>ENA-UAHE01000081-UAHE01000081.1-human-gut-metagenome-genome-assembly--contig:-NODE-81-length-42439-cov-9.084961_pt1 | contig 42439 bp, 26 predicted proteins | sample MGYA00243416_ERZ654354 | MGnify/ENA primary metagenome ERZ654354 (study PRJEB26926, sample SAMN06165160) | human gut metagenome | biome: ENVO:00009003; feature: ENVO:2100002; material: ENVO:00002003...
TCGTGTCGCAATTCGCCGCCGCGTCTACGTCCGAGCCGCTTATATTCGTAAATCCCGCCGGTAAATAATTTCCATAGCTTTTAACCACTCCTTAACCACAGAAAGTTTACACTAAAATCAAGGTGTACTCTTAGTTTGAGACGGGGTTATAGCCATATAACCGAAAGTGAATAAACAATGCTTTATCTTGCATAAATAAAACTTCTGTCTTAAACTTAGAAAAGAGAAACCTGACAGTGTTTGCCGCTTAGGCCGAAACTGGCCGCAGCGCTTGGAAAGCAGGGTTTATAAAATGAGAGAGATGATCTTAAAAGCCGTCGCCAACCCTCCCAAAATTTTGTGGGGGCCGTTTTTGCCGACACTGCTTAATATCGGCATTCAGTTTCCGATTATGTTCATGTTTATCGGTCTCGGTGACGTCAACCCGCTGCTCTTTGTATTCAGTATTGTCCTTGTTCATGGTGCCGTCGTTCTGGCCGGAACCAAAGAACCCCATTTGTCGACCATGATTCAGGCTTTTGGCCAGACCCGGAAAGTAACCACCAATTTATATGTAGAGAAAGGCGCTAAATTTGAACCCTGATTTTGATTTTTTCAGCACCTTTGTACAGGGGCTGAGCAGCATGGAAGTCATTGTCGCCGTCATCGGTTTTGTTTCGGCGGCATCGTTTGCCGGTTTCTGGGCGACCAGATTCGGTCATTTGGTTCTGCCTCAGCCGCGTGAATCCCGCGTGTCGGACTTTTTGCCCTTCAACAAGCTGATGGCCGACGGCATTACCATTCGCTGTTACAATGGTTCTTTTGCACGCGTGTTCAAAGTTGAAGGCGTCGATTTGTCTTTTGTGACTGACGAGAAAAACCTCTCCATGATGGAAGCCCGCAAATCCTGGATTGACGGCATGTCTGACCTGCAGATTGTCTGCCGCGTCATTACGCTGCGCGAACGGATTGCCATGGAAGAAGATGTCGGCAATTTCAACAATCCGCTGCTGGAACAGATTTCTAATACCTGGCGCAATACGCTGGACCGCGTTTATGCCAACCGCCATTACATCGTCCTTTCGGTTGCCGACCGTCCCGAAGCTCTGAAAGATTTGAACTATGCGTCGCAGGCTCTGCTGGCGACTTTGAACGATTACGGCGTCAAGCCGATGTACGAAACCGAAGACAGCCCGGCGGCTGACAGTCCGCTGGCAGTTTTTGCCAAAATATGCAGTCCGATTACTCAGCCGTCGCCGAAGGTTCGCAACGCCGAAGGCGCTCAGCTTAACGAGATGCTGACGTCGGATCATATTCACTTTACCGGCGAAAAAGGTATTATCAAATTTTTCTCGGGCGAGAAGGAAAAATATGAAATTGCCATGGGCATCCGCACTTCCGGCGATTATATGGACGAGGGCATGATTGCGTCGCTGCTTTCCATTGACTGCGAACTGACCCTGCTGCACAATGTCAAGCCGTTTTTCAAACCGCATGCCCGCGCTTTGCTGATGCAGCAGCAGCGTATGGCGGCGGTAACCAGTTTTTCGCCGGACGTTATCAACCAATACAGCGAAGCCCTGTCTTCAATTGAAGACAGCGATGCCGATTATCAGGCGCTGACCGAATATGCGATGACGGTTATTCTGAAAGGCGACAGCATGGAAGAAATAGACTTTGGCGAAAGCGAAGTTCAGCGCATATGCCGTCTGTTCAGCGTTACGCCGGTTCGCGAGGGCTGGGTTACGCAAGCGACTTTCTTTAATCAGTTTCCGACGTATGAAACCTATCCGCGAACCTACCGTTACCTGTCCAGAGTTGTGGCTATGGCCATTTCCTTCGACAAGCCGTCCGAAGGTTTTGCCAAATCGGACTGGGGACCGGGCGCAATTACCGTTTTTCGTACCGCTTCCGGGTCGGCCTATCGTTTTCAGTTCCATGTTTCGTCTGAAGATTCGGCTGTTGCCCACTGTTGTATTATCGGCCCGACCGGACAAGGTAAAACGACGTTGCTGACCTTTTTGGCCGGACAGGCTATGCGCCACAGCGACCTGAAAGTTTTCTTCTTTGACCGTCATCGCGGTGCCGAAATCTTTACCCGTTCCATCGGCGGCGCCTATGTCGGCTTTGACGGCGACGAAAAGAACGTTTCCCTTAATCCGTTTGATACGGCCAATACGCCGAACAACCGGGCTTTCCTGCGTCGTTGGCTGAAGTCTATTACCATGGTCGACGATGCCCTTTCCGAAAAGGAAATCGGTCGCGCGGTTACCACGGCGTTTGATTACCTGCGTCCTGAAGAACGCATTATGAAAAACCTCTACAAAAGCTGTTTTTCGCCAACCGGCAATATGCGCCGAGAGCTTTTCCGCTGGATTAATCCGGACCAGTACGGTAATATTTTTAATGCCGAAAACGACAGTCTGGATTTGAGTGCCAAGCGTTTTATGGCTTTTGACTTTACGCATATTTTCGAAGACGAAACCCTTGCTCCGGCCGTCATCAGTTACATCATGCACCGTATTATGTCCGAAACCGGCGATACCGGCGTTCCCTCGCTGATTATGATTGACGAAACCGCGCCGATGTTGAAGCACCCGATGTTCCGCGACTACTTTATCATCGGTCTGCAGGAAGGGCGTAAGAAACGCCAGGCTTATCTTTGTGCTTTCCAACAGCCGAACATCATCGACAAGCTTGGCGTCGGCGAAGTTATTCGCGGCCAGTGTCAGACGATTATCTTTTTCCGTAACCCGCAGGCAATGCCGGAAGACTACGCCAACTGGAACCTGACCCAGCGGGAAATCGAGTTCATTTTCGGCAAGAGCTACCGCGACTTTCCTTATGCCATTCTGCTTTCCCGTCCGGCTACCGGCGAATCTGTCATTTTGGACGTCGACCTGAGCGGTCTCGGCCCATACCTGAAACTTTACAACTCCGGCCGCAAAAACGTACTTTTGGTTGAAGAGCTGATTAAGGAATACGGTGAGGAAAACTTTGTTACAAAATATTTAAATATTGCGTGATTCGGAGATTAGTCGTTTATCAATTGCGCAATTTTTGATATTATTAATATAAGAACACCTGGACTTTATTGGAGGTTGAACATGAGAAATTGTAATCTTTTGCGGCTGCTTACTCTGAGCGGATTCCTTTCGCTTGTGGTTCTGCCTCGTCATGCGGCGGCGCAATGGCCGACCCTGGATATTTCCTCCGTAAAGGAAGGCATAAGCACCAATATCGAACTGGTCAAACAGTCCAAGGTTGTAACCGATGCCATGGCCACTGCCGGCAAAATCAATGCCGGTATTGGCGATGCCAAGGCCAGCGTTTCTAAATTCGCCGGCGACAATCTGGCCAAAGCCCAGGAAAAAATGAAAAAGCTTCAGGAAGAAAAAGAGCGTATAGAAAAGAAAAAAGAAGAATACGAAAAAATTAAGAAAGAAATTGAAGAGAAAAAAGAGGCAATGGAAGATTATAAGCGTCAGGCCGAAGCTCTGAAGGCCGATGCCGAGGGGTATATTGCCGATGCCAAAGAAATGAAAGATGCTGCCAGTGATGTTGTTTCTACGGTCAAAGACGATGTTTCATCAGCTTCTTCCTCTGCCGGGGTTTCTTCCGGAAATGCTGATTTGAACACGACGTCGGCGGTTGCCGAAGCCGAACCGCAAACGGCCGTATCCGGCCGGACGGCTTTCGGCTCTGCTCAGTCCGAATCAGGATATCAGGTTGCTGCGCCGACTTCCGATGCCAAAAATTACGGTGAAGCCGTTTCTGAAACTTCTGCCGTTGCCGGAATTTCGGAAGTTGCCGAAGATGACACAGCCGAAGCGGATGTTCAGGCGCTTGCCGAAGAACAGTCGAGACTGAAAGAAGAACAGGAAGCTTTGGACAAGGAAAAGGCCGAGTTGGAAGTTGACGCCATGTTTGCCAAAACGCCGGAAGAAAAAGCCGCTGTTGAGGAAAAGATGAAAGCTCTTGACGCCAAGTATGAAGACTTGAACGGCAGAATGTCTGAAAATGCCGCGCAACTGGCTGCGGCTCAGGAACAGACGGCGGCTGAAGCAGCTGTTGAAACACCTGCGGAAAACAAAGCCGTTCCGGCCGGCCGCCGTCCGTTCGGAATGCCGGAAAAAGCCGCGGCAGTTACGGACGAAAATAATGATGACAAGCAGCCTGTCGATGAAAAGGAAAAAGACGAAGATAAAGAACCGCAGCCTTTCCATCGTGCCAAGATTTTGGACGGAGAAACGTCAACCAAAATGGAAATTCCGGAATCTCACACGCCAAAAATTCTTGAAGGTGAAACATCGACAAAAATGGACGTTCCCGAATCTCATCGCGCCAAAATTCTTGATACTTATGAAGCGCCGGTCGATCACACGCCGAAAATTCTTGAGCAAAGTCGGCAGCAGTCGGGAAATTCTTCAGGGGGCTTCCGCAAAAGAGCCATACAAAGAAGTTCGTCTCTGCAAAATGGCCGTCATTATGCTTCCCGCAGCTTTTCCGAGACAATTGTCTTTGCCGATTTGGCGGGGGGGGCCGTACCTGACGGCACTGTTAACGGCGTCTTTATTCTTTCGGACCGACTGGCTCAGGAATGCGAGATTAACGTTGCCGATTTGGAAGATGAGAAGGTTATGGACGAATGCATCAAAAAGCTGGTAAAGGCCAAGTCTGATAACGATGCGGCCATAGCCCAGGAAGCTGCTGCTGTTTACAAGACCATTATGCAGGAAACCGTAAATGCTTTGATTGCCGAAAGCATGGCGCAGAAAAACGAAGCGGCCAATTACGAAACCAAGGTTTTGGAGGAAATGGAGAAAAAAATCGCCCAAACCAAAAACAGTCGCGACGATACCGGAGGGCTGTCCCTGACTAACATGGAAACCCAGTATCTTCTGAACCGTATCCTGACAATTTATGCCGGTGAAATGTCTTTAAACGCTCTTAAGGAAATCAGTAGTTTTGACAAGTCTTATTATCAGGACGGCGATGATGAAGAAGGCGGAGAAGAAAAATGATAAAAAAACGTCTGACACTGCCCTTTTTCTGTCTGACGCTGATTTGCGCCGCATTGCCGGCGCGCGCCGATAAGGAGTTTTTTCAAAAGGTCGAAGAATATCTGGGCGTAGTCGAAAATAACAAAAACTGGGTGGAAAATCAGCTTTCTTTAGCCGAAGAAATGAAACGCTCGGCTTCGGAAGGCATCGGGAATGCGATGCAGAAGATTAATGAAGTAAAGGCTAATCCGCTGAGTGCCGATGAGGAGCTTTTGAATGTCATTCCGTCGGATATTCCGGATATTAACAATATCGGTAAGGCAACCGAGCAGGTAGAAAAATCCTATAATGCCCAAATGGGGCAGGGAAACGATAATCAGGTGTCACAGGAACAGCATGACAAAATGATGGATATTCAACGGGAAAATGTTGCCAATCTTTATGCTGTCGCCTTTACGACCCGGACGTTGCTGGCCAAGGAACGCAAGCAGGACGAACCCTCCAACGATATGAAAAGCACGCGTGAAATCATCAAACTGACTAACAAAAAGGCCGCGGAAATGTTGAGGCGTCTGCGAAATGTTATGAAACTTGAATCTGCAACAGCTGAATTTAATTTTTCTCAGGCAGCTATGGCGTATTCGGTTGAAAGCCGCGAAAACGAAGATGGGGGTAACGAAAAATGATGAAAACTCTCCATTATATATTTGCAGCGACACTCGCTCTGGGCTGTTTTATACGGCCAGCTGAAGCAACTTTGAAGTTTGACGTGTCCAAAGGTGTCGGCAAAGTAACGACAACGGTTTCCGGCTGGATGGAGGTTGCCAAAAAGCAGATGGAACAGTCGGCAACGCTTCAGACTATGATTGCCTATGGCAAGGGTGCCGTTGAAACGGCAAAAAAAATGAAAGAACTTCAGGGTGCGGTCGGAGATATGGCCGCAGAGGCTCAGTCTGTCGTTGACGAAAGTACCGGCTTGGTCGACGGTGCCATTTCCGATGCTCAGAATGCGGTTGGCGGAGCCGTAGGCGACGCCATGTCGCAAACTGGCGACGCTCAGGAGCTTTTGGAACTGAAAGCACAGAAAATGGCCTTGGAAAGCGAGCGGGATGACGCGATTACCGCCGCGCAGGAAGAAATAAACGGCAAGATAAGTCTTGCACAGGAAAATATTGGCAAGCTGCAGGCCATGGCGGCTCAGGAACCGGACAGAAAAACCGAATATGAGGCGCAGATCGCAGATTATCAGAACCAAATAAGTCAATATAATGAGGAATTGCAGACAACTTCCGATACTGTTACCGGCCAGTATCAGTCTCGGATTGCCGCGGTTGACGAACAGATTACGGCTCTGCGTGACGAAGCGATTGCCAAGGCCGGCGAAGCGACTGCGGACAAGTTGAAATCCGTTTTCGGCGGCGGTGACGAAGAAGATGCGGCGGCAATGAACGAGATGATTAAAAACAATTTTTTGGAAAAAGACGATGAGTTGACCATCGAAAACATAACGCCGCGCCGAAACTATCGTAAGCTGACGGCTCTTAAAGATACGGTTGCCGCTTTCAACAATGCTTGGAAAGTTAAGAAATCCCGTTATGAAAATGATGAAAAAACCGAGGAGATACAGGCGGAAGTTGAGCAGATGGACGGCGCTTCCTCCTCGCTGGGCATGGATATCCAGCTTAAGGTTGAAAATATCAAGTCTCTGCTGGAATATACTCGGATGATGGTTAATGACATGAAAAAAATAACCGCTGTTGAGTTAAGTAGCCTTTCCAATAACTGGAAACTGAATCGTTATGACAAGGATGTGACGGAATTTAATTTGGACGATTATATTTACGAGAAGGAATCAGTCAAGGACAAAGCCCTGGATATTTTAAAGAGCGTCAAGGAAAACGGTGTAAAAGGTACGGCGGAAAACATGCTGAACAATGCCGTCGACAATAAACAGAACAGTGCTTCGGCACCGGCGACGACCTCTGATCCGCTGGAAGCCGTTCGTAGCGAGCTGCGGCAGGTCAGATCCAAAAGCGGGCATTATGAGGGCGTAGACACCGCCGGTCCGACCGACAGCGCGCCGGTCAACGTGACGGAAGAGCTGCGGCGTGCCCGCGGCGGCTCTGCGGAATAAGGAGAACGGATATGCGGAAAATCGGTAATAAATTGTCTTTCCTCTTTCTGGTCGTCAGTATGTTGGCAGGCGTTTGTGTAAAAGATGCCGGAGCCTTTTTGCTGCCGCCGGGGCCGGGAACGCCGACCGTTGACCCGTTGGCCGACGTTAATATGACGATTGACTATGGCGTTCAGGTTGTCAACAACACCACTTCCGGCATTACCAAACTGAAACAGGAGCAGACCAAACTGGTCAAGGCGGCGAAGGAAAAGCTCGCCGGCGAGGTTGAAGGTTTAATGCCGAGTAAGAAAGACAAGAATAAAAAAGAAAAAGCCGTTCCGGGCAGCAAAAAAATTGCCGAGTGCAAAATTGCCGATATTGAAAAGCCTAGCTCGGTCAAAAAAGCCTTTTATAAGCTTTTTCTGGCGTATCCTTCCGATAAAAGTGATGAAATGACGGCCTATCGCGACAAAGCTTCCGAATTTTATCAGGATACGATTGTCGAAGCCTATGTGGCCTCGCGTGAATTGGAAAAGGAACTTGATGAGCTGGAAAAGAATTTCGCCAAGCTGACGCCGATGCTGGTTACCGGTGAAGGCGGCAACGGTGCGGAAAGCGGCGATGACAACAACGGTACCTGGAAAAACGCCTACACCGCGTATGATACGATGAACCAGCTTCTGAAGATAACCGAGGAACTGGCGGCTATGCGTGCCCAGCTTGAAGCGGCCAAAGCGGTTAAACATCATATTGTTCCGGCCGCATATAAGAAGAAAAGCAAGGAATCGTCTTTGCTGGAAAAACGCGGAAATCTTCAGCTCGCTTCCCGGTCGGTGCGGTATGGCAGTGAAAAACTGGTTTTTGCTCAGGTTGATTTTAACAATTTTCAGAAAGCTTCCGTCAGTTCGACGCCGACAGTCAGCAGTAACAGCGGCGCCTCGATAACGTCGTTTGCGCAGCAGCGAAAAGCGGCGGCGGTACAGGCTTCTCGCCAGGAAGCCATCGGAATCATCAGCGGCCAAAGCGCGGCTTCTTCTCTGTCAAAGTCAACGGCGAATGATACGGCGGTTGAAGATGAAGATTATGAATATGACCCGGCTACGGATTCTTCGGTTAAATATATGAGGGCACCGGAACCGGACATCGCTTCGCCGTTTAAAGGCAACGAAGAAAAAATGGATGAACTGGACAAGCTTGATCCTCTCTATGAGAAGGCAACCGAGGCGCTGGAACTGCACAATCTGCTCCAATCTTTGCCGACGCATAAGGAAAATGCCGAAAAATATAATCGCCATAAGCAGCTTCACGACAAATCTGTCGAAATGCTGCGAACCGCGGATAAATGCGCCCTGCAGTTCTTAGGACGGTATTATGACGATCCGGAAAAAGTCTGGGCCGGCGGTCCGATAAGCGATGAAAATACGGCCAATTATGACTTGCGGTCCGGAATTTCCGGCTGGGCGATTAAGGCTTTTGAAATTGCCAAGGCCGAAACGACGGCGCCCGTAGATTCCGATGACGGTATCGTGGCCGAAATTGACCTGATTGATACCGGAGATATGACCAAACGCAGTGAAAACGAAAACGCTTATAAGGAAAAGGCTCAGGGATTGGGTAGCCCGGACGAGGAAGAAAAGGTTGAGGCCATCAACCGCGAAACGGAACTGATTGCATGGAAAATCGGTGCCGAAGCCGCCAAAAAGCTCGCGGAAGACCAATATTCCTCCAATCCGCAGTGGGGAACGGCACAAACGCGCTTTCCGGTTTGGAATGATCAGAAGAACTTCTATAACCAGTATATTGACGGCAAATACAACAATATTAAAGAATATCTTGCCGCTTTGCAGTTCAATCAGGTATCGCTGAACATTGCGCAGGAACTGAACAATATTTTAACCGAAGATCCTGAAGTTAAGGCCTATAATGCCCGCGAATTGGGACGTCTGGCCGGTGTCGTCGGCGATGATGACGAAACGGAAGAAGAGGAGGCTGCAAACGACGAAATTACGTCATTGGTTGCACAGAAACAGGCTGATTTGAAAAAAGCAGCCGACAAGCGCCGCAACGCTTTAAAACCGTTGGAAGAACAGAAAGAAAATATTAATAAAAGCATTGAAGAAGCTTCTGCTGCACTCAGCAGTTTCAACGAACGCATTAACCAGCTTAAAAAGGAGAAACTGACGGCTCAGTCTTCGGTAGAAGATATGCAGGTTCAGCTGGAAATTGCCGATGACGTGGCTGAATATGCCCGTGAAAACGGCGAGGAAAACGAAGAGGATTCCGTTTCTCAGGCGTTTGCCAAAGAAAGTATAAAGGAAAATCAGGCCAGGGAAACTTCGGTCGAGCCGGAGATAGAGCGCTATCAGGGTTTGGCCAAGGTTCAGGAAGAAAAGATAGAACAGCTCAAAAACCGGTTGGAGCAGGTTGAAAAACAGATTGCCGCGGTTGAGGAATCTTACACGAGACAGGTTCAGGAACTGGAAGAAAAATATACTGCCGCATTTGAAGCGGCCCGCAAAAAAATTCAGGACGGCAAAACGGCCAAAGCGGCAAAAACGCTCCTCAGCCTGTATCGGGAAAATGTCGAACGGACGGTTGTCGGCGATTTAATCGGCACGGCTTCCGTCAGAGGTATCATCAGTCAGGCCGAAGGCCTGGTCGGCGATACCAAGAGTTATGCGGTTCAGGCGGTGGAAACGGCTCGTTCCGACATTTACAAACTCGGCGATGAACTTTATCTGCCCGGCAGTTCTGCGATGGTCGTCAAACGTCATGCCGAACTGATGAAGGAACTGCAGAATATTCCGGTCGACAAACTGGTCGCTTCGTCGTCTTCTTTGGGCAAGTTTGGTTCCAATACGGTCATTACTTCGGCATTGACGACGCTGTTCCAGAAAGTTGTCACGCAAAGGGCCTGTGCCGACGGTCGCTGCGAAAATGCCGATGAGGAGTATTTTATCGGGCTTGAACCCAAAGACAAGGACTTTTCGGCGCCAAAGGCCGCGCCGGAAATGAATATGGCGCCGGTGCGTGAAATTGTCCGCTTCGATACGGTAAGTTATGATAACGTTCCCAAAACGGCCGACGGTACCGTCTCTCGGCAGGGTTTCCTTAATTACGGCGAAGAAATTCCGACAATCTGGCAGAAAATGCTCCAGGAAAATATTTTCGTTGAGCGCGAAGTCGATTTGGCGGCCATACTGGAAGCCGGCAGCGGCCGCGAAGGAGCTTTTATGCGCGGCGGACGGTATCCCTGCAAACTGGGCGAAAAGATTATCGACATTGATCCTTATGACGGACAGTATATGGTCGTCAGCGAACTCGCCGGCGCCGACGGTGCCGTTTCGCGCAGCTCAGGCGGCAGCAATAACAGCGCTGCCAATATGGCGACCCGCGAGTTTCTGAAAAAGATCGGCGTCTATATTGAAGATAAAATAAGCAAAACCGGCAATCCGGGCGTTTCGATTGACGAAAACAAGCTTCCGCAGTGTCAGGAAATTGAAATTATCGGCAACTCCGGGCTTGCGGCCAAGTTTTACTATACGGTGCGCGATATTGAAGCGGATACCGAAGGTCCGGCCGCCATTCAGCCGAAAGAAACCATCGGCAGCCCGAGTGAACTCGGGACGCTGCTGAAGGCACAGGATGCCGGCGGTATCCGTTTCGCCGACAAACCGCTTGAAGTGTTTGAGCGTCTGAAGAAAATAGCCGAAGAGCAGGATAATCCGAACAGCGAGTATCAAACCAATCTTAAAGACGAAATTTTTAACAATGCGCCTTATAACATAAACCAGATTGGCGACTTTCTTGACTATGTCGAAGTCGAAACAACCTACCGTCAGACGTTGGAAGAACTGAAAGCCAGCCTTGACGAAGTCAACGATATGCTGAAAGAACAGCTGGTTGAAGCCGGTTTTACGCCGACTTCGGACTTTGATATTTCGAAGGATGAAGATTACGAACTGGCACGCAGCAGCCTTGACCGCCTTAAAAATAAGCTGGTGGAAGAGGGTTTTTCGGGAATTTCCGGCGTCAATGTCAGTGACAACGAAGTGGTTGAAGAACGCCTGAACAAAATTAAACGTATTTTTACCGCTTTGCGCAAAGATAAGGATGAACTGTTGCCTCTTAATGAGAATTCGCCCTCCGACAGCGAACTTGACGAGCAGATTAAAACCGAAGAAGTCAACAAGAGCGTCGTCGGCGAATATGACAAGAAGGTTGAGGAAGAGTTCCAAAAGCAGTTGAATAATTTCAAACCGCCGTTCTGTGCGGCTTACTGATAGAAGAGAAATGAGCGAAAACGACAACATATTAGAGGGAACCAGAGTACTTTCGATTACGGATGCAAACGGCCGGCACAAGGAGTTTATCAGCGAAGTCGAAAAAGAAGTTTCCGGTTTCAAACTCAAATATTATATGTGGCTTTCCCGGCTGTTTATCCTTTTTGCCGTGGTTTCGCTGATGATTTTCATGAGTTCTTCGCTGGCGCTGTTCAAACTGGCGCCGCAGGTTTCCGTCGAGCCTTTTCTGATAATCAGGCAGGATACTTCCGACGGTATTGTGCGCTATGAGCCGATTTCATACAAAATGGCTTCCAAAAACCAGTTGATGGAAACCTTTGTTCGCCAGTACGTCCTGTTGCGCAATACGATTATTGCCGACGAGAAGGAAATGCAGACCCGCTGGTTTCCGGGCGGTATGATGAACTTTTTGTCTTCTGACTATGTCTTCGGCCAGTTTTCCGCTTATCGCGACAGTATCTGGAGCAAAATCATCGACGCCGAAATGGTTCGTGAAGTCGAAATTATTTCCATCGGCAAGCTCGGCGGCGAAAAAAGTCCGGTTTGGAAGGTGGACTTCAAAACCTACGACCTCTCGACCACCATGCGCAATCAGAATACCCGGGCTTTGATTCTGAGCACGCGCTATTGGACGGCTTCCGTCACGGCCTATTTCCTCCGCGGCCGCGAGTTTGTCGGTCTTCGTCTTATCAATCCGATTGGCTTTACCGTAACCCGCTATTCGCAGACCGAAGTCGAAATTTTCTGAAAACTTCTTTGCCTGTTGATAAGTTGGGGATTTTGGCCTTATGGGATTAGACTTTTAAAATAAAAAAGTTTAAATTCATAATATCTATACTAGTATACTGTTATAAGGATATATCGCAATGTGCAAAAAATTTATTATGTTATTCGTACTGCTTATGCTTACGGCCTGCGGTATTTTCGGCTCATATTATGAGGCCGAACCGGTCGGCGTCGGCAAAGGCGTGGACGAACTCAAGCTTTCTCCCTGCGCCTGTCTTCAGGTCGAACTTCCTCAAAACCTGCCGGATTGGTTTGTTGAAACAATTTAACCGGGACTGATGTAAAAAATGGCAAATCAGTTAGAAGGAAATAACACTCAGCAGAAGCTTATCGGCGGCGCCGCACGGCAGCCGCAGCGGCAGGCGCGCAACGAAGACGTTTTCGTCGCCAATGTCGGCGAAAAACGTTATCTTTGGACGGCACGCGCTTTCGCAATTATTACCGCAATCAGCCTCTGCTGCAACATTGTGCTGATTCTTGCCATTATGCAGGTTTTGCCGCTTTATCGCGTCGAACCTTTTTTGCTTACGTTTCAAAACAAGGAAGAGCAGGTTTACAATATTCAGCCGATTAAGGGGCGCATGGAGGATCAAAAGGCCATTACCGAGGTCTTTGTCCGCCAGTATGTACTGCTGCGCAGTTCTTTTGACCGCGATGTGCAGGAGATGGAAGCGCGCTGGATGCCCGGCGGTCCCGTGCAGGAGATGTCTTCTTCCGCTGTCTATACCGAATTTTTGGAAAAAACGGCCAAAAAAGCGTTGGATTTGATTCGCGCGCGATCCCTGCAGCGCAATGTCCGTATTCTGACGGTTAACGAACTTGGCCGCGGCCTTTGGCAGGTCGAGTACGAAACGCAGGACATGTATCCGGATTCTCCCGCGCCGGAAGTCAACTACTGGACGGCTTCGCTGCGCATCGCCTACAACCGCAAAAGCGTCAAGTACGGCGAGCGTCTTAAAAATCCGGTCGGTTTTACGGTGGTCAGATATTCTCTGACATATAACAAGGTTAAGTAGGTTTATAAGGTATTCAGATAATGATTTTACGGTCGGCTAAGTTATTCCTTCTTTTAATGCTGGTGGTTTTCGGTGGTAATGCCGTTGCGCAGACGACCATGAACAGTCTTGACCAGAATGCGGATCAAAGCCAGGGACAATATATGCCGATGAATATGGGATATGCCGGTTTCAATTCTCTGGGCATGATTCAAAGTGCCTGGCTGGATCCGATGCAGAACCTCGGCGAAGGGCAAAGCAAGCCTGCTTACTCGAAATATTACTGGTCGCCTGATTTGGTGTTGCCCATCCGTCTCCGCGAAGGCATGATGACGCTTATTAATTTTCCGAACTGGGAATTGATTGAAGATATTTACATCGGTGACAACGCGACTTTTGACGGCCAGATTTCCGGTCCGAACACCTTGCTGCTGTATCCCCGCAAGGGTGCCAATGTCGGCGTTGATACCAACGTCATCGTTTTCGGCCGTTCCGGCAATAAATATGTTTTCTATGTCAAAAGCGAAGGTGTCAATACCGAACGCCTGACCAACTCGATTATCGACATAGATGTCATTGACGGACCGTCCGGTTCCGGCGGCGCCGGCGCCTCCAGCGCGCGGATGTCGTCGATAGGCGGTGGGTTGGGTGTTAATGCCAGCCATTACAATCGCGGCGGCAGCTCCGGAATGTCGGTTGATTCGACTTTTACCAAACGTTTCCAGATGGCGGACTGGATTAAGAATATTCCGCTTGACCCCAGTAAGTTCCGTTTTGACATTGAGGTTTATGTTCCCAACCCCGATGACGTCGTTATTGCGCCGGAACGCGTTTGGCGCGATGATATTTTCACTTACATTGATCTGGGCGAGAAAGCATTGAATATGACGCAGCGCCCGATTGTGACCCTGATTGTTGAACGTATTGAGGTTCCGGTCGGTTTTCGTACCAAAGGACCGAACAACCGTCTGATAATCGTTGAGGGTATCGGCGATATGGTCATGCGCAATGGCAAACGGATTGTCTGCCTGAAAATGCGGCGTTCAGACGATGCCGGTCTGGAAGATGCCACTTATGCAACCGATTTTGAAGACAACCGCTGGGATGTTCCTCCCGCGCTGCCCGGCAACGGTAGCGCCGGTGCGAATGGCGGAGCTGCGGGCGGCAGCGAATTTAACGGCGGCAACGGTGGCGTTCCCGGACAATATGATATTCAGGTCGGCCAGAGTCAGCTGATAGTCCCGGCCAACGGTCAGGGCCAGAATGTCAGCGTCGGTTATCAGGGCGGCGACGGTATTGACTATTCCAAAATGCAGCGTATCAGCAACAACAACCAATATGATGCCGGCGCGCGCAATATGGCGCAGCGCTACGGTTACGGCAGCGGTTTCAGCGGCGAAGGTTCCAACATTTCCATTGAGCTGGGCACTGATGCCGACGTTACCAACCTCGAGCGGCTTTGGGACAGCCTGGTCAACAAATATCCCGACGTTCTCGGCGTTTATCAGCCGTTCTTCTCGGTAGATACGCCGGCGGATGGTCAGGGCAAAGAGCTGTTTCATCTGCGCGTTGGCCCGGTCAAGTCGCTTGATGCCGGCGATTCCGCCTGCAGCCGCCTGGGACGCAACGGCGTATTTTGTAGTGTAGTCAGGACCCAATGAGCAAAGAAGTACTTACACATTCCGAAAGTTACGTCAAAAAAACCAACCGCATAATTCTTGCGGTTGGTATTACTTCTTTTATTATCTTTATTTTCGGCGTTGTGCTTCTGATTAAAAGCAATAAGGTTGTTGATGACTATGAAGAACCGGTTTTTACCGACAATGACGACGCGCTTAACATCGGCAATACCAGCCCTTTGACCGACAATCTTGAGTTCGGTATCGTTGATGACGGCGAAGTGCCGATTACCATGACGCCGGATCCCGTTTCCATGGGGCAGGTTGTGCTCGGTACTGAAGCCAAGAATGTTCTGACCATCGGCACCAACGGCAAAACCGCGATTAAAATTGACGACGTCGAACTGGCCGAGCCGCCGTTTGACGGTTTTACTTACGAGGATAACTGTACGGACGAGGAATTGCGCGGCGAACAGACCTGTAATATTACCATGAACTGGATTCCGGTCATTCACGGCAACGTGCAGAACAATTTTATCATTTCATGGCACGAAGCCAATCTGACCCGCAGCAATGCCAAATCGGCCAAAGTTCCTGTCGAAGGCAGCGCCATTCGTAAGGAAGACTGCAATTTTTGCGAAACCGCGCTGCCTCAGGGAGCTGCATCAGCAACCGAACAGGCCAAAGCCGAGATTGCCGCCAAGCAGGTGCGCAACGCTGTCGGTCCTAACGGCGAGGTTATCGGTACCATTGATGAAGACGGCTATGTTCGCGACGCCGACGGCAACATTATCGGTCGGATGAATGCCAATGGTCTGGTTGTTGACGATAACGGCAATGTTATCGGCGTCGGCGACAACCGCAAACTTGTTTATGATGAATTCGGCAACGTTATCGGCCATGTTAATCCGGACGGTACCGTTGTTGACAAGGACGGCAATGTTATCGGCCGTACGCTGCCGGACGGCACCGTGGTTAACAATGACGGCGCGCCGATTGGCAAAGCCGTTGACGCCGGTTATGTGTATGATGAAAACGGCAACATTATCGGCCGCGTGCTGCCGGACGGTACCGTGGTCGATATGGACGGCAACGTTATCGGTCGTCTGAACGAAAAAGGCGAGGTTGTCGACGCCAACGGCAACGTCATCGGCTACGTGACCAAACCCGGACGTACCGCGATTGACGAAAACGGCAATGTTCTCGGCGTTGTCATGCCGAATGGCGCCGTCGTCGACGCTAACGGCAATGTTGTTGGTTATGTTGATGAGAACGGCAATGTCGTTACCGACGAAATTATCGGCAAGACTGGTCCCAAACGTCGTTTGGCCTATGACAAGGATGGCAACGTTATCGGGTATATTGATGAAAACGGCAATGTGGTTGATTTTAACGGCAACGTTATCGGCAAAATGCTTGAAGACGGAACCCTGGTTGACCTGAACGGCAATGTCATCGGTCGGGCCGGCGAATATGTTGACTTGGCGCTGGACAAAGACGGAAAGGTTATCGGTTATGTCGGCGCTGATGGCAGGGTTTATGATAAAAACGGTAATGTCATAGGCTATGTTGATGCCGACGGCAATATCGTCAGCAACGTCAAAAAGAAAATAGGTTCGCTGGTGCGTGTCGAACTGATTCCGGTTACGCCGCAGGGAACGGTGCTTGGCGTTATCAGCAATAACGGTACGGTTGAAAATGACAAACGTCAGGTTATCGGCCGTATTCTTGCCAACGGTCTGGTTAAGGATCCGTCAGGAAATCAGGTCATCGCCAAACTGGTGCGCGGCGGACTGGTGGTCGGTTATGGCTGCAAAAACGTCGGCTATCTTGATAAAAACGGTAAAATAACCAAAGGCAACAAGGAGCTTCCCTATAAGATTATGCCGGACGGCATTGTTATTGACGACGCCGGCTCTTATATCGGCGAAGTCGTTCAGCCCGGCAGTGCGTTTGACAATACCTGCACGCTTATCGGTGAGGTCGGGACCGACGGCATTGTCCGCGATTCCGCCAACAATTACGTCGGCTGCGTCAATCCTGACGGTACGGTGCTGAACGAAACCGGCGAAATTGTCGGCGGTGTTTCCCGTTCCGGCATTGCTGTCACTTATGACGGCGAATATCTCGGCAAAGTCGGTGCTAACGGCATTGTCCAGTCGGCAGCGTTGCTGCCGGTCGGCTGCGTCGGAACTTACGGCGATGTTTTCAACAAGGACGGCGGTTACATGGGTAAGGTTTTGGAAAACCGCTATGCTTATGATCTTTCCGGCAATTTTCTTAACGTTGTCGGCGAAAACGGCAAAGTTTCGATACCCGGCGGCGGTGAAGCCAAACTTTATGCCAACAATTTGGTTGCCGATGATGCCAACCGGATTATCGGCGTGGCACTGGACGAAAAGTCGATAGTCGTCGATCCTTCCGGAAAGTTTATGGGCCGCGTTTTCCCTGACGGCAACGTTTATAATGACAAAGGCGTTGCGTTGGGCAAAATACATGGTCGGGGCACAGGCTTTTTCAACCGTATGCTCGGCAAACTTCTGCCGCGTGGCGAAGTTGTCGATTTCTATGGCAAAAAAGTCGGCAAGGTCAATTACGACGGCCGTGTTCTCAACCGTTTCGGCGAGCTTCAGGGACGGGTTGACGCCAAAGGCCTGTTTATTGACAACAACAACGAATATCGCGGCGCGGTTCTGCTGCATGGTGCGGCCATCGGTTATGACGGTTCGTATCTCGGTTATGCGACTTCCGACGGTACGGTAATCAACCTTGACGGCAAACACGAAGGCATAACCAGTTCCGACGGAAAGGTTTTAAACAAAGACGGCGAAGTCGTCGGCGAAGTCATTCCCGAAGACATCGTTATTGACATCTGGGGCAACTACAAAGGCCGGGTCAATTCGCTCGGCGACGTTCTGGACAATAAGAACGAAAACATTACCGCCGTTTTGCCGGGTGGTTCAACGGACAAAAACCTGAGCCTGGTCAAGCATGGTTCGGTTATTGATTTCGGCGGCAATGTCATCGGCGCGGTAATGCCGGACGGCACGGTCATTGATGTCAACAACGTCGTTTTCGGCCGCACGCTTTCCGACGGCAGCGTCATCAATCAGGCCGGCAGTCTGGTCGGCGAAATTGCCGAAGGCGACATCGTTATTGACAACGCCGACAAAGTGGCCGGTTATGTCGATTTGGCAGGCAACGTCGTCAGCCGTGACCGCACGGTCATCGGCCGCAGCCTGTCCGGCGGTCTGGCAATTGATGCCAATGACAATATTCTGGGCAGAATTTACAAAATCGGCGCGACAATTCTTGGAAATGATGGTAAATATATGGGCAGGCTGGCGCCGGACGGCAGCGTAATCAGCAAAGACGGCAAAAATATCGGTTATATCAAAAATAACGGTTCGTTTATAGATTTGGATAAAAAAGTTTCCGGCTATGCTTTGCAGGAAGTAGCCAAAAACCGGAGGAATTAGGGTGACTTTGAACGGCGGACGATTAGAACTTTTGAATAAAATCAGGTCGGGTGTGTGGACACTTGCCTTTTTCTCCGTGCTGTTTTTTGCTGCTCCGGCTGCGGCAATTGAAATTACGGCCATCGACTTCAACGGCGATCTTATAGGCAAGGTTATTCCCGACGGTAAGGTTGTCAGTCTCGACAATCAGCTTATCGGCAATGTTACCGCCGACAGCTTGATTGTTAATTTTGACGGCGAGCTTATCGGCGGCGTCATTCCGCAGGGCATTGCCATCGGCAACGACAACAAGCTTCTGGGTAAGGTTTCCAACGACGGTTCGGTGCGGCTGGCTTCCGGAAAGATTGTCGGCAAGGTTCTGCCGAATGGTCTGGTTGTCGACGATTATTTCAATGTTCTCGGCGCAGTTCTGTTTCCGGGACTGATTTATTCCGACGATGGCAAAACCGTCGGCCGTCTGACCGGTGACGGTCTTTATACCAATCTTCAGGGACAGCAGATTGGTTTCGTTTCGCCGGACGGTTATGCCTACCGCAAGGTTGGCAACGATTATCTGTTGGATGGACGTCTGATATCTTCCAAAATGGTCATTTCTTTGGACGGCGCTTTTATCGGAAGCGTTTCGCCGGGCGGCAACGTTACCGATTTTGAGGCGCAGACAATTGGTTTTGTTAAGGCCAACGGCTATGTTTATAATGAAAACAATCAGATTATCGGTCAAATAGTCAGGTCTGGTTTTGCCTTTGACAACAACGGTAAATACATCGGTTTTGTTACTTATAACGGCGAGGTTGTCAATAAGGACGATTTGGTCGGGCGAATGCGCGCGGACGGCCGTATTGCCGACGCCAAAGGAGAAATTATCGGTTTTGCCGTTGATTTGGCTGCAACGGCGACAGATTTGGAAGGCCGCTATCTCGGCCGGATTATGCCCGGCGGCAGTCTGGCTCAGGCGCGTGAAGTTATCGGACAGGTCGGTCCGCGCGGCACGGTTATAAATAAGGACGGAAAGATTATCGGACGCTTGGTCAATGCCGGCCCTGTGTTCAACTTCCGCGGCGCCCTGCGCGCCCATGCGCTGAAAAGCGGCGCGGTTATTTCGCTTGAGGGTACGCCGCTCGGCAATGTCCGCGCCAATCTGGCTTATGACAACAATGGTCTTGTTTTCGGCGCGACGCTTAATAACGAACTGGTCATTGCTCCCGGCGGCAAATCGCTGGGTATGAGCGGTATTAACGCCTCGGTCATGGATGGCAGCGAACGCAAATTCGTTTCGCCTTTCGGCTTTTTGTTTTCTTCCGACGGCGTCCTGAGCGGCTCGACCATGACGCTGGCGCCGGTGTATAACCTGACCGGTGCTGTTATTGCCTATATGATGCCGAACGGCTCAATGTATAACAAGGGGGTTGTTGCTCTCGGCAGGCTGACTGAAGCCGGCATCAACATTGACGAGCGCAACCGTATTTTGGGGCGGAATATTGCGGCCGACTATGCTTTTTCGGCGGCGGGAGAACTCTTGGGTATTTTATCCGAAACCAATATGGTCCTGGATAAGGGACTTAAACCGAAAGCCAAAATTCTGCCGGACAATTCGGTTGTCAAAGCCGGAAAGAATACCGAGGTCAACTTTAATCCTCAGGTTGGAACGGCGTCCGATCAGCATCTGGTCCTCGGCGTAACCGGCAGTTTGTTTGGCTATGCGGACATTGACGGTGCTGTCCGCAATCCGGCCGGGCGTGTCGCCGGAAAAGTAGTTGACGGCGGTTTGGTAATTGACAATTCCGGCCTGCCGGTCGGCGAAACCAGCGGTTATAAAGCCGTGGTCGACGGCGATTGTGCGCTTCTCGGTGTTGTTACGCCGCAGGGGGACATCCGCAATTATCGCGAAACGTTTATCGGCCGCATGCTCTGGAACGGGCAGGCGGTTTCGGAAACCGGTGCCGTCATCGGTTATCAGGTAATTCCCGGCAGTGTAATAGACTTCAACGGCAATATTCAGGGAACCATATCGCCTTCCGGACAGGTAACGGCTTATGGCGGCGAACTGCTCGGCTGCATTGACAAGCGGGGAAAACTGCGCAATGCCGACGGTGAAATCATCGCCGGACAGACGGAGTTTTATCCGGTTATGAATGTTAACGGCGTCTTTATCGGCCGCACGGTTCTTGACGGTACGGTCGTCAACGAAGCCAACGAGTTTATCGGCTACATGCAGCCCAATGACAATGTCAATTCCAAAACCGGCGTACCCGTCGGTCAGTTGTTCAAATACCGCTTTGCTTTCGATAACGACAATAATTTTCTGGGGCGGGTCGGCTCTGACGCGCGCGTCTTTAATGCCAAAAACGAAGAGGTGGGAAAAGTCGAGTTTGGCGGTGCGGTCTTGAAAGACGGCAAAAATATCGGTTATGCCCTGTATGACATGTACGTTTACGACAATGACGCCAATGTCATCGGCTATATTACCCGTGACGGCAACGTTCTTACCGTCAACGGCCGAAAACTCGGCCGCATTGACAAGGGCTTTCTGATTAACGGCGAAAACAAGGTTGCCGGCCGCGGTAACCGCGATTTTTACATTCGCAACCAAAACAACGTCGTCCTCGGCGAACTGGAACTGAACGGCAGTCTGGTCGATTCTGCCAATCATGTCATCGGTTCGCTGAAAGACAACGGCCGTATTCTGGACAGCAACGGCAACGTTCTGGCCATAGCCAAACCGTTGCAGTATTACAGCCTGCTTAAGGAATTGACCGAGGCCGAAGCGGCTCGTTTGGCTGCCGAAAAGGCCGAAGCCGAAAGATTGGCCGCCGAACAGGCTGCGGCTGCCGGCAATTATGTTATCGGCGATGACGGCTACCTTCGTGACGCCAATGGCAACATTATCGGCCGTATTCTTCCCGACGGTACCGTTGTCGATTTAAACGGTAATGTTATCGGACATATCAACGAAAACGGCGAGTTCGTCGGTTTGGACGGCAAAGTCAGGGGCAAAACCTCAAAAGACGGTTATGTCGTTGGAGATGACGGTTATCTGCGCGATGCGAACGGTAATATCATCGGGCGGGTGTTGCCGGACGGCACGGTTGTCGACCTGAACGGAAACGTTATTGGCCATATTAATGAAAATGGCGAATTTGTAGGCCTTGACGGTAAGGTTATGGGCAAGGTCAACGGTGGCGGAGCCGATTGGTACAGTAAACCGGTACAAATTGGTGCCATTCCCGAAATCGGTGTCGTTGGGGAAGAAGAAATGAAAAAATACCGCAAGTCGCTCGGCATTGCCCTGACGCCGGACGGCGAATATCTCGGCGATATCATGGACGACGGCAGCGTTGTTGATAAAAAAGGCAATGTCGTCGGCAAAAAAATGCCGGACGGTCTGATTATTGACGATGACGGTACGCTTATCGGTATTGAAGAAGTCAAAAAGCCCGATTCGTCGGGAATGTTTGTTCCTGCCGGCACTTTCGGCCCCGGCGGCGCTTACGGAACCGGTATGGGGGCCGGCGGCAATCTCGGCCCCGGCGGCGGCTTTGGTCCCGGCGAGCGTTATGACCCGCAGCGTGCCGCGGCATTGGCTGCGGCGCAGAATCAGCGTCGGCAGGCTATGTCCGTCGGTAAAATCAGCTCGGGCATCAGGCCGGAATCTTTTGACGGTTATCAGAAAAACTGGGATGAACAGGGTATTGCCAAGGCCGTTTCTTCATGGCGCGTCAACCTGAGCGAAATGATTTTTGCCGACAAACCGATTCCGGCGGTTATCGCCCGCTCCATCGACAGCAACAACCCGACCCCGGTAACCGCCTTTGTTGAACGCAACGTTTATGCCGAAGAAGGACGCAATGTGGTAATCCCGGCCGGCAGCCGTCTGATGGGTACGCTGGGCGGTCTGACTGCAGGCACGGAAACGACTTCCTCGTCGGCTAAGGTTCAGATTACCTGGGAACGTCTGATCCGTCCGGATGGTTCGCTGTTTGTCTTCCAAGGTATTACCGGCGATGCACAGGGCCGCGGCGGCGCACTCGGCTATCTTGACCAACAGCTGTTCAAGAAATATACGCTGCCGATTATGACTACGGCTCTGACCAGCTATACGTCCTACATCATGGCGCCGAAAGATGATGATGACAGCAGTTCCGATACGGAATCTCCGCGCCAGCAGGCTGCCAACGACGCGCGTCAGAACTTTTTGCAGGACATGAACCGCATTTTTGAACAGATTTTGGCTGATAAAACCAATATCAAACCGCTGACTTATGTTCCGGCCGGTACTAGAATTATCGTTTACCCGAACATAGATTTATGGTTGAGAACGCCGGAAAGAGATGAAGCCGAAGTCGCCAAGAACCTTTCCAAGCGTGATGTGCTTATCGATGATAACAAGCTTGAGCAGGATCGTACCGATACGCAGAACAGGCGTAAAATGGGCATGACCGATGCCGACCGTGCCGCCACTGCCGGTTCCGTTGTCTATGAGGCCGAAGGAACCGATGCCGAAGCTGTTGCTGCACCGCGCCTGATGGACGACAGCAAGGTCAAGAGCAAGAAACCCGCCGCGACGGCAGGCGCTCCGGCGCTGATGCCGACAACGCCGGCCGGTGGTTCGACACCGCCTCCGCCGCCTTCGTTCAGCAGCGGTTCGTCGTCCTCTTCATCTTCGTCATCTTCCGCGGCAAAAACGGATAACAGCGTTCCTCAGTTGTTCTGACAGGAGAAAAATATGAGCTTTAAGGTTTTGGAATCAGTCTTGCGCCCGTTGTCCTACTGGTACAATCAGGACAACATTGAGGAAGTGGCGGTCAACCGTTCCGGCCAGATTTGGCTGCGCCTGCGCGGCAAACGTGCCTATCCTTGGGTAATGTATAAAGACGAGAAACTCAGCAAAGAATATCTGGTCGATTTGCTCTATATTGTCGCCAATACCTATGAGCTGCCTTTTGATCCGGTCGAGGGTTCGCCGGTCGTTTATGCCACCATTCCCGGCGAACACCGTTTTTCGGCTATTGCCGGACGTAACGTCATGTATGATCAGGACGACCTTACCGGCGGTGTCGCGCTTACCATTCGTGTTCACAGCGACGACGTGGCATTCGGTCTGTCGGATTATGGTCTGACGCAGGGGCAGGCACTGCACAAAATTAATCCGTTGAAAGACATCAAAGACCCGGAAGACCCCTATGAACGTTTGTTGCTAAGCATTAAGCGCGGCGACCATATCCTGGTTTCCGGTGCGACATCAACCGGTAAAACGACTTTCCTGAATAACCTGCTGAAGATTTTGGATATCAACAAGCGTATTGTGACCATTGAAGATACGCGCGAGCTGTTGGTGCCGCATCCCAACCGCGTCCATTTGGTTTTGTCACGTACCGAACAGACCAATGAAATGGACTATGCCAAAATCATCGACTTGGTCGTTCGTTTTACGCCTGACGCCATTATCGGCGGCGAAATTTCCACCAGTAACGCCGGTGCCATTTGGGAACTGATGGGATCAGGTCACGACAACTGTTTGGCTACTATTCACGCCGAAAGTTCCGAAGCTGCTTACAAGGCCTTTACCGACCGTATTTTGCACACTTATCCGACCATCGACCGTAATAAGACAATTGAAGAAATGCACCATAAGCTGCGTGTCGTTCAAATTAACCGCGACGGCAACCTCCGCGCCATTACCGAGGTCACATAATGGGCTTATTTTTCTTCTTTGCCATTCTTATACTACAGTCACCCTCAGGCTTGCCCTGGGGGGCTTTTCTTGCTGTTATTGTCGGACTTGCCCCGACAATCTCTGAATTCCCGTGCTTTCCTTTTTCCCTTGTCATGTTTGGCGCAGCGTGGGGAGCAGCTCCAGTGAAGCTGCGAACCGGCTGCGGTGCAGTCCTGTTGACGATCGGTTAAGCGACAGCGTAAACCGTAAGACTTACAGGACAAACTCGGATATAGCCGGAAATCCACGGATACAAGGCATATCCTGCAAAGAGATAACCAGCTTCTTGTCCAAAGCGTAACAGATGTTGAGCGGACAGCTTAAGGGAAGGCGCAACAGCCTTTCTTCACAGCCTTTTTCAATACTCATTATTTTTATTTTAGACATTCCGGTCATCTCGCTGACGTCGTCAATATCCCAGAGCCCCCGGGACAAGCCCGAGGGTAACAAAGAAGAGAGGAGTCCGAGTATAACTTTTATATTTATTGTCATTATCCGGCAGTCAAGGAGAGAGATGTCCGGCTCAAGGCCGAACATGACAAAGAAAACAAAGCCCCTCTTCCGAGGGGCTTTGCTTATTGTAAAGGCGGAATGTTAAGCTGAGCAATGCCGCCGGGACGGATTTTGACGTTTGAATAACGCATGTTTCCGGTTTCAATAACAAATCTCTGTCTTCCGGTAAGCTGCGATGCCAAATCATAAAAATCTCTGGCCGTAAGTTCCTGTCGCTGCGGATTCATTATGTACAGCACGCAGCCCTGCGTTCTTTCGGCAACACCGCAGCGGGCGCGCCCTCTCGGAACTTCGGGATTGATTACGACGCCTTGCAGACCGTCGCGAACAACCGTTTCCTGCGCAAAGAAAAACTTGGCAATGGCAAAGCCGAGGATAAAAGCAAACAATGCGCCGAAAAACAAGGCTTTTTTTGTAAACATGTTGTCAACCATAAACTGTTCGGCCAAAGGCACTTTCGGCGGCGTGATGTCGCTTTCGTCAATAAACTGCGGCTGAAAATCGCTGGCGACTTCCTGCGTATTGTTCAATGCCGGCAGATTTTCTCCCCCATCCAGAATTGCGTCAAGGTCAAAATCGTCTGCCGGAGACTGTGTCTGCTGTTGAGCCTGCGGCTGATAAACCGGTTCGGCTTTCGGCGGCATGGCTGCGGACACGCCTGCGGCATTTGACGGGTTGACGATCCTTTTAATCGGGCGTTTGACTTTTTTCAATCGGGGCCGGTTCGGATCCGGCATGCTGCCGCCTGCAGGTCGATTGATGTTGTTAAAATCTTCTGCCATTCCTTAAATCCTCTAAATTAAGTTATCTAAAATCGGTTTGGTCGTTTTCAGCGTGCGGATAATCCGCGGAACCATAAAGACCACGGTTTCCGATTTGGGTGACTTTGCGCCAAACAGTTGGTTCGGAATGCCGATAATCAGGAAGTTTTCGCCCAGACGGCTGCGTACGTCAAAATGTGTAATCTGGCCGTTGGTCGCCTCCAGCGTAATGTCCGAGAAAATTCGGTTGCCTTTTTCCAAGGAGGCTTTTGCCAGAATGGACAAGTCGGCTTCAATCGAATCGCGGCGGCCGCATTTGCCGATGTCAAAGCGCGAAAACCACAGGTTTGGCACCACGAATTTTCCTTCCGCAACCGGCATAACCATTGCCTGTCTGCCTAAAAACTGGCGCAGCGTACTGATGTTCAGCTCATTGGTGGTTGTCAGAACCCGGCCGATAACACCGGTTTTGGCCGTCGTAACCGTACCGAAATAGAAGGCGTTAAGCAGTTCTTTCCATTCGACGTCTTTGCCCTTGTCATAGGGATAAATCCGGAAAACGCTCACGTCATAAGCCACCAGCGTCGGATTGCTTTCAAAATATTTAATCAGGTCCATGATTTTGTTTTTAAGTTCGAAATCAGCCTCAAACGTAACCGAATAGTCCGCCCAGTCGGTTGTCATATCCGTAATGCCGGAACCGCGCAGAACATCAAGCAGTCCGAGCATTATCGGCCGCGACTTCGGAACATACAGCGTAAAGTTACCCTTGCGGCTGATGCGCATGGTCTTTTCTGATGCCTCGTAGGAATAGTAGATTTCGCCGGCATCGGCAATCATATTGATGACCTCTGAAAATTCGCCGCGCAGGTTTTCGGCCGAAATGCTGGCATAAGGAGCGTCTTTGGCAACCAGTTTGATGCCGGCTTCCTTGGTCAGCTTGTAAAGAGCTTTTTCTGCCGGCATTTTTTCAAACGAAAAACCGGTAACTTCAAAACGCGGCAAAGGGTCGTTAACGCCGTTTTTCTCCAGCCTGAAGGCCGACATGTTATAGGGCAGGGTCAGTATCATTTGCTGAGTGTCCCAGTTGACGCTGCAACGCAGGGGCGTTTCCAGATCCAGTTCGTTGGCGCCTTTGGGTGTGCGAATCATATTCGGATCCTGCGGATAAACCATATCGGCGTTCAACCGCTGGTCAAGAGGCGGCAATGGCTGCGGCTTTTCGGTCCTGCAGGCCGACAATACGGCAAAAACAGCCAGAATGCCGAAGAATTTAATTACGTTATGGGACAGAAAACTTCTCATTTCCGACTACTTGACCTCGTCTTTTGCCGGTATGGCCTGCTGTGCGTCGGGACTGACCGGTTTTTTTATTTTGATGATTTTTTTGACTTCGTGCGGTACGGCGGCCTGAGGCTGTGGTCTGGCCTGCTGCATCTGCGGATTGGGTGCCGCCGGAACGGGCTGCGGAGCCGGTTGGGTACTCTGCTGCATTGTTTCTGTGGCGGCCATATTATTTTGTGCCATCAGTTTTTCCATCAGCTGGTCCATGTTCATCCCTGCGCCGACCGTTGGGTCGACCGTCTTGTCGATTTCGCCCAGAACCTCTTTCATTTTTTCAACTTCATGGGCGTCTTCCTTAATCATGTCCGGCGAAGAATTGTTTTTCAGCTCCAGCTGATACTCGGCCAATGTTTTTTTGAAACTTTCCATGCCGCCGGCAATTTTTTTCTCCACATAAGGATAAAGTTCCTTGTGTTCCAGAATATAGTCGCCGGTTTCGCTGATTTCTTCCAGAACGTCAAGGATATAGCCGTAGTACTTATATTCTTCCATGGCAATGTTGCCCATACGGATACAACGCGCTGCAATCCTTGAGATTGTGCGGTCGTAATAATCCTTGAGCAGGATATAATTGTCCAGATACCAAAGGCTTTCCTTGCTGGCACCTGTCGGCTGCGTATTCTGTTCCATGTTTGGCTCCTCACATTCTACTCTAGTTTAGCCGCGTTTTTTTGTAAATTGTTTTCTATGAGCTTTACCCAACTATATCGTCTTTAGGAATATAGGGTTCTTTGTTCTCTTTTTCATCGCTGATTTCGGCGATTCCCAAATTAAGGCCGACAACCGGAAGCGGAGAGGCGTCGTCGGCGTTTTTATAGACGTCGTCGTGAAAAATCAGGTCGCCGCTGTAAAGCGGATTGGCCGTTTCTTCGTCATTTTCTGTCACATAGGAATCCGCGGCGGCTTCTGTTGCCGTTTCCTTACTTTCCTGTGGCGTTTCGGTTTGGTCCTCGGGAATTTCCTCGTATTCCCATTCCCAGTCGCCGTCTTCGCTTTCGTCCGGTCCGGCGGTTATCTCCGCGGCCGGAACTTCTTCCGCGGTGTTTTCCGGCGGCGTTTCGGTTTGGTCTTCGGGAACTTCCTCATATTCCCATTCCCAGTCGCCGTCTTCGCTTTCGTCTGATGCAGCGGTCATCTCCGCAGCCGGAATTTCTTCCGCGGTGTTTTCCTGTTCGTCTGTCAGTGCGAAGTCTTTCGGCTGTTCTCTGGAATATTCGGCAATCAAATCGTCAAGGTTAAAGTCTTCATTTTGGTTTTCGGTTGCGGCAATTGCCGGCTCTGCGCTTTCCACAGCCGCATTTTCCGTTTCCGCCGCTGTCGTTTCTTCGGCCGGAACCTCTTCCCATGTCCATTCAGCATCCTCAGCGGCCGGCTCTGCGCTTTCCGCAGCGGCATTTCCTGTTTCCGCCGCTGTCGTTTCTTCGGCCGGAACTTCTTCCCATGTCCATTCAGCGTCCTCGGCGGCCGGCTCTGCGCTTTCCTCGGGCGATTCTGCCGGCGTTTCTGTATTGGGGAACTCTGTCGGCGTCTCGGAAAGCGGCATGTCTGCGTCAATGTCAGGCAAACCGATGTTTTCGTTTTTCTCGTCTTTTTTGAATAATGAAGAAGCCAGCGACGACAGCCCGTCTTTTATCCCGTCTTTAAGTTTAGCTGCGGCCTGTACGCCATCGTCGAACAAAGAGAAGTCCAACCCGTTGGTTTCAGCGCCAGAGTCTTTGTTTTTATTTTTTTTCTTCTTCTTTTTTTTCTTTTTTTTCGGAAGTTCTTCTTCGTCTTCCGCCGCATTGTTCTCGTCCGAAAAAAGCTCGTTTAACTCGTCGTTTTCTGTACCCGGATTGATTTCGGGAATCTGAAAGTCTTCCTGTTCCGCCGGACTGATCGGAATTGGCCGCGGAGTTTTGTCCTTTTCCTGTTGGATATATACCGGTTGTACCGCAACTTTCGGAGCATTTTTTGTTTGCTGTTCAAAGAACTTTTGATTCTCTTTCTGCATCCGCTCCATGGCTTCGACAATTGTTTGCGTCGAAAGCTGCTGGCTTTCTTTCAGTGCCACTGAAATGATCGCCGAAAGCTCTTTGGTTTGGGTTTCGGACATTTCTCGAAACAGTTCGGACTGTGCTTTGACAATGCCTTTGACGATGTCCTCCATCGGCGGCATAGGTGTTGCATTAATCTGAATGTTGTTTGCGTTGGTGTTGCTGCTGTTGCTGGCTGCCATGGTATTATGCTGCATAATCATCTGCGCCATGCGATCCTGCGATTCCCTTATGGCGTCCAGAATTTCCCTGCTGCCGTCCGGTGAAGAAAACGAAGTTTCTTTGCCTGAGCCAAGCGATTTTACCGGCATGTTCTTTATGGCTGCCGCATTTTCCGCCAATGCCTGCGCCATTTTTTCCTGTGTCGCAATCAGAGCCGACGTCAGTTCGCTGTTGCTGCTCTTTTCAGCAAAGATTTTGGCCATTTTCTCCTGCGAGGCAATTACGGCGGCCGCCAGTTGTTTGTTTCCGGTCTGGCTTCGTTCTTCGCTGAATTTCAGTGCCTGAGAAAATGCTGCGGCAATTTCTTTGGCAAAAGATGCGTCGGCAACGATTTTCGCCGGTCCTGCATAAGTGGGGGCTGCAGGTTGCGGTGCAGCTGCGGCCGGTTGCGGCTGTGCCTGAGGAATGCTGTTTTGCAACTTGGCGTTTGCCTGAATTTGCGCTTCGGCAAGTGCAGTTGCCAAAATTTTGGCTCTGGATATTTCGTCGTTAAGCTCGGGTGTCGCCGAGGCGGTTTGAAACTCGCCCGAATGGTCGCGTGCAACGCCGGCGCTTTGCTCAAGTTCGTCGACATATTCCTGCAAAACCGAACCGCCCGGCAGAGAACCGAACATACCCCTGATTTCTGGAGGCTGTTCCAAAATCATTTTGTTAAAAGCCTCTTTTCTTTCGGTGCTGAAAATATGCAACTGGCGGAAAATATTTAAAAAGCGCTGAGCTATGATGATGGGGTCTTCCCCGCCGCCATGATTTTTCTTATACAGCTTGCGGCTGTCCGCGCCTTTTGAATAAGTGTCAACCACCTGTTTTGTCCGACTCTTGCTAACTTTTATTTAAAATTCATCCATATTACCGATTTTAGGCTCTATGTCGTAAATTTCAGGTTAACAAAAGCGGCGGGAATAAAAAAAACTCCGCCGGTCAGGCGGAGTTTGGAACTAAAGCTCAATGGCGACAACTTTATGAATTTTGCTCAAATCGTCGTTGCCGATTTCTATTCTTTCGTCCGGGTTCCAGCGCAGACCGTAAAGCTGTCCGTTTTCGTCTTCGCGGATGCTCAGTATTTTAGCTTCTTTTTCATCGACGAAATACAGGGCGATGTCGCCGACGCTGACAACATCCTGCGGGTCGACAAACAATATCGAACGGGTCGGTAACAGCGTTCCCAGACGCCTGGTGCAAAGATTGACGGCATAAGCATCTTTTTTGCTGAAAAGTTTAACCGGACGCTGAACTTTCTTAGTTTCTTCGTCAAAGTCGATAATCACGTTGCCGTCTTTGCCTGCCGTTCCGTAAACGGAAATCTTGATGTTGTCCTGACTGTTGTTGACGGCGTTGGTAAAGGCGGAAATGGCGCCGCGCGGGGTAGACAGCAATTTGTATTTGGCATCGTTGCGCTGAATAATTTCTTCAAGCATGCCTTTGTCTTCCAGACTCTTGATTTCTTCTTTCAGCTCCTCGGCAGTCATCTCCAGCGCTTTGGCAATGTTTTTAAATTCCTTGTCCGAAACTTCCCGCTGTCCCATTTCAATACGATGATAAACGGAAAGGGTCATGTCGGCGCTCTCGGCAACCTCAATCAGGGTCAGGTTTTTTTCGTTTCTGATTTGGCGCAGACCAGCACCCAGCGTCTTCAGGCCGCTTTTCTCGTTAATCTTGTTTCTTCTTTCCTGTTCGCGGCGCCACGACTGGACGATTTCCTGCTGCGAATTTTGTTCGTTGACAAACAGTTCCTGCAACGGGCAGTCCAGAAATTCGGCAACGCGCACCAGCTGTTCCTGATCGACGCGGCGATAGCCTTTTTCGATTTTGGAGATGGCAGAAAGGCTGACTCCCAGATGATCCGCCAGTTCCTGCATGGAACGGCCGCGCAGTCTTCTAAACATTCTTATTTGGTTCGGGAAAATAATTTCTTCCATAGTATGTTTATCCTTTTGCTGTAAAGAACAAGATTTAATGTTAAGCAAATAATAAATACAAGCGGCTTATTAATCAAGAAAATAGTACAAAAAAAGACAATTTGTGTACAAATATGCACAAAAGAAACCCGGTTTTTCGGATTCCTTTTGTGTCGGATGTCAGCGTTTGTTTCCGGAAATTACTTGGAAAATTCCTTCATCGAATTTGGCTGTCCGTAAACGGCTATCTGCTCGGCCATCAGGTCGAGGTCGTCCTGCCCGAACATGATTTTGTCCTGCGGAATTGACGCGGACAGGCGGCCGTTGGAGTCCATCGGCTTGCTGTCATATTTTGTATAATAATCGGCAAACGCATATTTGTTTTTGACTGTCGCCGTGTCTATTTTTCCGTCCGTATAGGTATAAGTTGAGCGCTTGTTGATAATGCCGTCGGAACTGTATTTGACGGCAGAACCGCTTTTGCTGATTCTTTCAACCGATGTCATTATCCGGCCATTACTGATATTCATGCTGAAATTGGTCGTCGTGCCGTCGGCGTTGGTCTGTTTAATTGTGAAAGAACCGTCGTCGCCCCGGACAATTTCGCGAGCCGCAAAGGAAGTGTCCATATCGGCCAGTTCCGAGTTGGGCATTCTTTCTTTCAGAGCCTGTTGCAAAATAGCCGTATTGACCATGTCCTGTCCCAAAGTCGAGTTCTGTTGGAGGGTGTTGACGGCAACCATGTTCAGCGAACCGTCGCGATTGGTCATGTTGCGACAGGCTGCGGAGTCGATTTTAATCGTCTGCTGCAGAAGCTTGCCGTCTTTGCCGTATTTGTTCTTAACCGTCATATATTTGTCGGTGGTTGTCGTTCGGTCATGGCTGAAACGGCCGAGCATCTTGATTCTGGAGCGCTGGTTGGTTACGGCAAGGTTGCCGGAAGCGTCGCGCGAAACCGTGCGGGTCGTTTTGCGGCCGTACCAGTTGCGCACGGTTGCCGTAACGCTGCCGTCTTCGTTGGTCTTGGCGTCGTCGCTTTTCATTGCCCGGTTGGCCATTCGGTTGACCTTTGCCGAATGTGCCATGTCGTGCAGGCCTTGTCCCATCTGTTTTCCGGCCCATTTGGTTCCGCCCCAGACCTTTTTGCCGGTACCGAGAGCCGCTTGTGTCGCCACATTGTTAACCATGCCGCCGAAAGGCGAACCGATTGGCTTAATGCTGAAACCGCCTTTGGAGAATGATTTGGCAAATTCTTTGGCCTGATCCAAAACGGCCCAGCCAAGCAGCATCCAGAAGACCATCTCAAGGGTAGTCACTGACCACCAGGCAACGCCTTTTAACGGATCAAGAATAATATTCCAGCTACTTCCCTGTGTGCCGGCATGTTTTAATTCCGGAGTCATTATTTTATTAATTGTCTGTTCCATGCCGGTCGTAATGATAAATATGACGATCGACAGGAACAGGAATGTAAACATGGCTGTCATAAACGTTTCCCAGACTTTGGTAACGTATTTTTTTCGCGTAATCGGGAAAGCATAGGCGGCGATGGCTACCGGAATAAGTGCCGATGCCACGCTCAGCTGTAAGATAGAATCAATCAGCAGCCAGGGATAAATAACCATCAGCATAAAGGCAGAGAGCCACAGAATAATGCCGACCAGAAGATAACCGACATGCGGAAGAATCCATATATGTATGCCTCCAATCGTATAGGACTGCTCAAAGATGGCAATACAAAATGAGGTTGAACCCAAAGTCATAATGTCAAGAAGTTTTCCCTGAATACTCTGAATGGTACAGAGAATGTTATTACCCATAGACGACGGGATGCCGCCGTCTTCCGTAACTTGCGTGAATCCGGTGCATGTCTGCCCGTCTTGTCCTGACGTTACCAGCTGTGCCAGAGTCATGCCGGTATTGAAAACCGGAGTCACAATCAAATTGATAAATTCCTGAATGTCCGAACGCAGAATGACAACAACCACAAAGACGACAAATGCCTGATTAAAAATGGTCTTTATCAGTATACGGGGCTCTTTGACATCAAAAGCCGAAACAAATTTCAAAATCGTCATAGCCAGCCACAAAGCCATTCCGATAACGACCAGATTAATCATTGCGTCGGATAAGGAAAGATAGGCTTTTTTTGCAAGATTACTGGCAGTATCAAACAAAACTCGGAACAAATCGCAAAAAATGCAGCTGCTGAAAGAATTGCGGTAAGAGTCGATATTACATTTTCCGGTTGATTGTCCAAGATTATAGGCATTCGATTCGACAACCGGTGTCGGAGCCAAAGAAACCGGTTCCCAAGTGTTCTTGGGCATATCCTGAACCCAGTTAAAAGTCAGATTAAAAGGGGTTTTGCAAGCCTCGGAATTTGGATTTTGCTGGCATTCCTGTGTGCATTGCATCGGATTAACTTTCGTATCACCACACAAAGCCTGAATTTCAGAACAAATCGGATTTATAACAGCGCCGCCGGTAACACCCCAACCGGTTCCTTCCCTCATTTCAAAATGCAAGTGAGCACCAGTAGAAGCACCGGTATTTCCTACCTCGCCGATTGGCGTATCTTTTGTTACCTTGCTGCCGACGCTCCCGGATGAAAAATACATTTTTGATAAGTGAGCATATAATGTTGTATAATACTGCCCAGGTTTATCTTTTCTTTCATGTTTTATGACAATGTAATTACCATAGCCGCCGGGATTGACGCCAACATGAGCAATGGTGCCGTCCGCGGCGGCACGAACCGTAGCTCCCATATCTGCAGCATAGTCTATACCGTTATGGTTTTGCGGCGTTCCCTTGACCGGATGCACGCCGCGGTAATGAATATCATCAGATACTCTGTTTGCACCGTCTGTTGGTACCACGTTAATACAACCGCCTGCGGCTGCCTGATTTTTCAAACATTGTGCGGAGACACTCTGCGTTTTTTTCAAGTTTCGACCCGAACTGTCTCTTGATATTCTACATACGTCGGCGTCGGAAGCGACTGCAATATGAATTGAAGCAAAAAACGGAATCAATCCAACCGCTGCCCAAAAGGTAATTCTTTTCAAATATGTCAAAATACAGTTCATCATCTCGGTCACCTGCTACTTGCCGTTGTCCGGTTTATTGTTGTCTTCCGGTTTCTCGGGTTCGTTTTGCTCCTCAGGTTTAGAACTTTCTTCCCCGCTGGAACGGTTGTCTCTATTTTCCGGTTCGGGAGCCTTTTCATCGCCGAATTTCAGCTTATTGCCCATTTTTTCCATCTTTTCGCCGGCTTTTTCCATTTTCTCGCCGACCTTTTTCATCGCTTTGCCGCCTTTCTGCATGGCTTTGCCGGCCTTTTGGGTTACTTTGCCCGCCACTTCGGCGCCTTTGCCCGCGCCATATGCCGCAGCACCGGCAATCATCATCGGTACGCCGACAATGGCGCCCAAACCTGTTGCTGACAATCCCTTGCCTGCGGACATCAACCCTTTGCCGCCGGCTTGAGCCGCTTTTCCTCCTGCTTCCACGCCTTTGCCGGCAGCCTGAACGCCTTTTCCGGATTGTTCCATGGTTGCTCCGGCCGCTTTGGCGCCTTTTCCTGTGTTTTTAATGGCAGTTCCGCCGCCGCTTACCGGATTGCCGCCGCCTTTGTCGTCTTTTTCCTGATCGCCGTTGGCTTTGCCTTTGAATAGACCGCGGACAAATTTTCCGGCTTTGGCAGCTCCTTCTGTTACCTGTTTCTTTACGGCATCGGAAGCTTTGCCGCCGGCCCATTTTACCGGACGCATGGCCTGCTGTTTGGCAAAGTCAGTCATCTGAGTCAATTGTTTGTGCATCGGATCAGCACCGCCGAAAACGCCGTCTTTAAAGAATTTATCAACATAATCTGTAATTGTAGATGATATAAGTTTCATTGAATAAAGAAATGCAAACAGTATAATCAGAAAATAAGGTCCGGTTAACTCAAATGTTTCGGAAACCCATTGAGCATTTCCGTTCTTGATATTGTCAAGCAATGTATCCACGTCACGCAAGGCGGTACTAATCATCGCCAGTGCATAGCTCGTTGTTAAACCGAGAAATACGAAAGTTCCGGCTGCTTTAAGCATGATACCGATAACGGCTGTAACTTTACCTTTGGTAACATTGAAAGGCCACAATCCAATAACAACCGGCAAAGCCATTATTGAAAAACCCAGCTTGAACGAAATATCCAACAGATAATAGCCGATACCCAGCGTCAGCATAAAACCGACAAACCAAATTAAGGCGCCGCAGAACCATAACCACAAATTTACGATTCGAAAAGAAATAACTTTACCAATAATATCAAAAGTCCAAGCTCCGCCTTCCATGGAAAAACAGGTAATGGCATGCCCGATGACCAAATTTGTCGAGACGTTTTTATCTATCTTTTCGGCAAAAAGCATTACCTTATTTAAAACTTCTGCCGGTACAACTTCTGTCGATACGCCGTTTGTTGTGATTGTGGGTGCTTTAACCTGAGGTGTTTCAACAGCATATTCAAAATTTTCAGCCTCAGATTTGTAGCTTACGGCGCTTGTATAGGCGATACCCATATCCGCACCTGCCGTTAAAAGCGGATTTATTGTGTATTTAACCAGAACGCCCAGACCGGAAGTGATCAAAATATATGCAACCATAACTTTAAACAAAAAGACGGTTAAGGTGTTCATCATAGCGCCCGGTTCAATGTTAGACAAAGATGAAACGTTTTTCATCACAAAGAAAGCCATCCAGACCAAAGCGCCAAGCACCAGCAGTTTTACGCCCGCTTCAGATGTAATGTCATAAGCTTTGCTGCAAGCGTTCAAAAATGTTTCTAATAAAGTTTTTATAATTACGCAGGAGTAACATTTTGACTGGTATTGCTTGCGCATGCCGTCAATGTCACATTCTTTGGGGGAAGTTATCTTTTCAATAACATGTTTCTTTGCCAGGCCATCTGATATGTAATCTTGTTTTCTGGTCTCGGTTTCTTCTTCTGTAAATATTCCATCTTTTTCGTCTCTTACAGCTCTGTTATATGCTCTATGATAAGCCGGATCACTGGTAAGTTTTGACGGATCAAAGGATTCTACGTTTCCTTCGCCGACGGCAATAGCTTGTCTCATAGACTGCTTATAAAGCTCATCAAAGGCTAAAGAGATTTTCCTTCTGGCATTTTTATACTGGTCTTCGGTAATTTCTCCGTCGTCTTTCATGTCATCAAGTTTGTCAACAATACGTTCTTCCTGAACGGCTTCGGTGCCATCAAATGAACCAAGTGTTGATGGATAACGCTGCAATAAATAAGCGATATCCTCAGATGTGACATTATTGTTTAATGTAATTTGAGTTAGATAATTTGTATCCTGTTTCACATATTTATAGGCGTTCTTAACTGAAACGAACTCAACTTGTTCGCCTTTTCTGTTTTTTGTATGCGTGACTTTTGCATCCTGATAGTAACTTGGTTCGGAAACGCCACTTCCATTAGTATCACTGGTTTGTGCAGAATTGTTTTGATCTGCTGCAAAAGAGTAAGGTTGCATGATAGAAAGACAACAGAACTGAAGGACTAAAAAGCAGATAATTCTTCTTAGCAGATCTCGTTTTAATATGTCAGTCAGCCGTTTCATCTCTTTAATCCTTAATTTTTCAGGCTATTTCATGCCGAGAATCTTTTTGCCCGCATTAATAACTCTCTTCGCGGCACCAAGAGTAATAAGGTTTAATGTCCACATTACGAAAGTTCCGACCCGTTTCTGGAATAAGGAATCGGAATTCCCGCCAACCAGACTGTCTGTAACCTGTTGTGCCAGATTTACGCTTGAAGATATCAAAAATCCGACCAGCATGATGCACATAAACGGAATGCTGAATTCGGAAAAAGACATCTCGTTTGCATTGTCATTGAAAATATCGGAATTGTCCGTAATAATTTTTTCCATTGCCAACAATGCCATAGACATCATTATGCCCATAAACATCATTAATGCGGCCGAGTTTATAATGGTCAGAAAACCGTTCTTTGCCCAGCTTGACGTCTGCTTAAAAGCGTAGGACATAATCAGAATCGGCAGTATGATTGCCATCATTGTAAAGCGGAAAATGCTGTCGACCAAATAAAAGATAAATCCGAGTTTAACAATGGTAAAACAAATCAGAATAAACAAACCAGTAATTAAAGACATAAATCCGGGAGCATCCATAACCTTAAAGGAAAGGAAAAATCCCAAAGTCAGACGTTCGTTTACGGTACAAATCATACAATTCATCATGGTTCTCGGACCGTCAGGGAAAGACAGGCTTTCGATAGAAGCTTTGCCAATAGCCGGCGCAGAACACATTACCGGTTCGTTAAGCGTAAGCTTTTCTTGGAAAAAGCTTAGAACCGTACTGCCTGCTTTAAAGTTGCTGCCATCTCCCGCACTGTTCAGAATTGCCGCGCCGAGCTCCAAAAAGGCATAGTAAATTGGGAAAACAACTGTATTCAACAGCCACAAGATCTGCGTCGTTGAAGAAGCAATTAATCCGCAAATCAGACAGACAAACAATTTTCGCACAATTTCGTTCCATATTTCGGCCGGAGAATCTTCGGTAAACGAACCGACAAATTTTAACAGGCGGAAAATTGTCCAGAGCGCAAAAGCAATCATCATCAAAGGCAATGCACCGTCGGTAATTTTGGCATACATGCCCATAGCGATTTTACCCATATTTTGATAAAGCAGGTCGATCATCCCGGTCTGCCAACATTCCCGATGCGCATTGGAGGCATTTTTCATTGTTTCTTCGGAAATAGGGTCTTCACCAACAGGAGCAGCCATGGCAGCTCGGCTCCTTCCTCCGATAGAATCATCTTGTTCGCAGGCCGTGAGCATAAATGCCGCAAAAAGAACAACCAGCATCACTCTTAAAATCTGTTTTATGTTCACGTCCTTAAACATTGTCTTAGTCCTAAAACTTATTTAAAGTTCCATCCGTTAATATTGGCGCTTTGTTCCGTACGGTAATTGTTGCCGTATCTCTGTTTCATAATGCTGTCAATTTCTTTGTCCGATATGCTCTGTTCCCTTTCTTTCTGCATCTCGTCCATTTTTTTCAGGTTTTCCTGAACGATTGCGTCATTTTCTTTTTCATTTTTTCTTTCTTCGGCAGCCTGAGCCGTAAATTCGTCAGCCTTTTGGTCGGAAGAGCCTGCCTGCCGCATTACCGCGTCTTTTTCGGCACCGTCAGCCATGCTCTGAGCTTTTTGCCGCAAAGCGGTTGCTTTGTCTTTTTCCTCTTTTGCCTGAGCTTCAAAATTGCGGGCGCGTTGAGCCGCTGCGTCACGGTTGGCCGTCGCCTGTCCGCACCGCTCGGACACTTGTTTGTAAATTTCGGAATTGTTGACAAGATCCAATCCTGCGGCCTGTTTGCGGTTGAACTGGTCAATCTGCCGCTCTCTTGCCGCTTCCGGACTTGTCGGCGCAGTTCCTTCCGCTCCGGCCTGATTCGGTTTGGCCGTATTAGCAGCCGTTACCGGTTTAGCCGGTGTTGTCGGCCGCGGTGCGGCATTTTCGACTCTTTCAGCCTGACGGGTCTGCTCGGCCGTTACCGGAGAAGCGCCGCCTGATGAAGAAGAGGAGGGGGTCGGCGTCGGAGCGTCCGAGCCGCGAAGCCGGGATACGGGAGCGCGGCTTTTGCTGGTTGCTCTGCCAAAAGTAAATAGGCTTTTTAATCCAGATGAAACGCCAGATACGACTTTGTCTCGAGCCTGGCGCAGCTTTGGCGTAACTCCGGTCGCATTGCCAACCAGTTTTGTTCCCTGCCATGCCATTTTGCCGGTTCCGAGCGTCGCCGCTTTGGCAACGTTATAACCCATGCCGCCGATTTCCGGAGCAATCGAACTGCCGCCACCGCCGCCGGCCATGCTTCCAGCCAGTTCCGCAGCCTGACCGCATAATTTGAAACCAAAAATACAACTGGCAATCAGGATGAGGAAACCGGCAAAACCGATATCCAAAAGGTCACTCAGTACTTTTACCGAATTACCATTCAATGCTTCTTCAATTGCATCCAAACCACCTTGTCCGCCAGTCAATGATATGCCCATTAACTGAATGTTAATACTGACAACCAGCCCCATAAAGGCATAGGTAAAGAATGTATTCATGAACATTGTGAACCCCTGATTCGTATATTTAGACGTAACCTTAAACGGCCAGCTGGCAATCAGGAATGGCATCAAAGCGCCGACTATGCCCAGTCGTACGGTTGCGTCAACCAGATAAAAGGCAAAAGCCAGAGAAATCAACCAAGCAAAGACCCAAATGATAAGGCCTTGGAAAAGCATTGAAAAATCAGGTATGGGAACAGATAGTACATTACCGGAAGCTGCTTCATTTCGGGAAACGCACATCAGCGAGGAACCGATTGCCTGCGGAACAGATAGTTCAAATTGAATGGCTCTGATAAAACAGTCTAACTGTGTATAAAGGTAATAAGGCAACAAACCGTTTGTCGGCATGTTTTTCACGCCGCTCATAAAGTCGCAGCTTTTCAAATATACACTGTCACCGGAAGATAACAGCGTCATGCCGAATTCCATGCCTGCTTTCAAAAGAGGCCCGAGGGCATATGTGTAAACAGCGTCTGCATTCTGCAGCATCAGATAGGCAAACAGGACTTTGAAAGCCTGCGTCAAAAGTTCGGTAATATATTTCGGCGCATCCATTTTGGTAAAAGACGAAACTTTGCCCAGCAGCGAAAATGCAACCCATAATGCAAAACCTACCAGCATGACATTTGCCAGCGACTGGGCTAAAACTCCGAATGAGCTTGTTGCCATGGTCTGTGCCGCAGAGAATATTTGCGCGAAAAGCGGACAGAAAATGCAGTTTTTACCTTCGGCTATTTTGGCTGGTAACGGCATACATCCCTTGGTAACACCGGAAACGGCTTCATAACTGCCGTCAGCATTGATTACGTAGTATACCGATGTTTCATTTTTTTCATCATAATAAACGAGTACATTTTCACCGTGATCTTTGATGCTTTTTAAGTCAGCCAGTTCCGTTGCAGGACCTTTCCACTCGGCAACGGCAAGAAGATATTTTTCAGCGGCGGCAATTGCGGCGTTCCATTTTTGTGCTTGTTCTGTATCCCCTTCCATCATAGAGGCTTGAGCTTCTTCTCGGAAGTGAGCAATATAGTATTCAAAAGAATTGTCGTGAACCGGAGATAATGATCTCCCCGCCTGCACAACCCAACTGTCAAACCAAAAGTCTTTGTAATTAAATAAACCTTGAGCTTTGTCTTTTATTTTTCTATACTCTTCATCAGCCTTATCCATTTTAGCTTTAAGCTCGGGTACTTCTTTTTCAAGTCTGGCTATTTTCTGATCAATGATAGCTTTGTCATCGGTCGTAAGTGTTCTTCCCCCGAGAATGTCTTTTTGAGCATCAGCAGCATGTGCCGGACTGGAATATACGGCAAAAAAAGCACCCAACAAAAAAATAAATCTATATTTCCAACTACATTTTGTCATCGTCGTCTTCCTTATGCCAAGGATTGCCAAGTACCTTAAAAGCAGCCAGCAAAACCGCAATTACCAAAACGAGTGAACCCCAGAAAGCGTACTTTGTGGTAAACCAGCCGAAAAAATCAATATAATAAGCAAGGGCAATTGCCAGAATTATTCCTATATTAATCAGTACGGCTCTCATCGGTTCCTCATTTTAAAGCTATTCCATGCTATTTAGATTGTAGCATATAAAAGTAAAATATTTTGTTACAGTTTTTTGATTTTTTTGATTTAGTTGAATTTCCCTTTGGTCAGAAATTTTACGCAGGCTTTAACGACTTTGTCGTTGTTAAAGACGTTGTAGTTGACGTTGCTGACATGAATAACCTCCTTTGCACCCTCCAAATCGGATTCGCCCGGCGTCGGCAGAGATTTTTTTAACGATTCCGAAAGCATGTTGGTCAGATTCTTGCCCGGAAAGTCCGTTGCAATGATGCCAAACTCGGTTCCTTTGGGAAAGTTTGGAATGAAAATCATGTTGTTCGGCGAAACTTCTTTCAAAATCGGGCCTAGCAACCATCTGAAAAAACTGTATTTTTCAAGTTTGGCAAAGAGCTTGCTGCCTTGATTCGGCGGACAAACCTGCACAATGCGCCGGATTTTGAGCTTTGTCTGCCAAGGCGATTCGAGAGCCATCAGTTTACGCAGCACAATTCCGCCAACGCCTTTGGTTACAAAGGAGACTTCCTGCACGTCTTCAAGATGGTTTAACAGAAAATCCAACTGCCGGACGTGTGAGTCGATTCGTTTGCGGGTCGACGGATAGTTTATTGCCGCTGCCATCATACCTTCTTTTAATACGGCGCGCCATAAGGGTTTGAAAATGTTTTTGCTGTCGCCCAGACCGTGCAGCATGATTACCATATGTCCGCGCTGTCGCGATATTTCATAGATTTCAATATAGTCAAGAAAAGCCCGGCGGCAGTTTTCGAAACCGCCGCTGTGACGCTGAATGTCCCACGGATCAAGAAGCCTGTATTCTTTGGTGCGGTAATTTCGCTGGATTCGCCATTTCTGATAAAAGAAAACGTCTTCCCAAAGCTGGCTGCCGCCCATCGTGAAAAATTCAAACCGCATTTGATGCTCCCTTTATTAATAGCTTGAAGCATTCGGATTCGGAATTGCCGTAATCGTTACTTTGGCCTTGTCCGAACCGTCGGAAAGAATCAGAATCTGCACGGCGCGATTCTCCCGTACGTAAGTCATATGGCTGATATCAGCCCGAACCGTTGCAATTTCTTTCCATTTCAGTTTGGGCATCTCCGACATATAGAAGTCAAAAACGCTGCTTGCGTTATACGGAGTCGTAAATACCAGGCTGCCGATCCAGTTGTCGCCGGTGCCCAAAGCCTTTGTTTCTTCCAGATCTATATAGGACTGGTCAGGAAAAGGAACGTCCGGAAAATGGGCAAAAGCCGGCGGAATCGCCGAACCGTCAACCCCGGTCAAAACCGGCTTCTCCGAAGCGCAGGCCGAAAGTATTAAGACTAAAGCTATAACTAAAATGTTGTTTTTTAACATAATTGCTACCTTGTATCAAAATTACAGTTCGTGTATTGTAAATATTGTACCGCACATAAGGTTAAAAAAATGGAAATAACGGGGCGTATTTCCACATGCGAAAATTCCACATAAATTTCTTCATACAATCAATGAGTTAGAAAAAATGTGAAAAAAAATCAAATTTTTTTAATTTTTTGTGTTGACATATGACGGCGACTGTCATATAAACCTGCTCACCGGCTGCGAGTTAGCCAAGTGCAAAATCGCCCGGTAGTTATAGAAGAGAGTAAATAAGTGGATAAGAGGATACGCAGACGGCGGGTATTTGTGAAAATAAATATGTAAAGTCTAGTGTATCTGAAAAAAAGGAACCAAGAAAATTCTTTTATGAGTAAGTAATTAGACGGGATTGAAGAATCATTTTAAGATGAGAGTTTGATCCTGGCTCAGAACGAACGCTGGCGGCAGGCTTAACACATGCAAGTTGAACGGGATTTGTGTGGTGCTTGCACCATATAATGAGAGTAGCGCACTGGTGAGTAACACGTGGGAACGTACCTTTTGGTGGGGGACAACATCTGGAAACGGATGCTAATACCGCATAAGACC
>ENA-UAHE01000207-UAHE01000207.1-human-gut-metagenome-genome-assembly--contig:-NODE-207-length-26552-cov-26.690569_pt1 | contig 26552 bp, 17 predicted proteins | sample MGYA00243416_ERZ654354 | MGnify/ENA primary metagenome ERZ654354 (study PRJEB26926, sample SAMN06165160) | human gut metagenome | biome: ENVO:00009003; feature: ENVO:2100002; material: ENVO:00002003...
ATTAAAAATTTTATTTGCAGGATGACAAATTTGCCATCCTGCATTTATTCGCATCTTGCGAGTTTTATTTTCTTGTTTTAAGTATGGGTTTGGCAACTCTGCGTTTTGTTGCACGAACTGCACCCCATTGCTGATGAAAATTCATCACTCTCAAGAGCTTGGTCTGGTTTTGTAAGGCTTCCACTACAAATAGAAGACATAGTACCACCTTTAATCTCAGACATTTCACTAGCTAACAAATTTGAAGCTTCTTTTTGAAGTGTCAAATTTTCATTGTGCACATCTTTATCCATGACATTTATTTTTTTTATGTTTTACCTACTCATAAGCTTTTCAGTTTCCGCTCCTTTGAACAGTCTGGTCTGTGGGATTATTGTCGACTTTAATCTTTTAGGTTTCTAAATATATATTTCGGAAACCCCATTCAACATAACATAAAGTCCGATGCTTAAAATATCATATAATCATCTTTCCTGTGGCAATCCAGCCTTCACTTTCTATCCTGATAGAGATTAGACCACTATAGCCACATGGAACCTCCAATATAGTATTAATAGATGGAGAGCAGTTTATTGTATTTCCATTCTCATCGCACAGGTATATTTGGATACTCATATCCTCATTACCAGAAATCTCTATTAGACGTAATTCTTCGTCATAATATACATCAATAGGAATTCTCATAGGAGAACGATGGACTGTCGTGTTTTTATCCACGTGACCACTCTTGTAGAAATCCATATAAATCTCACGTTTTGATGCGTAAGATTGAAGGCAACCGATAAAAATAAAAACTCCGAGGAGCGATAGTAACTTTTTCATTTCATTGTTGTTTTTGATTTAACTGACATAAAATTACTACAGATAAAGTTTTCATTCAAGGGTAAAAGTTTGACAGTAAAACTTTTTATTGCGATGATATTCAGATGTTTATAGACTGGAAGGGATTATTTCCTGTGCATGGGTACCGAAAGTTTGACGGATGTAGATAGCTGGCATTATAAAGACCAATTATAAGGTCTTAGGATGAATTTAGTCCATCTATTCAATATCGCATCTACTCAAAGAGCAAAGATTGGATTATTTCTCTCTTTAGAATATGATTAAGAAATAACATATTTAAATGAAAACCAAAACATAGCAATGAAAAACAATGTTTCCCAACAGATGGATAATCCCTTATCTTTAACTCTACGATTAGTTATTGATACCCGAAAACAGAATATTATTTTTCATCGTATACCGTAGTGTCTTTGTGCTTCAATAGGAAAAACAACGAACGTGAGGATGACGATTATATGTCGATGAACTCCTATATAAGGAAAGGTACAGCCTAGAAAGAGCCAATGCATGGATGGATTCATTCCGTAGTGTTCTTGTTAGATATGACAAGACAGTATCAAGTTGGGAAGCCTGAAATTACATAGTGTTTGCTGTTATGATTTTAAGAAAATGTTAAACTTCGTATAGTATAGACAGCTTCAATATAGCCTTTTTGATACAGGCTATTTCCTGTACATTCACAATCAGGTTTGACATATTGAACTATGAAGGCAAATTATATAAAAACAGTCCATTCCAGATTTGGTAGATAGTCTGTATCAGAATGGGCAAAGTAGTAATTATATATAATCAAACTATAGTTGCTTCATAAGTTTTCTAACGTAAATCCCAATGTTAGTCTGATGTTCGTCAATATCAAGTTTCTTACGCACATCACTGCTAATATGATAATGCCTTTTCAGTTGAATATATTCACCTACTTCTTTTCCACGAAGTCCAATCGCATAAAGGCAAATGTAATTGATTTCATATTCTGTAAGCCCATGTTGCTCAAGGTATTCGATAAACTTTGGATGAGAAGCCTTAAACGCCAGACGAGTAGTGTTCATAAATTCATCCTTATCTTGGATAATTTGATCCTTCCAAGTTCCATACGGTTCTGCATATGAGGCATTATCTGCGATTCGTGAAGCCAATAATCCATTTAACATCTCGATTCTTACTTTTATAGCATCTTCGATTGGTTTGGCTAAATCTTTTTGTTTTTCCAATATTTCTTTAAGAGTTTCACTTTCATTCTCAAGTTGATGAATTTTAAGCCGAAGGTTTTCTGCAACCAAAGATTGACGCTCACATTCCAATTCAGCAGCTTGTTTTTCAAGAACAGCATTATGTTTTTCCAATGCAAGGTTTTCATTTTCTCTTTTGAGATACTCTTGTTCCAGTTGTAATCTTTTCCTTTCTTGAGCATCCAACAAACTTTTGGCTCGTCCCAGCCTATAGCGATAATAAATATATCCGGTAATAATTAGTAATATAAATACTATACACAGACTTAACCAGATAATTCTATCAAACCTCTGTTTATCCATCAAATTGTTTTTTTCCATTTCATGACGTTCTTGTGCAAATAACAAATCATGAGAAAAAATATTTTGGTGTATGGAGTCAATAGTGGTTGAAAAATTGCGATATGCCATCAATGCTCCGGCAAAATCTCCGTTTAATTCTAAAATGCCAGGTTTAATTGCCAAATACTTTAAAGATGATCTTACTTTTGAAGTGGAATCTATTGAATTTATAACACGGTTCGCATTATATGAATCTCCGATTCTACAATATGCCTCTGCTACATCCATTTTAGTTTCATCGTCAATGTTTTGCATAGATTCATAATAACGCAAAACATCAACAATATCTTCTTTATCGCCAAATTTTATTACATAGGAAAGAGCATAAGGAGCAATGATTACGTTTAGTTCGGAACTTTGTTTAATTCGTTCCTGTGCAACTGACATAACACTGTCCGCAAGATTTCTATCATTATTAAGAATACTACCGTCCAAGACATTGGCAAGACAAGATATTTCATAATCTGGGCGGTTAATGTCTCTGTATAATTTCGCAGCATCAAGATTGTTTTTTATAAAATCATCTATCTTATAAGTTGAATATTGGATGGTTGCTTGGGCAACCAAAAGATTTGCCATAGTCAGAGTATCAGATGCTTCTCTGCAATACTCTTTTCCTCTCATAAAACTTTGCATGGCTGAATCTTTATCGCCCTGATTCTGATAAATCCGACCTTGATAATAATAGGTCCGGAGCTGTTCATCAGGAGAACCATTCTCTATATAATAATCAATAGCCGGTTGAAGAATATCAAAAGTCGTCGTATCAATGCAGTTCTTGTCCAATGCCATGGACTTAAGTAACGCATATCTGGCGACTATCTCTTTACTTTTTATATTTGAAACAGGTATATTTACCAATATGGCAAGGGCAGAGTCAGGCTTAGTATTCATTAAGCCTTCTGCAATATCCATCTGCTCTAAAATAGATGTATATCTGTCACAGGCAGCTAACACCACAAAAAGCATCAGAGTAATGATGAAATTTTGAAATTTATGTATAAACATTGTCTTTTGTATTAAATATCGTGTTATTTTTTATATCCATCATTAAAACGATATAATCAGCAATGGTGTAAATTGGATTGCAAAGTTAGCAAAAGTCTCTTTATTTCGGCACATTATCTCAGAAAAGCTTTAACTACATGACCATTAATATATGGTTATTTATATGGATTATTTTAAGATAAGGGGTGCGCAAGAGTCTTTATGTAATGTACTTTGCACATCCCTTACTAATAATGTTCATAGAATAAATCCCCTTTATATTTCCCTTTTTCATGTGTTTCAGCATAAATAATGATACTGCGTTCAGAAAAGGGATATTGTATGGATTCAATGTTCATTACATCGTGTTGCGTATCCGTATATGCTTTGGTGGTACGTTCCGTACAATTTCTGTAACCGGCTTGATTTCCTGACCATTCTTTTCTTTTCCAACGGCCTCTGGTGTGGGCGGCGCAAGCTCCAGCTGTATCTTGCGGTCGAGTGCGGCAAGCTTGGACTTCAGCTGTTTCAGTTCGTCCTCCTTTTTCCATTTCTTGCCCGCTATCGCTTGGAGCTGCGGAATTTCCTGTTCTAGCACCTCGTTTTTCTTTTTATACTGGTCGATGATGCCCGGTATCTTCTCCAGAGCGTTCAGGAAGTTCGTGGCGGCGGCATGCGTGTCAGCCATCGCCAGATGCCCGTTATTGTAGTTGTACCTGTAATTGCCCGCCACCACGAAACGGTTGTCGGTGAACTCCAGCCCGTCCCTTAGTGTCGGCTCGCTGACCACCTCGATGGGGAAGCCGTACAGTTCTCCGATGCGCTTGTACTGCCCTCCGGTCGCGGTATTCTTCGCAATCTCCTGCAGCCGCTTGCCGATTTCCTTTTCGTCGGTGGAATCCAGACCGTCAATCTTCAGCAGGTTCAGCCGGTTGCCCTCCTTGTCCGTCTGTGCGGCGGCGGTGAATTTCTCCCAGTCCTCCGTCATGGCGGCTATGGCGGCTTGGTTGTTCCTCAGTTCCCCGGTCTTACCTTCCAGTTTCAGCTCCGACTCGCGCTTGCCCTTGTTGAACGACTTGCGCTCTCCCTCCAGCGAGGCGATGCGTTTCTCCAGCTTCGCCTTGTCAAGCAGGTCGGTGTTCCCTGACAGGATAGCCATGTACTCCGAGAAGTTCATGCCCGACTTCTCGTCCATCGCCCCCTCGTCAATGGTTCGTGCACCCATCGCACCGCTTTTGAGCTGCGAGATGAACGTCTGCTTGCAGTGCAGCAGGTTGAACTTGTACGAGTCCAGCGACTTCTCCACCGCGTAGATGATTACGTCCACCTTGTTGTCGGCATACAGCTTCGCTATCTCGTTGCCCTTTCTCACCGCCCGACCGTCGCGCTGGGCGAGGTCGGACGGTCGCCACGGCGTATCGAGGTGGTGGATTGCCACCGCCCTGCGCTGGGCGTTCACGCCCGTACCGAGCATCGAGGTCGAGCCGAACAGCACGCGCACATATCCCTCGTTCATCGCCTCTATCACCGCTTTCCTTGACTTCTCGCTCTTGCACTCCTGAATGAAGCGGATTTCATGGGCGGGTATGCCGTAGTCCTCCACCAGTTTGCGCTTGATTTCGGTATATACGCTCCACCCGCCCGGCTGGTAGGTACCCAAGTCGGAGAATACGAACTGCGTGCCGAGCTGCTCGTCATACTTCCGGTAATATTCCGCAATCGTCCTCGCACAGTGGCTTGCCTTGTTGTCCGGGTGGTCTTCATATTCCGGGTCTATCATGCGCATGTCCAGCGCCATCTTCCGCGCGTAGTCCGTGGCGATGAGCATCTTCGCCTTCTCCTCCGTTTCCGACAGCTTTCCGCGTCCCAGCAGCGTGGCATCGCCCGTCTGGGCGAATTTCATCAGTTGCTTGATGAAATACTCTTGGTCGGGTGTGGGCGGTATGTGGTGCAGCACCTCGTTCTTGTCCGGCCTGTCCACGCCCACGTCCTCCGCCGTGCGGTAGTCCGTTATCTCGTTGTAGAACGCCGCCAGCTCCGGCACCTTGATGAAGTAGCGGAAGCGTTCCTTCTGCACGATGTTGTTCGTCACGTTGAACTCGAAGTCCGTCGTCTTCTTGGCGAATATCGCCGCCCATGCGTCGAAACAACGGATGTCCTGCCTCTCCAGCTCCTTCGGACGCAGGTACTTGAACAGCAGGTACAGCTCCGTCAGCGAGTTGCTGATGGTCGTGCCCGACAGGAACGTCGCCCCCAAGTCCTTTCCCGTCCGCTCCTGGATGGTACGGATGGCGAACAGCAGGTTCAGTGCCTTCTGGCTGCCCTCCGAGTTGCCCAGCCCCGCCACGCGGTCGTGCCGGGTGTTGAATGTCAGGTTCTTGAACTGGTGCGACTCGTCCACGAAGAGGTGGTCGATGCCCATCTGCCTGAAGTCCGCCACGTCGTCCGTCCTTGACTTTATCGCGTGCTCCACCTTCTCCAGCTTGGCCGTCAGGTTGAACTTGCGCTTCTCCAGTCCCCTCAGCATGGCGCGTGACACATCCTTGCCCTGCGAGCGGAGCACCTCCAGATTTTCCTCCACCGTGTCCAGCTCCGCCTGCAATATCCGCTGTTGCAGTTCCGGCGACTGCGGAATCTTCCCGAACTGGTCGTGGCTCATGATGACGCAGTCCCAGTCGTTGTTCCGTATGTCGTTGAAGAAGCGCACGCGGTTTGCCGCCTCGAAGTCCTTCTCCGAAGCGTACAGTACGCGGGCGTTGGGGTATGCCTTGCGGTAGGTCTCCGCTATCTCGCGCACGTTGGCTTTCAGTCCGATTATCATCGGCTTGTGTACCAGCCCCAGACGCTTCATCTCGTGTGCTGACACGCACATTATCAGCGTCTTGCCGGTTCCCACCTCGTGGTCGGCTATTCCCCCGCCGTTCTGTTTCAGCATCCAGATGCAGTCCTTCTGGCTGGGGTACAGGTCGGTGATTCCCAGCCCTTTCAGGTCGAGTCCGGGAAAGGTCTGGTGCGAGCCGTCATATTTCGGACGCACGAAGCAGTTGAACTTGTTGTTGTACATGTCCGTCAGCCGTTTCTTGAACTCCGGCGACTGTTCCTCCAGCCATTCCGTGAATCCGTTTCGGATTTCGTCAATCTTGGCGTTGGCGAGCTGTATGCCCTCGCTGTCGCGTGCCTTGATGTCGTTCCCGTTCTCGTCCTCGCCGACTTTCTTCATCATGTCCGGACAGGTGTTGTGCAGGGCGTGTTTCAGCAGGTGCATCCCGTCATAGTGGCGGTAATATCCCTTGACCAGAAACTCGTCGGTGATTTTCATCGTCCTGTGGCTGCACGCCACCGAATACTCGTCGAGGCTCTCCGAGTAGCCTATCTTCACGTCCGTGTCGAACAGGCGGCTCATATAGGCGGCATACACCCCCGTGGGTATCCACCGCTCCCCGAAGTTGAAGTCAAGGTCTTCAAACGGGATTTGTTCGGGTATGTTCTCGCGTAAAGCCTCCAGAGCCTCCCGTGCCTGCGGCATCATCTCGTCCCCCTCGTGTCCCTTTACCCATTCCTCCATCTCCCTCGCTTTCACTACCACGTTACCGGCAATGAAGCGGTCGGCTATCTCGTAACCCTCTGCCAGCGGATTGTAGTACACCCTGCCTTTCAACGCTTCCAGCATGTCCGTCCGTACCATGTCGCACAGGGATTCCATATACGGCAGGTTCACCCCGCCGTAGCGGTTGAGCGAAGCGGACAGGGCTTCTTCCGGCGATTCCGCCATGACGGTCGTTTCCTGCGAAAAGGAAACGGGATGGTCGAATATGTCCGCCTTCACCATCGTGCCGCCCTCGCTGCGTTCCAGTGCCAGCATGTTGCGCCCGGAGGCGTCCATCATCAGCAACTTTACGTTCTGTCTGGCGTTCAGGCAGCCGTAGCGCATCGTGAACTCGTCATAGTAGGTGTTCAGGTGGCGGCGGAGCATGTCGTTTGCCTCCTGCCGTTCCGCCTCCTGTGCGTAGAGCCGCTCGTAGGTGTCGCGCATCGAGATGTACAGCTGCGCCTTCTCCTTCTGCATACCCTCCATGTCCAGCGGATGGAAGGTTGCCCCGTAGCGGGTCACGTCCTTCAGCACGCCCACCTGATAGCGCACGCCCTGCGTGTGTACCCATGCCAGCGAGCCGTCCTTCAGGTGCGGCTCCAGCGGTCGGCTGTACGGACGGGGCATCATTTCCTCCTCCCGCTTGCGCTGCCTCTCTTCCGGTGTCAGGGCGGCTTCCTCCGCACGGAGGGCTTTCTCCACTTCCGCTATCCGTCTGTCGCGTTCCGCCTCGAATCCGTTTTCTATCGGATAGACCGCCGTAGCAGCAGTACCTTGCGGTTCTTCTGTTTTCCCCACATGGACTTTTTCTCTTTGCGCCTCCGATGTCCCGACTGTCCGTTTGACGGCATTGGCTTCCATCTTCGTCTTTCCCAGCCGGCGCAGTTCCGCCCGTTGTTCCGGCGTGAGCGACATCATCGTTTCATAGAATCCGTTGATGGGCGGATTTGTTTCCCAGTCAAGGCTGCGGTAAACGGCGTCCTCCGGGTCACCGTCCTCTTGTAGCGGTATCTTGTCCTCTGCTTTCGGTGCGGTCGTTTCAACCGGGGCAGCTTCCACCTCTGCTGTGCCACGGATGATTTCCTCCATTTCCTTTGCCTCTTCCGGGGTAATGGCGGCACCTGCCTCCGTCTTTCCTTTGTCCGCTTCCATTCCCGTACCGTCCTCCGGCAGCACGAACAGCGATGCCTGTACCGGTTTCTTCGGCTTGGACTTGCTGCCCTTCTTCCGCTCCGGCTTCAGTCCGCGTTCCGCCAGCCGCCTTTCCTCCTGCGTGTAGCCGAACAGGTCGTACAAATCCATAACCGGGGCTTCCGGATGTCTGCTTTGCGCTTCTTGCGACACGCCGGTCATGGCTTGTACTTTCGGCTGCACACTGTTTGCTTCCCTTTTTGTCCGGTCCGCTGCACCTGCATCCGGCAATCCGCTCTCTTTTTTCACCTCCGTCCGTTCTTCCGCAACCGAAGCGGAATTTTCTCTTTTCGTCTCAATACCCTCGGTCTGTACGGCAATGTTCTGCCGCATCTCTTGCCGTGCTTCCTGTCTTTCGCCCTTGATGCCGTTGTAGCGTTCCAAGTCCAGCCGTACCGACAGGTCTTCCGACAGCATTTTATACAAATCCATCGCAATACCTTCCACACCGCCGTTGTGCGTGTATATCATGGCGGGCTTGCCGTAGGGGTCGGTATCCTTTTTCGCTTCGGTATGGATGATGCGTTCCGGGTGGTCAAGGAAATATTCATTGGTAACGACTCCGGTATGGTTGCTTCTGACTGTCCGGGTAAACCGCATGTCCTCTTCGGACAAATCCATTTTGTTGATGTTCTTTTGTAGGATTATCAGGTCACAACCCACTTCCGTGTTGGCGTTTTCCGTGAACAGGTTGTTCGGCAGACGTATGGCGGACAACAGGTCCGCCTGCTTCATCATCAGGTAGCGCGTGCCTCCGTTGCCTTCCGTATTCAGTACGCTCTGCGAGGTGATGAATGCCACGACACCGCCGTCGCGCACCGCGTCCAGCCCTTTCAGGAAGAAATACGTATGCACTTTCTTCGCCGCTATCCGGTGCATGACCGACTTTTTCTCGTATTCCGCGTCAAACACGGCGATGTCCCCGAAGGGTATGTTGGAGATGGCAAGGTCAAAACGGTTCAGGAAAGGCTTCTCTATCTTCTCGAAGCCCTCCGTGCGTATTTTCTGCTGCGGGTACAGGTGTCCGAGCATCTTGCCCGTCAGCAGGTCTTTCTCGAATGCCATCACCTCCGCCTGCAGGTTGTTCGACAGCACCGGGCTGATGAACGCGCCCATGCCCGCCGACGGCTCCAGTACCAGCCTTGGGCGCACCTTGCGGTCGTGCAGTACCTCCGCTATGGTGTCCGTTATGGTTTGCGGGGTGTAGAACGCCGTCAGCACCGAGGCTTTCAGCGAATCCGTATAACGCTTGTACTCCATGTCGTCCCGGCTGTTTTCCCGGATGATACGGTGCAGCTCCACCGTAGGGGCGAACAGTTCGAGGTCGGATTTCGCCCAGTGTACGGCATCCGTCAGCTCCCGTGCCGGGTTCAGTATGCACTTCAGTCCCCCGAAGCCGCAGTACCGCCCCAGCAGCACGCGCTCCCTTTCGGTGGGCGTGCGCCCTTCCCGGTCGAGCGTGAATGCCGTCCGTATCGCCTCGATGTTGTCCCTCAGCTTCTGTTTCCTATTGAATGCCATAGGACTCCAGATAAAGCATGACGGTTCCGGTCAGCTCCGTGTAGAGCAGGTTGTGGTCGGGCGACAGGGCGAAAGTGTCGTCCGACGTATCGTAACCGCCGAGCAGGTTTTTCAGATAGGGGAAGAGTTTCCGGCAGAACGCCTCGCGGTCGGATGCCGCCACTTCGTCGGCGAACTCGTTCTCCACCACCTCGTACAGCAGGGCGTAGGAGGAGAAGTGGAGTCCTTCGAGCAGGACGCGCATGGCTTCCTCCTGTGCGGCTTCCGTGGAGCTTCCCTCCAGCCTTGCCTTCTCGAAGGTTTCGGCGGCGGCTTCCTCCCTTCCGGTTATAAACTCGGTATCAATTACTTTGTCGGGATGGTATTTTCTCAGGTAGTCCAGCAGGTACAGTCCGTAGTAGGACAGTTCCGCCGGAGCGGTTCTCTTGTTCTGTTTCATTTTCTGATGGATTTAGTGGATGAATGATTTTGGAAAGGAAATAAAAAGGCACCCGGTATCCCTCCGGGTGCCGCCACTAAATCCATGTGAATAAAGAGTATCAACGGATTGAAACAGATTATGACATGGTTCAGTGGCAAAAGTAATGCATTATTTTCGTTTTCCTTTCATGTTCGTGCCTTTTCTTGCGCCTTTGGCTTCGGGAAAGATGAAGTTCGTGTTGAAGTCAGCGTCGAAGGCGACCGCCGCGCTGAACGGCTTGCCCTGCCTGCTCTTGAAGCCGCCGAGGACTTCCGTCTTTCCTTTTGCCAGCAAATCGGTCATCTCCCCGTCGGTAAGTGTCTTTCCGGCTATCTGGCGGAATACGGGCAGGGAGCAGTCCGGATTGTCGCAGCGCACCACCTTGCCGTAAAACTGCATCGTGCCCTTGCCGCACTTGGGGCAGATGCAGCCCGAAGCCTTGTGCCCGAAAATACGGTCACACGCAAGCAAGTCCGTGGTGATCTTTCGGGTATAGCTTTCTATGTCCCTTATGAAAGCCTCATGAGGTGTCTTTCCTTTCTCAATCTCCGCCAGCTCAGCTTCCCACTGCCCGGTCATTTCCACATCGGCGATGTCCATGTCTTTTACAATGGAATACAGGGCGAGTCCTTTCTCCGTCGGTACCAGCGACTTCTTCACGCGCACCATGTATTCCCTTCTGAGCAGCGTTTCGATGATGGCGGCACGGGTGGCGGGTGTGCCGATGCCGCAGTCCTTCAGGGCTTGGCGTGCCTCCTCATCCTCCACATCATCACGCCCGGCGGTTTCCATCGCCGCCAGCAGCGAGCTTTCCGTGTGCAGCGGTTTCGGCCGGGTCATGCCCGAACTCATGGTGCAGCCCGCCATCACCAGTGTGTCACCTTCCGTCCAGTCCGGCAATGCCGTATTCCCGTTGTCCTCACCATACTCTCCGTACACGCCGCGCCAGCCTGCCTTGCGCACGATGCAGCCTTTCGCCTCAAACGTCAGGCCCTCGCATCTTTCGCCTGCGTCCGGCACCACCTCCGCTACTACGGTAGCCGTATCCTTCACACATTCCTCCGAAAAAGCCTCTACCATGCGTCCGGCAATCATGTCGTAGATAATCTGCTCGTTCTTATAGAGGGCAAGCGGTCGGTTCGGCGTTACCAGCAGGGCATGGTGGTCGGTTACTTTCGAGGCGTCCACGCTCCGGCGGTTCAGTCCGTCCAAGTTCACGATTTTATCCGAAAGTGTGGAGTGGCTTGCCAGCCGCTCAAGCAGCAGGGGCACTTCGGCAAACACATCTTCCGGAATATGGCGGCTCGATGTTCTCGGATAGGTGACGAGCTTCGCCTCATAGAGTTTCTGCACCAGTTCCAGCGTCTGTTCTGCCGTAAAGCCGTGCTTCGTGTTCGCTTCCTTTTGCAGTGTGGTCAGGTCGTACAGCAGCGGAGGGTTCTCCACCTTCTGCTTCTTTTCGATCTTGGTCACGGTGGCGCACATCTTCGCCTTTACCTTATTATATAGTATAGCTGCCTCGTTCTTGTCCTGCCATTTCTTCACGGAAGCGAATTTCACCACCGTACCCGCATTTGCCGATGGCACGGAGAAATGCAGCTGGTGTACCGGCTCCGGCGTAAAGCGTCTGTTTTCCCGGTACCGCTTGCAGACCATTGCCAGCGTGGGTGTCTGTACGCGTCCCACGGAATACGTTCCCCGCCCGGCGGCGACGGTCAGCGCCTGCGTGCCGTTGATGCCCACCAGCCAGTCCGCCTCGCTGCGTGCCTTTGCCGCCAGATACAGGTCGTCATATTCATGCCCGTCCTTCAGTTCCTTCAATCCCTTGCGGATAGCAGTGTCCGTAAGCGAGCTTATCCACAGCCGGCGGAAGGGCAGCGTACAGCCCGTATAGGCATACAGGTATCTGAATATCAGTTCCCCTTCGCGGGCACAGTCCGTTGCCACGATGATGCCCTCGCTTTCCTGCCACAGCTTCGTTATCACCTTTATCTGCTTCACCGCTGCCGCGTCCGCCTTATAGCCCTTGTCCGTCTTTACCTGTCGGGGAATCAGCATGAACTCTTCCGGTATCACGGGCAGGCTGTCCCTGCGGAAGCCCTTGAAGCCGTACCCGTCAGGCAGGGCGGGTTGCACCAGATGCCCCAATGCCCATGTCACATGGTAGCCGTTTCCCGTATAATATCCTTCCTCTTTTCTTGTCGCTCCGGTGATGCGTGCTATCTCACGCGCCACGCTCGGTTTTTCTGCCAGTATGGTAATCATATATTTCCTGTTTTAGTCGTTGATACTTTTGTTTCTTGTGAAATGGAACGGGGTACGCCGGTGTCCGTGGGATATGCAGGGCATGGCGCATGAAGCCCCGTTTCATTCCGTTGTTTATTCTCTTTTGATTTTTTATGGATTCAGTGGCGGCACTCAGGAAACCTTCATGCCTTTGGATTTCTTCGTCTGCTGCTTCTGCTGGGCGTCGTCCTTCGGGGCGGTCTGTCCCTGCGTAAGCGGCTCCTTCAGGTGCTTGGTCGCCTCGTTGGTCTTGCCCTCGTTGTTCACGGCGAGCTGTGTGCGGCTCTCATTGGACGGGGCAACGGTCTGCGCGAGGTCGGGGTTTTCCGAATAGGTCAGCGGTCTGCCTTTCTCGCGGTTGAACTTCAGATATTTCGTACAGGGCTGTCCTTGGTCGTCCTTCGCGTTGGCGAGCACCACGGTCTTGCCCGCCACATAGTCCGCCTTCTGCTGTTCGGTAAATATGTCGTCCTTCCATTTCCCTATCGGGCGGATGCTGCCGTCCTCGTTCGTCCACGAGCGGTTGCGCCGTTGTCCGTTCTCCTGACTCCCGGCTTCCTTCTGCTGCTGTCCGGGAGCATCCGGGGCTTCCGGGCTCTGCTGTTTCTTCTCCTGTCCGTTTCCACGTCGCTGCGATTGCCCCTGCCACAGATATTCCGGCACAAACTCCACGTCGCGTTTCTCCGCACTCACTTGCAACACGGCTTCAAACTTGCGCCCGTTCTTCAGCGTCACCTCCTTGGGCAGTGCCAGTCCTGCACGCAGGATGTCCTGTTCCGGTTTTAACAGTTCCGTCAGTCCGATTCTGTCCGGGATGCGTACCTTGCTTGCCGGAATGTCCACGATTTCATTCGTCAGGCGGTCGATGCTGATGTACGACGGACGCATCTCACCGGTTTTCGTATCCGCCACATCTACCAGCCTGCCCAGATTGCCTGTCTGCTTCAGTTTCTTCTTGTCCTCATCTGTGAAGGTATAGCCGTTGTGTGGGATGTCAAGCCTCGGCTCGTGGCGAACGAAGTGGGGAGTGAGCTTCAATGCCCCGTCTTCCGTCTTCTGGAACGAGAGTCGGGCTTGCAGCTCGTAGCTATCACCGCCAAAGGTCGGGTTCACCGTCACCAGATTTGTCTTGCCGTAGTTCATCAAAGCTTTCATGTCCTTTTCAGACAGATTCTCTTTTTTCACCCCGAACCGTTCCAGTTCCTTCCAGTCCACGTCGCCGTCCGCTATCAGGTTCGGTCTTTGCATCTTCGCCTGCGGTTGCCCGTCCTGTGCCGGTTCCTGTCCCTGTACCGCCTGCGTTTCCGCTGCCTGCGGTTGCTGTTCCAGATTTTCCTGTTTCATTTCTTCTATTTTCTCATTTGTTTGTTGTTCCACATTGTCTTCTTCCGTATTTTCTCTTTTCGCCTCTTCCGCAGCCTGCTGTTCCACAGCCTCCGTCTCGGCATTTTCTCTTTTCACCTCCTCCGCAGCCTGCTGTTCCTCAGTTTCCGTCTCGGCATTTTCTCTTTTCGCCTCCTCCGCAGCCTGCTGTTCCTCAGTCTCCGTCTCGGCATTTTCTTTTTTCGCCTCTTCCGCAGCCTGTTGTTCCTCAGCTTGCTGGTACGCCGATGTATCCACCTTGTGCGGAGCGAGCAGTTCTGCGTTTGCCGCAGGGTCTCTCAGCAGGTCCTTGATAACCGGAAGCAGTGCTTCCACCATGTCCGCTGCCACCCTGTAGAAACCGAAGCGCGTCGGTTCCTTGCACTGGCGGTAGAAGTTCCTGAAGAAATTGTCTATCGCATCTCCGTGGCGGTCAAAGCGCAAAAACTCCTGCGAGTGCTCCGCTTTCGGCGGTATCCTCTTGGGATAACCTTTGCCGTCCAGTCCGGCAACCACGCTGATTTCGCCCGTCTTCTCGTCGCGGACAACCAGCACGTCCTCTTCCTTTTTCTTTTTCTGTTCCATTGATTGATTTTTTATTGGTTATTGAACAAGCCTGCCGGCAACCACCCATACAGGCATTTTTTCTTTTCGTCTTGAAAATTCCCTGTCATAAGCGACTTGCCGTGCGCTTACTGCCTTTGCCGCCTTTGGTCCTACCCGGTGAATTTTTCCCTGTACCTTCCTTTATCTTCAGCACTTTCCCACCGTCCAGTACCACTTCTTCCATGTTCCGGCTGATGAATTCCAACACGTCCGACTCCTTGTAATAGCTCTTGCGGCTGATGCGCCGGCTTTTGAGTCCGTACTCGCTGCGGAAGCGTTGGAGCGACCGCTTGCTGGTACGCAGCATCTCGCACAGGTCTTGGTTGTCATACATCCGTTCCCCGTCCAAGTACTTCACCCCGGAAGCATCCTTGTTTATCAGTACCGATATGATACCGTCCAACCGGTCAATCCGTCCCATGAGGCGCTGCATCCATTCCTCGAACAAGTCCTTACCAACCGCTTCCATCGTCTGCCTCCTTTCTTGTCATCAGGTAGTTATGCTTGAACTCCTCCAGTGTCTTCGGATTGCAGCGGACAATTTTCCGTCTCACGCATTCCTCCAAATCCGCCAGCCTGTACCGGCACTTGCTTCTTGCCATCATGTAGGGAATAGTCTTGTCCTTCCGCATCCGTTGCAGTGTCCTCGTGCTGATTTTCAGCAGGTCTGCCGCTTCCTCGCTCGTCAGCAGGATTTCCGCTTCCTCCTTCGGTACGTTGTCTTTCTTGAAAACATAGTCCGCTATCCGGTCTATCTTCTCCATCATCGTTTTCACGACCTCATTGTCCATTGTTACTATTTCCATATTATTCCGTATTGGTTACGCTGCAAAGGTGCGCAACTCCGCGCAGGCACAATCCATAGTATTTCCATAGTAGGGAATGATTTTCCTTATTTTTCTTCTGCAATCCCGTTTTCCCCGCATACGGGCACAAAAAAGGCGGCTCCACCCGGCACTGAAGCACGGATGAAGCCGCCTATATATTATGATAATAAAGACTAAACGATTTTACTATTTATTGCTACTCCACGAATATCCAAATAGTTCATTCCCATTTTTTCCTAAAACAATTACCTTTTTATTTTCTATTATTTCTTGTACAGGTTCAGAATAATTATTTATGGCATCTGTAGCTATAAATATCTGCTTATCAATAAAGGTGTTATATTGATTAATAAGATTATCCATAGTATCAAAAGCTATGTTTTTAAAAAGTACCGAATCATGTATCAAAATAGGCAATTGTGTTAAATGTAATATTGCTAAATCTAACAATATCAATCCTTTAAAATTCGTTCCTGTTCCTGTATCGTCTATCGTGAAAAATGTATATTTTTTAGGAGATAAGTTAATAATGGGAGGTTTGGTATCATTACAAATATCCTTATTAAGGAGTTCTATTTTTGAATTTATTTTTTGTTGTATTTCCGTAAGTAATTTTTCTTTTGAACTATCCAATGTTGCTCTCAGGCTTTTCAAATCTTTGGATAACATTTCTTTTTGTTCGGTAAAAAAACGAGTATCTAAAAGTCTATCAAGTATCTTTTGATCTTCTAACATACGGTTTATCGCAAGATTAATAGAACTTTTCTCATTTAATATCACTGATATTTGTTGAGTTAAGTTTTTCGTTTGCTTTTCTATTTCTGACAAATAAATGTTCTTTTCTTCTATTTGTTTGTTAATTTCTTCTGATAGTATATCATTAATTTCCTGGTGAAACTTATTTATTTCAGTAATAGAAGCTAACTCTATATTGGGAAAATATTGTTTCAAATCAAAGAGAATAGTATCATCAATATTCTTGTTCTTATTTTTCTTATATTCAAGCCTTTTTATTTGAGATTGTATGTTTGCTTTCAATAAATTGAGTTGCACCAATTGAGACCTTAGAGGGTCTAACTTTATAAGTTGTTCTGATTTTAAATCAACGGATTGTGATGCTATTTGTGTAGTAATATTTTTAATGTTTTGTTTTATAGACTCTATCTTTTCATTGCTATCGCTTTTCTCTTTTTTATTTTTTAATGTAGGTATAATTTCTGCTTGAGAAGCAGTTTTATAGGCTTTCAATTGTTCATCCTTTGAATTTATAGTCTTTTCTTGGTCTTCTACTTGATTATATACCTCAAAAAGTTTCAATATACGATTAATAATAAGCGACATTTTCTCATTTGGTACTATATGTAAAGGATGATTTTCATTACAATTTTGCTTACCATAAATTCGAGTGTATGTACCTAATAATTCTCTAAATGACAATAATAAATCACTGGATACATATTTAGCTTTCAAAAGATTTGTATATTCATCATTTGTTATCTCATACTGTTTATTCCAAAATTTATCGCAAACAGTGACAATGTTTTGCGAGTCTGTTGATCTTGAGTAATAGAAATCCTCATTATTAAAATGAAATTTAAATTTCAATGTATGATGTTTTACGTTTCTTATAATATTATCCTGTTTTGCATATGTATCACCTCCAAATGCAAAATCAATGGCAAGCAACATTGTTGATTTTCCGATGGAATTGGATGCAATATCATCCCCTAATATAATATTGAGACCATCATGAAATTCGATCAGCTTTTTTTTAAATTTGTCACAATATATCTCTTTAAGCATAGGTTCTAAGTTTTATAATTCTATCTTCTATAATAATTTCATTAATTGCATATAGGCAAACTAATACTTCAATATAGTCAGCCAAGGATATTGACTCCTTCATTATATTATACAATACCCATACATCAAAATCGTTTTTTGATAGATGTTTCTTTATTTCTAACATATAAAATAAAGAACTTTCTTTGAGTGAAAATATTTTATTAGGAAAGTTTGCCATAAATCTCACAATTTTGGATAAAAAAACATGTTACAATTTTACAAGCCATTGCATTTTCCTGAGTCTTACTTTGTATCCATGAAGTTATAAAACCAAAAATCTGCTCCTTATCATATCCTTTTGCGTTTAATGTTTCATACAAGGCTCTTATGTGTAATGCTACACTATCAAATGTCTTATTATATTCATTTTTAAATATATCTATTATAAAAAGGAAATATTGAGAAACTTGTTCTTCTACTTCTTTTATTAACAGAGGTGATGCACCTTCCATTTTAGTTCTTATTTTTAATGCGTGAAGACTTAATTTAGTCATAGAATCAATATCTTCCAGTCTTATGTTTGAAAGCTTATTTAAAACAGCTTCAATACTATCCTCGATAGGATAGGATGATAATAATCCCTTAGCATTGTAAGCATCTTCACACTTCCTTTTCAATTTAAAAAGAGTTTCATACTCTGATATAGTCTTATGATAATCATAATTATCATGACAATTTTTACATAGTGCTATTTTGTTTTCTAAACTTTCAGAATCATTCCCAGCAACAACAACATCTTTAAGAAGATGTTTCTCGTTCTCTGTTGGATTACAAGGAAAAATATGTGCTATTTCGGATAAATATCTAATACCTTTACTCTTTGATATTAGATTTGAACCACATAATGGACACAAAGTTCCTACCTGCAATGTAAGTAATAATTTTTCATTTTCAGTAGGTTTCTTTCTACTTATACAATAGGTTGAAACATCTACTTCCTCTATCGGATCTGATGGACTTCTATCCTTTTTATATCGTTTCATATTCTTTGCAAATACATTTATAACCCAAAGGTAACCAAATATACGGATTTTTTCTTATAAGTATAAATTCATTTTTTATTTTCATATACTTACACTGTTTTCCCCAGAAACACTCCGATAACCGACAATGCCCCCAGTTGTTTCATCTTTCGTTGCAGTTGTCTGAAGCTCTCCCCGGTCGTGAGTACATCGTCCAGCAGGACAACATTCTTTCCTCTGATATACCGCCGTGTGAATTGCAGGTTCCGCAGTATGTCCTTATCCTTTCCCTTTCCTTTCAGCTGCCCGCGGTCTTCCTCTATCCAGATGGCCTTGAAACCGTCCGTAATGCCCAGCCATTCCGACAGGTAATAGCACACTACCGGAAAGCGTTTCCGCTGTCTTTCCCTTGTCGATGCGGGTATAGGTATCAGTACCGTGTCTTCCTTCGTGCCGTTGAACCCCGCATGTTTCAGGCACAGTGCCAGTATCCGTGCGACCAGCTCGCCGCAGTGTCCACCTTCCTTGAAGCGGAAAATCAGGTTGCTTACCCGTTTCTGGTGTTCGTCCGTCTTTTCAATCTTCGTTGGGTAATAGTCATCAGGTAGTGGCACCTGCATCCGTCTATAAGAGCTTCTCCCTTGAACATCGTTTCGTACGGATAGAAGTCCATTTTCTTCTCCCTTTCAAACGTGAAGTTCAGCACATCCCTCATCATGGCATTCCATTCCTTCGACCTGCCCAGCGAGTACCATCCCGCATGTTTCCCGGCTTCCATCAGGCACATGCCGATTTCCATCGCCTCGCTGAACCGCTGGTGCGAGACGATGTACCACCCGTGTTTCCGGCACAGGCCGACAAACTCCTTCATGTCAGTAGTCAGGAAGTACATCATGCCTTCCTCTTTGATGACTACCGTCAGTTCCGACTTCGGTTTCTCCCGGCAAAACAAGCTTTCGCTGTATTCCACTCCGTGCCATGCCGACTCCGTGCATTCCTCATCGCAGAACTGCACTTCCACCTCTTCAAGCAGGTCAAATTCCTCCACCATACCGTTTCTATCTTTAATTACAGGTTTAAGATGGAGATAAGTTACACATTATTATCGGTTTACAGATAAGTATGTTTTACAGTTTCACATTTTTTAGCTTATATAAACACGTGTCGGGACAGCCTCCTGCAAAAAAGACTGCCCCGACACGCATATCCGTCATATCCGGCGGTTTCAGTTAAAACCCTTTCTCTTTTCACCGGTCATACAGAGAATGACCATATTCTTTTTTGCCTCAAATGACTCCGCCAGCCTCCGTGCCGCCCATTTTCTGAATGCCTCGCACTTCAATCCTTTCATGCGGAATCCCAGTGCGACGATGGTTTTCAACCCGTAAAAATCAGTGCTGCAATTCTTTCCGTTATAGATGAAATGTTCCACCCGTACATCCGTGTATTCGTCAAAATCCCCTGTTTTTGCCAGAGATTTCAGTCCGGCATTCACTGACTGTACGAACACATCGTATGACCGTGCGATGTCACATTTCGACAGCCATACTTCTCCGTTCTTGTCCGTTTCTATTTTCACGGCAACCCTTTCCGGAGCCTTGCGGTCATATTCGATTTCAAAATTTCCAATCTTTACCATAAGCAGGCATGTTTATGTAAGTACCATAAAATCAGATTGCAGTTTCCAGCTTTTCAGCAAGAGCCTCCATATCCTTCCTTATCTTCTCATTTGTTATGCGGGCATATATTTGCGTTGTTTCTATGTTCGTATGCCCCAGCATTTTCGATACCGTTTCAATCGGCACACCCTTTGCCAGCGTGGTCGTCGTGGCAAACGTGTGTCGGGCAAGGTGAAAGGTAATGTTTTTATTTATGCCGCACAAATCTGCAATCTCTTTTAAATAAGAATTAAGTTTTTGGTTGCTTAATACGGGCAGAAGCTGTCCTTTCGGAAGCTGTCCTTCATACTTCTGGAGAAGCATCTGCGGAATTTTCAACAGCGGCACGTTTACCGGAGTATCCGTCTTGTGCCGGTGTATCATAATCCAGGGCTTTCCGTCAAACGAGATTTTGATGTCATTTGCCTTCAGCTCCCTCACGTCCACATACGACAATCCCGTATAACATGAAAACAGGAACACGTCCCTTACCTGTTCAAGCCTTTTGGTCGGGAACTTCTTCTTCATTATCTTTTGTAGTTCCGCATCCGTCAGATACCCCCTGTCCACCCGCTTCAGTCTGATTTTGTAGTTCGAGAACGGGTCGGTGTAAATCCAGCCGTTGTTCTTGGCGATGATTACAATCATCTTGAATGTCTGCATGAATTTAGCAGTGGTATTCTCATTGCATTTGCTTTCCGTTCTCAGATAGTTCTCAAAGTCCGTGATGAACATGTGATTGATTTCTTTCAGCGAAATATCCGAAATATTATATTTCGCCTTCATAAATTCTTCCAGCCTGCGGTAACAACGGTCATACTTCGCGAGGGTGGCAGGTGTCTTGCTGATACCGACCAGTTTCCTTGCGTCATCGTTGTGTTTTTTGAACAGTTCCAGCAGCGTCCTCTGTTTCGCCGTTATCCCAAGAAAAGCATTGCGTACTTTCTCCACCGTAACAAATGACTCGTGAACTTCAATGTCCCGATAATGGTTTTTCAATGAGGTGCGGATGTCTTCCAGCGTTTCATTCAGCTGACGTGCTTTCAGAGTGTTGCCTTTCGCCTTACCCAATGCAGTATCCCATTTATCCGGCTCTATATCCAGTTTTGAGCTGAATTGAGAAATTTCACCGTTAAGCGACAGGCGAATCATAATACCCGCTTTTCCTTCCTTGTTCAGATAGTTCTTTCTTAGATAGAACAGAATCTTAAATGTACTTTTACTCATATCCTATTTTAATTTTTAGTTCCGATACAATGGGGGTAATGACTTCCCGTTGCAAAGGAAAAACAAATAATTTGGTTACGAGCAGACATTTGAACGTCAATGAGCGACAAATCAAGGACTTACATCAAAAATCGTTACAGAAGATTTTCCCGATTTTCCTGTAACGATTTTGTAACGGAACTTTGTCAGAAGTGGGCATTTTAATGTCTTTCGGTTGTCCGCCGACTAAATAGAAAAAGTCCCGTAAAACATTGATTTTACGGGACTTGTCTTAACTTGACTACCTAATGTCTTAGGTTTCAGCGGAGAGACAGGGATTCGAACCCCGGGTACCTCACAGTACAACGGTTTTCAAGACCGCCGCAATCGACCACTCTGCCACCTCTCCAAGACTCCTTTTCAGAAGTACTTTCCGTTGAAAGCGCTGCAAAGGTACGACTTTATTTTAAATAAGCAAATAGTTTACCAGTTTTTTTGCTATAAAATTTTCAAATCGTATTTTTGCATACGAATAATAAACGAAAGAAATAAATCATGATATACCCTCAGAATTTCGAACAGAAAATAGGTTTCGATTCCATCCGTCATTTACTAAAAGAGAAATGTCTCAGCACATTAGGTCAAGAAAGAGTAGATGAAATGAACTTCTCAGAATCCTTTAAGGATATTAATGAATGGCTGGAACAGGTGATGGAATTCATACGCATCATACAAGAGGAAGACAGTTTTCCCGACCAATATTTTTTTGATGTACGCCCATCACTAAAACGTATCCGCGTAGAAGGTATGTATTTGGATGAGCAAGAACTGTTTGATTTACGTCGTTCTTTAGAAACAATTCGTGATATCATCCATTTTCTGACACTGACCCCGAATGACGAAGAACAAGAAAACTCCCCCTACCCTGCCCTACAAAAACTGGCAGGAGATATTATCGTGTTTCCTCAACTCATTACGCGTATTAACAACATCTTAGACAAATTCGGAAAAATCAAAGACAATGCTTCTTCCGAATTATTACGCATCCGCAGAGAGTTGGCCTCGACAGCCGGAAGCATATCACGCAGTTTGAATGCAATTCTACGCAACGCTCAAGCAGAAGGTTATGTTGATAAAGATGTAACTCCTACCATGCGTGACGGAAGACTCGTCATCCCTGTTGCACCGGGATTAAAACGGAAAATCAAGGGAATTGTACACGATGAATCATCCACTGGCAAAACAGTTTTCATAGAACCGGCCGAAGTAGTGGAAGCAAACAATAGAATACGGGAATTGGAAGGAGAAGAACGCCGGGAAATCATCCGTATCCTGACAGATTTCTCTATCATAGTCCGTCCACAGGTCCCCGCCATCCTCCAGTCATACGAGTTTTTGGCAGAAATTGATTTTATCCGTGCCAAAGCCCATTTTTCAATTCAGACGAACGCCACCAAACCATCATTGGAAGACAAACAGATTTTGGATTGGACCATGGCCATACACCCACTATTACAACTCTCGCTGGCCAAGCATAATAAAAAGGTTGTTCCTCTAGATATAGAACTAACTCAAAATCAACGTATCCTAATTATATCCGGACCGAATGCCGGAGGTAAATCCGTTTGTCTGAAGACTGTGGGATTACTACAATATATGTTACAATGTGGTATGCCGGTTCCGATGCATGAACGTAGCCATGCCGGATTATTCGGCAGTATCTTTATAGACATAGGTGACGAACAAAGTATCGAAGACGATCTGAGTACCTACTCCTCACACCTTACCAACATGAAAACAATGATGAAAAGCTGTAACGAACGCAGCCTTATCCTCATTGATGAATTCGGCGGAGGTACAGAACCACAAATTGGAGGAGCTATAGCTGAAGCTGTGTTGAAACGTTTCAATGAAAAGGGCACATTCGGCGTTATCACCACTCATTATCAAAATTTGAAACATTTTGCCGAAGATCACGAAGGAGTGGTTAATGGTGCCATGTTATATGACAGGCATTTAATGCAAGCTTTATTCCAATTACAAATAGGAAATCCGGGAAGTTCATTTGCAGTAGAAATAGCTAGGAAAATAGGTTTACCGGAAGAAGTAATAGCCGACGCATCCGAAATTGTAGGGAGTGAATATATCAATGCTGATAAATATCTACAAGATATCGTACGTGACAAACGTTATTGGGAAACCAAGCGTCAGAACATCCGCAAACGAGAAAAACAGATGGAAGAGACCATCGCCAAATACGAAGAAGAACTACAGGAACTGGAGAAAAGTCGTAAAGAGATTTTGCGAAAGGCCAAAGAAGATGCGGAAAAATTGATACAGGAATCAAATGCCCGAATTGAAAATACCATCCGTATCATCAAGGAAGCACAAGCCGACAAAGAACGTACACAATCGGCACGTCAGGAACTGACTGATTTTAAAAATCAGATAGAAGATATCGAGAAAAAGAACAAGGAAGATGAAATCATCCGGAAAATGGAAAAACTCCGTGAAAAACAAGAGCGGAAAAAAAACAAAAAGGATAAAGCCAAGACGGAATCTTCCCAACTGTCAATACCCAAAGAACAGCCTATCACTGTAGGTAGCACTGTAAAGATCAAAGGTCAATCCAGTGTCGGAGAAGTACTAGGAATTAATGGCAAAAATGCAATAGTTATGTTCGGAATGATAAAAACCAATGTAAAACTGGATAAGCTGGAACGTAGCACACCAATACAGCCCACCCAGAAAACAATGGTAAAAAGTACCTTCGTCAGCAGTGAAACACAAGATCGGGTATATGAAAAGAAACTAAATTTCAAACAAGATATTGATGTACGCGGTATGCGTGGCGATGAAGCGATACAGGCAGTAACTTATTTTATCGATGATGCCATACTATTGGGAATAGACCGTGTACGTATCCTTCACGGAACAGGTACAGGCATACTGCGCACCCTGATTCGCAGCTATTTGGGAAGTGTTCCAGGAGTAGCACACTATCAAGACGAACACGTACAATTTGGTGGGGCAGGTATTACTGTAGTAGACTTAAAATAATATTTTAATAGAATAAGAGGCTGTTTTTAATTAATTTTCTCTATATTCGCACTAAAATTAGAGAAAATTAAAAGCAAAGGTGGCAGCGGGAACTTCTCATACAACTATAAGTATTAAGCTTAATGAGCAAGGGTTTCATGATATTTTCAATAAATATTATGTAACTCTATGCTTATTTGCCAATCAATATACAGAAAACCAAGAAACTTCAGCAGATATTGTACAAGATTCATTTGCCAAACTATGGCAAATAAGAGAAGATTTTTTTTATCTGCATCAGGTAAAAGCATTTTTATATACAGCTGTACGCAATAAAGCACTCAACGAACTGGAGCATTCAAAAGTAGTATATGAATACGCTCAAAATGTCATCGAAAAGAAAAAGGATTCCTTTTTTCACGATGCAATCGTTGAAGAGGAAACTTATCGTATCGTTTCTGAAGCCATAAATAAATTACCTGACCAAATGAAAGCCATTATGCAACTATCTCTGGAAGGGAAAAAAAACGCAGAAATAGCAGACAGACTAAACATATCTACAGAAACAGTCCATACATTAAAGAAAATAGCCTACAAGAAACTCAGAGAGAATTTGAAAGACTACTATTACTTCCTCTTGTTCTTTATATAAAAAGACATTAATTTGTTTTTTTTCAAAAAAAGTCGTTTTATTATTCACCCAAATTTCAAACAGACCTGTTTTATTATAAAAGAGATAAAAAACAGGTCAAAATATGATAAAACAAGATTTCTATATAGCCAACCTCATAGCAAGGTATCTGTCGGAAGAAATAACCCCGGAAGAAACAATAAAACTAACTGCTTGGAGAGAAGAATCTACAGCGCACGAGATTTTATTCAAGAAAATTTGTGATGAAGAAAACCAAAAGCAACATTTCCGGAAAAATACGGCATTCAATCCTTCATCCGGATGGAAAGAAGTGGAAAAGCGAATCAAAAGAAATAATAACAGAAGCAGATATATCAAAATAGTAAGTTATGCCGCAATCATTCTGTTACCTGTCCTTTTTGTAAGTATTTCCATGAAATTCACCTCGCCCGTTTCTCTTTCGGACAAACAGTTCATCGCACAATCCATTCTACCTGGGGAATCCCAAGCTATTCTGACATTGGAGGACGGCCAGACAATCCATATAAATAAAGAAACAGAGAGTCTGCTTGAGAAAATAGACGGAGCCCGAGTCCACATGGACTCTACAATGCTGAATTACCAAGTAACATCAAAAACAGCCCCAAAAAACAAGCCTGTATATAATAAAGTGGAAACTCCACGAGGTGGAGAATATGCTCTATTGTTAAGTGATGGAACAAAAGTGCATCTGAACGCAATGACCAGTCTCCGCTTTCCTGTGACATTTGATAACGGTCCACGCAAAGTGGAACTGGAAGGCGAGGCCTATTTTGAAGTCTGCAAAACAGGGCAACCATTTATAGTATGCACTCAAGGCATGCAAGTAGAAGTGTTGGGAACCACATTCAACATCTCTGCTTATCCACAGGAAGAGTATCAGACAACTTTGGTAAACGGTTCTGTCAAAGTAAATACAGAAACTGGAGAAAGCTGTATTTTAAAGCCTTCCCAGCAAGCTACCATCAGCCTCGGAAACAGCAGCATACAGATACGCATGGTAGATGCCGGATTTTATACTTCATGGATAAAAGGAAAAATTCATTTCAAAGACCAGCGATTGGAAGATATCATGAAAATACTATCACGCTGGTATGACATGGAAGTAATTTTTGCCAATGAGAAAATAAAAGACCTACGCTTTGGATGCAATGTAGATCGGTATTCGGAAATCACTCCATTTGTACGTTTGTTGGAAGAGACTCAAAAAGTACACGTAAAAGTCAATAACAAAACAATCACATTCTATAACTAATAAAAATGATGTATTATGGACAAAAAACACAACTACACCAATCACGGTAAAAGTAGTAAACGTTTGTGGATTACGTTCCTATTTTTCTGTATCATTACCACAGGTTTTATGCAGGCTGCCAACAAAGTGTTTGCACAAGCCACTGTCACAGCCTCATTCAAGAATGCCACGTTGAGTGAAATTCTTTGGGAAATCCAAAGACAAACCGACTTTACTTTTGTATACAGCACCAATGATGTAAAACAAATAAAAGTCCAAAACCTAAATGTAAATAACGAAAAAATAGCCAATGTGCTTGATAAATGTCTTATGAATAGCGGTTTGACCTATTCAGTTCACAACGGCGTTATTGCTATCAAGCAAATTGAAGAAAAAGAGTCTGCTGTTCCTCAACAGAAAACAACATTAACCGGTACAGTACTGGATGAGACGGGAGAACCTATTATTGGAGCGAATATCTTAGTCAAAGGTACTACGAATGGAACTACTACAGATTTGGACGGGCACTTCTCATTAGATGTAGACCGTATACCTGCCACTTTGATTATCTCCTATATAGGTTATGGCAAGCAGGAAATAAAAGCCACTGCCGGAAAGATACTGAAAGTAGTCATGGCTCCTGATAATAATGTTATGGAAGAAGTGGTTGTTACCGGTTATGGTACTTTCAAGAA
>ENA-UAHE01000326-UAHE01000326.1-human-gut-metagenome-genome-assembly--contig:-NODE-326-length-19825-cov-9.056904_pt1 | contig 19825 bp, 19 predicted proteins | sample MGYA00243416_ERZ654354 | MGnify/ENA primary metagenome ERZ654354 (study PRJEB26926, sample SAMN06165160) | human gut metagenome | biome: ENVO:00009003; feature: ENVO:2100002; material: ENVO:00002003...
GTATTAGTTTTTTTTTAAGGTAAAAAGATTGTTTTCAGGATAACGATGCAAATATAGGCGCTTTTCGTGATACTAACCAAATTAAAAAACATGTCTTATAACATCTTTTTGAGAAATCATTTAAGTTTATTATCATTTCAAAGCATTTTTCTACACCTGCAATCGTTTTCAATGGACAAATATAAGGCTATTTTCCATGAAACACTGAAATTATCCTAAAATTTTGTTTATTTCTTATCATTTAAGTAGTGTTCATCTGTCCGCCCGCTATGTTTTAACACTTTTGCGTCGATAAAGAACACTATTTCTTCGGCAATATTCGTGATATGGTCACCGGAACGCTCCAACTTGCGGAACACGCTCACCAGGTTCAGACAAGAAAGTGCACTCTCCGGATGCCGGCTGATGTAGTCGGCAAGGATGGCAGTGGCATCAGCATTGATTTCGTCCAGCATATTGTCCTTGGCAAACACAGCGGTAGCCAATTCCTGGCTCTCCTCCTGAAGTGCCTGCTTGGCAAGCTCGAGCATGGAGAGCACCTGGGCTATCATCTCTTCGAGACGGAGTTGCTTGACCAGCTCAGTATCCAATGCCGGTTCATGGCAGTTGAGGGCAAAGCGGGCGATGCCTTCTGCAAAGTCTCCCAGACGCTCCAGGTTCGTATTGATTTTGAGCATGGCAAGCACAAAGCGCAGGTCGATGGCAACGGGGTTGTAAAGGGCAATGATATCCTCCACGTCGCTGTCTATTTTCAGTTCGAAAGCATTGACGCGACGTTCGCGCACCAATACCTGCTGGGCCAGTTCCCGGTCCAGCGTAAGCACGGCGTCACCTGCACGGTCGAGCTGATTATATACCAGGGTCCACATTTCGTCTATTTCCTTTTTCAGCAAGACGAGTTCAGATTCGATAAACTTCACCATAATGTTTCTATTTTAAGATTACTTTTGTACAACTTATTTTTGCTTGTATGGAACAATCCGCTACCCGAAACGTCCCGTGATGTAGTTCTGCGTCTCCACCTTATCGGGATTCGTAAATATCTTCCGGGTATCTCCAAACTCCACCATCTGCCCCATATAGAAGAAAGCCGTATTATCACTGACACGCGCTGCCTGCTGCATGTTGTGGGTGACGATGACGATGGTGTACTGCTTCTTCAACTCGTGGATAAGCTCTTCCACCTTGGCAGTGGAGATGGGGTCGAGGGCGGATGCCGGCTCATCCATCAGCAGGACTGAAGGAGACACCGCCATGGCACGGGCTATGCAGAGACGTTGCTGCTGACCGCCGGAGAGGGCGTAGGCGGAGACTTTCAGCTTGTCCTTCACCTCGTCCCAAAGAGCGGCGCCTTTCAGGGTTTCTTCCACCCGCTGACGGATGAAGGCGTTATCGGTGATGCCATTCACACGGAGTCCGTAGGCAACGTTCTCGAAGATGCTTTTTGGGAAAGGATTGGGGCGCTGGAACACCATGCCCACGTTCTTGCGGAGTTCATCCACTTGCACTCCTTTTCCATAGATGTCTTGTCCGTCAATGCGTATCTCGCCGGTCAGACGGGTGTCGGGAATCAAATCGTTCATGCGGTTCAGCAGGCGCAGGAAGGTAGACTTTCCACAGCCCGAGGGGCCGATGAAGGCTATCACAGACTTCTCCTCAATGTCCATGCTGATGCCTTTCAGGGCATGGAAATCGCCATACCAGAAATTCACGTCACGGGTTTCTATCTTGTTCTTCATACCTATTGTATATGTTTTCAATTCGTCTTAATCTTCTTCTCAAAGTATTTCCGCAGGGCGTTTGCCAGCAGGTTCACCAGGAGGATAATGAGTATCAGCACTAGTGCCGTGCCGTAGGCGATGGGAAGCTGCGCTTCCATATCCGTACCGCTGGTAGAGATGACATAGAGGTGATAAGGAAGCGCCATGCACTGGTCGAAGATACTTGTAGGCAGCTGTGGCAGGAAGTAGGCGGCACAGGTGAAAAGGATGGGTGCCGTCTCGCCCGAAACACGCCCCAGCGCCAGAATCAGTCCAGTAATGATATTGGGCATCCCCATCGGCAGGATGACATGCCAGATGGTCTGAAGCTTGGTAGCTCCCAACGCGCGGCTTCCCTCACGCATGCTGTCGGGGATGGCTTTCAGCGCTTCTTCCGTGGTGCGGATAACCAAAGGCAGACTTAGCAGACCCAGCGTCAACGAACCTGCCAGGATGCTGTCTCCAAAATCCATATAGTTGACAAACAGCGCCATGCCAAACAGACCGAACACGATGGAAGGGATGCCGCTCAGATTATTCGTCATCATCCGTATGAAGCGTACCACCCAGCCTTTCGGCACATACTCATTCATATAAATACCGCTCATCACTCCCACCGGAAAGGCAAATAAAGCACTGCCCGCCATCAAGCAGAACGTACCTACAATGGCAGGAAGGATTCCGCCGGCAGTCATACCGTTGGTAGGAGCCGTAGTGAGGAACTCCCAATCGATGACTCCTATACCTTTATATATAATGAAGCCGAGGATTGCAAAAAGAATCCCCACCACACTTAGGCTCAACAGACGGAACAAGCCGAATGCCACGTTTTGCGAAAGATGCTTTCTATTGACCATATCTACCTTCTTTTATTTTCGTCTTGGCGAAACTGCTTCCACCGTGAAGTTTATCAATAAACTGATGAAGAACAGCACGACACCCAGCAGGAACAATGCTTCGTAGTGAGCTCCGCCGGCAGGCGCTTCGCCTAGTTCGGCGGCAATCGTTGCCGGAATGGTGCGCAGCGGTTCCAGGATGGTATGGGGAATGACGGCGGCGTTGCCCGTCACCATCAGCACAGCCATCGTCTCGCCCACCGCACGGCCGATGCCCAACACCACTCCGGAGGTGATGCCCGAAATGGAGTAAGGAATCACCACCTTATATATAGTCTGCCATTGCGATGCTCCCAGTGCCAAGCTGGCTTCGCGCATGGCGCGGGGACAATTCCTCATCGCGTCTTCTGTCACCGTTATGATGGTGGGCAACGCCATAATGGCAAGCACAATACTGCCCGCCAGCCCGCTCTCGCCTACCGGCAAGTTGAACACCTGCTGCAAAAACGGCACAATGACAATTAAGCCGAAAAAGCCGTAGACCACCGACGGTATGCCACTCAGCAACTCAATGATGGGCTTCAGCAGATTCCTTACCCGGGAATTGGCTACCTCCGACATATAGATTGCCACCGACAGACCAAACGGCAATGCAAAGAGGATGGCAAACAGACTGACCCACAGCGTCCCCGTAATGAGCGGCAAAAAGCCGAACTGCGCAGCAGGTGTTGCCGTGGGAAACCATTCGGCACCGGCAAAGACGTCCTTCACCGAAATGGTGTTGTCTTTCAGCAGATGCACCGAGTCTGGACGGACGATGAACTGCTGCGGTACAAAGGCTATAATGCCAGGCGTACGCTCCACCAGCTCCGTAATGCAGGCACCTGCATTTTCGTAGGAAGCGCCCAACTGCTCTTCCGTATAATACAGTGTGATGTCCTCCAAACGGAAAAGGCGGATAGGAAGGTCCTCCCCTCCCACTTCGTTCCAGTTTGTCAGCTCTTCATCAAAAACATTCTTTATCTGTGCCGGAGTCAGTTCGCCCACCCGGTTCTCCTTATTCAAGGCCAATACATACCCTTCTTCTATCACCTTGCTGCTGAACAAGCCCAGCGCTTCGGAAAAGAGGAACACGACGATAAGTACGATGGTAAGACTCGTCACAAAGCCGCTACAAGCCAGTATACCTTCTACAATCTTCTCAAAAATCTTTTTCATGTTGCCTATTGATTTCTGTATGCAAAGGAACGGGCCGGATGTTAAGGCAGTGTGACTAACGTTTGAAAGAAATGTTTCAAAGGTGTTACAAAACTATTACAACGACTCAAAGCACATTCCATGTAACACATTTGTAATATCCATTACCTTAATTTGCATCATGTGTTTACCCTATTTGCACCATGTGTTTTATGAAGACAAGAAAATTACTCCTACTCCTCGCCCTGGCAGCTGCCACCACTGGCATGCAGGCGCAACGCATCAAAGGCAGCGACACCGTGCTCCCCATAGCGCAGCAGACCGCCGAACGCTTTATGACCCTGAACCCCTCTGCCCGTGTCACCGTGACCGGCGGTGGAACCGGTGTCGGTATTTCAGCCCTGCTGGACCAGACCACGGACATCGCCATGGCTTCCCGCGCCATCAAGTTCAGCGAAAAGATGAAAGTCAAAGCTGCCGGAGAAGACTTGGCAGAAGTACCCATCGCCTACGACGCCCTTGCCGTAGTGGTTCACCCCTCCAACCCGGTGAAACAACTGACCCGCCAACAACTGGAAGATATCTTCCGGGGCAAAGTCACCAACTGGCAGCAAGTGGGCGGAGACGACCGCAAAATCGTAGTCTACTCCCGCGAGACTTCCTCCGGTACCTACGAGTTCTTCAAGGAAAGCGTACTGAAAAACAAGAACTACATGAGCAGCAGTCTCTCCATGCCTGCCACGGGAGCCATTATCCAATCCGTCAGCCAAACTCGCGGAGCCATCGGATATGTGGGTCTAGCCTATGTATCACCGCGTATCAAGACACTCGCCGTTTCATACGACGGGCAGCATTATGCCGCTCCCACGCTGGAGAATGCCATCAATAAGACTTATCCGATAGTACGCCCGCTATACTATTATTATAACCGAAAAAACGCCTCGGTCGTAGCCCCTCTGCTCGATTTCATCTTGTCTGCCGCAGGACAGAAAATCATCAAAGAGAGCGGATATATCCCGGTACATAAAGAATAAATCTTCATTCTTCATTCTTCATTCTTCATTTTTTTACCCTATCTTTGTCCCCACGATACGAAAATAGTAACATTATGGCAGAAATAAAGAGCGAAGAAACAAGCGAAAAAAAGAGCTTGAACTTCATTGAGCAAATAGTAGAAAACGATTTGAAAGAGGGTAAAAACGGGGGAAAAGTACAGACACGCTTCCCGCCCGAACCAAACGGTTACCTCCACATCGGACACGCCAAGGCCATCTGCCTTGATTTCGGTATTGCCGCCGCACACGGCGGTGTCTGCAACCTGCGTTTCGATGACACCAATCCCACCAAAGAAGATGTGGAATATGTAGAAGCCATCAAGGAAGACATCCAGTGGCTGGGCTACAAATGGGGTAACGAATATTACGCTTCCGACTATTTCCAGCAATTGTGGGACTTCGCTATCCGCCTCATCAAAGAGGGCAAGGCATACATCGACGAACAGACTTCCGAGCAGATTGCCGCCCAGAAAGGAACTCCCACCCAGCCCGGTGTGGAAAGTCCCTACCGCAACCGTCCTATCGAAGAAACACTGGACTTGTTCCAGAAAATGAACAGCGGCGAGATTGAGGAAGGTGCCATGGTGCTCCGCGCCAAGATAGACATGGCAAGCCCCAACATGCACTTCCGCGACCCTATCATCTACCGTGTAGTGAAGCATCCGCACCATCGCACGGGCACCACTTGGAAGGCTTATCCGATGTACGACTTCGCCCACGGGCAAAGCGACTTCTTCGAAGGCGTGACACACTCGCTCTGCACACTGGAGTTTGTGCCCCACCGTCCGCTCTACGACCTCTTCGTGGACTGGGTGAAGGAAGGCAAAGACCTCGACGATAACCGCCCCCATCAGTATGAGTTCAACAAACTGAACCTCAGCTATACGCTGATGAGCAAGCGCAACCTGCTGACTCTAGTCAAGGAAGGCTTGGTAAACGGTTGGGATGACCCCCGTATGCCGACTATCTGCGGTTTCCGCCGTAGGGGATACTCTCCGGAGTCCATTCATAAGTTCATCGACAAAATAGGATATACAACCTACGATGCGCTCAATGAATTCGCCCTGCTGGAAAGCGCCGTGCGCGAGGACTTGAACGACCGCGCCACCCGCGTATCTGCCGTACTGAATCCGGTGAAGCTTATCATCACTAACTATCCCGAAGGGCAAGTGGAAGAGATGGAAGCCGTCAACAACCCCGAGCATCCCGAAGAAGGCAACCACGTCATCGAATTCAGCCGCGAACTCTGGATGGAGCGCGACGACTTCATGGAAGATGCCCCAAAGAAATACTTCCGCATGACACCGGGACAAGAGGTACGTCTGAAGAACGCGTACATCGTGAAGTGTACCGGCTGCAAGAAGAACGACGCCGGTGAAATCACCGAAGTATATTGCGAATATGACCCTGATACCAAGAGCGGTCTGCCCGGAGCCAACCGTAAGGTGAAAGGCACCATCCATTGGGTAAGTTGTGCCCACTGCCTCGAAGCAGAAGTACGTCTCTACGACCGTCTGTGGAAAGTGGAGAACCCGCGCGATGAGCTTGCCGCCATCCGCGAAGCGAAGAACTGCGACGCACTGACAGCCATGAAAGAAATGATCAACCCCGACTCCCTGAATGTGCTGCCCTGCTGCTACATCGAGAAGTACGCTGCCGGCATGCAGCCCCTCTCCTACCTGCAGTTCCAACGTATCGGTTATTTTAATGTTGACAAAGATTCTACGCCAGAAAAAATGGTATTCAACCGTACTGTAGGTCTGAAAGACGTTTGGGGTAAAATCAATAAATAAGAATATGAGTAAAAAAAACCTGCTGTCCGGAAGAGACAAAGAACTGCAAGAAATGGCAGAACAATATGAAGCTGCCAAAGCAGAGAACAGAACCATCTATCTGGACGCAGACGACTTAGCCGACCTCGCAGACTGGTATGCCGTGCATCATAAATATGCCATGGCTACCGAGGTCGTAGAGTATGGCTTGGGAATACATCCGGATAATACGGCTCTGTTGGTGGAACAGGCATACTTGTTCCTCGACACCCAGCATAAAGAGCAAGCCAAAGATATATTGGAACGGATTGCCGAAGAATCTTCCGAAGTGAAAGTGCTGAAAGCCAACCTACTGTTGGGCGAAGGCAAAGAAGAAGAAGCAGAAGCGATACTCAACAGCATAGACGATAAGGACGACCTGGCCAATATCGTTGATGTATCCTATATGTACATCGACATGGGATTCCCGGAAAAAGCATTGACATGGCTGACGCGCGGACTCGAAAAATATGCCGAAGAAGAAGCCTACCTTGCCGTCACCGGCGATTGTTACTATGCCCAGGGACTGTTTGAAAAAGCCACCTTCTTCTTCAATAAGCTGATTGACAAGAATCCGTATTCGGCTCCTTACTGGTTTGGACTGGCCCGTTGCTACTTTGACCAGCAGATGTTCGACAAAGCAATCGAAGCATGCGACTATGCCACGGTGGCCGATGACGAGTTTGCCGATGCCTACCTGATGAAAGGACATTCCTTCTTCCAATTGGGAAATGAGGAAAGTGCCATGGAGAACTACCTGCAAGCCGAAAAGTTCCATCTCGTCTCCCACGGTTTCATCAACACCTTCATCGGCCTGAACAAAACCTCCAAAGGAGAGTGGAAAGAAGGATACGACTATCTGGAAAAAGCCATAACGGCCGAAGACAGCCATGACTTCGCCTTGCCTTCTCTTTATGCCAATGCAGCCCTATGCCTGCACAAGATGGGAAAGAAACGCAAAGCACACCAGTATTGTAAAAAAGCATACGACCTGGCACCCGAAGAGATAGACCCGTATCTGATTGAGGGGCGCATCTACATGGAAGAAGGTGAGTATGAGAAAGGTGTGAAGAGATGGGCCAAAGCCTTAGAGTATGCCCCCTATGCGGATACCTGGCACGAAATAGGCATGTGTAGCATGGAAATAGGACAACTGAGCTATGCCAAGCTGGCCTTTGAACATGTCAAAGAGATGGAGCCGGACTTTGAAGGTATCAACGAAAGGCTGACCTCTCTGTATATGCTGCTCAAAGACAAAGAGAACTTCATGAAGTACAACCAGCTGTGCGAACATCCGTTCAGGCTGGAAGAGTTGGATAGATTACAGCAGATACTACAAGAAGATAATCAGGAAGAGCTGGCTCTAGTGATGAAGAATATTTTCAATGCATTACAATAACAGTAATTATATACCACTAATCTAGCAAATGGAATCAGTAGCCTTTATCCAATGGTGTCTCGACCACCTCAATTACTGGACCATCACTTTATTGATGGCCATTGAAAGTTCGTTTATTCCCTTCCCCTCGGAAGTTGTAGTCCCTCCTGCCGCTTGGAAAGCCGCCAACAATGACAACATGAATATATATCTGGTGGTATTGTTTGCAACCATAGGGGCAAATATCGGAGCATTGATAAACTACTATCTGGCAAAATGGCTGGGACGCCCCATCATTTACAAGTTTGCCAACAGCCGTTTCGGGCACATGTGCCTCATCGACGAAGCCAAAGTGCAGCATGCGGAGGAATACTTCGATAAGCATGGAGCCGTATCAACCTTTGTCGGCCGCCTGATACCTGCTGTTCGCCAGTTGATATCCATCCCTGCCGGTCTGGCACGCATGAAGCTGGGAACTTTCTTGCTGTACACCACCTTGGGTGCAGGCCTTTGGAATTCCATCCTGGCTTTTATCGGCTATTACTTGTCCACAGTACCCGGCATTGAGAACGAGGAACAGCTGCTTGCCAAAGTAACGGAATACAGCCATGAGATAGGTTATGTATTTATCGGCATCGGCGTACTCATCGTGGCATTCTTCATCTATAAAGGCATGAAGAAGAAATAAAAAAGAAAACGGTATGATAATAAAAAAGCGGTGGACAGCATGATAAATTCTGTCCACCGCTTTTTATTGCTTATCCCAAATCCAAACTTTCTACTTTACAGCTGCAATAGCTTTATCATAGTCAGGTTCTTGCGTAATTTCAGGTACCAATTCCGTATAGGCAATCTTTCCATCCTTACCGATAACCACTACCGAACGTGCCAGCAAACCGGCAAGCGGTCCGTCGGCCATGCGTACCCCGTAGTTTTCATCAAAATCGGAGAAACGGAAATCAGACAAAGGAATCACATTCTCAATACCCTCCGTTGTACAGAAACGTGCATGTGCAAAAGGTAAATCCTTGGAGATTGCCAACACTACCGTATCGGGCAGGCCGGCAGCCAGTTTGTTGAACTTACGTACAGAAGTAGCGCACACACCAGTGTCAAGGCTGGGGAAAATATTCAAAATAACATTCTTCCCGTTCAGTTCCTTCAAAGAGAATGAAGACAAATCTGTTTTTACCAATTCGAAATCGGGGGCAACAGAGCCCACCTTTATAAATTCACCGATAACCTTTACCGGTTGTCCTTTAAATTTTGTTGTAGCCATAGTTTTATCAAATTATATGTATACATAACAAATTACATACAGAAAAAGTTCACCCGAAACTTTTTTCCAGATAAACTGTTATTCTACGGACGAATTAATGATAATCACTTAAAAAATTAAATTCACATGAAAACTATTTTTGACGAACTTCAGCAGGAAGTAAAGAATTGGTGGATTTCACTCATTCTTGGTATTCTTTATGTAATAGTGGCTATAAGCCTGATGTTCTCCCCTCTCAGCGGGTATGCGGGATTGAGCATTCTGTTCAGCGTCTCCATGTTGTTCAGCGGTCTGCTGGAAATATCCTTTGCAGTAAGTAACCGTAGAAGGGTATCCAGTTGGGGATGGTATCTGGCTGGAGGCATCATCGACATGATTCTGGGATTCTACCTGATAGCCTACCCGATGCTCAGCATGGAAGTCATTCCATTCATCATCGCCTTCTGGCTGATGTTCCGCGGCTTCTCATCCGTAGGCTATGCCATGGACCTCAAAAGATACGGAACAAGAGACTGGGGATGGTATGTTGCTTTCGGTATTCTTGCCGTCATCTGCTCGCTCATCATCTTGTGGCAACCGGCAGTAGGTGCCCTTTACGCCGTGTACATGATTTCGTTTGCATTCCTGATTATAGGCTTCTTCCGTATCATGCTGTCATTCGAGCTGAAAAACCTGCACAAGCGCGGGAAAGAGTGGAAGGAAAAGAAAGAAGTATCAGCCGAATAAGTAGCCCACACGAAGCGTGTCAAAAGGAATCCCACCTTTGACACCTTCGTTTAGCCGAATTGCTCAATAACGTCTCAGAAAACGGAACATCGTAGTCCGTGACACTCCCATCTGTCGGGCAAGCTCGGCACACGACTCTCCTCTTTGGTGCTCCCTCACAAGTTTCCTCTTGTTCGCATAGAGTATCTTCATTTTGGGTGTGTCCCCTTTCTTCCTGCCCAGATGTTTTCCTTCTTTCCTCCGTCGTTCCAAGGCTTCTTTGGTGCGCATGGAAATCAGATTACGCTCTATCTCGGCCATCAGTCCAAAAGCAAATCCCAGCACTTTGCTATTGATGTCATTCTGGAACACATACCCCTCTTTGGTACTGTACAGCACCACTCCCCTTTTGATGCAGGAGTTAAGAATGGTCATTATCTCCAGCAGTGTCCGGCTAAGCCGCGAAATCTCCGTTATAATCAAGGAGTCTCCCGGTTTCATCCGGTCCAACAAGCCCGCCAGTTTACGCTCTTTGCTACTCACTTTTCCGCTGACCGTCTCCATGTACCATCTGTCGATGCTCAACCCATTCTTTTCCGCGAAGCGTATAATTTCCTCGCGCTGATTCTCTAAAAACTGTTTTTCTGTACTTACTCTTAAATAAGCTACTACTGCCATAATTGATAAACGTTTATTGGTTATTATTCACCACCAAAGAACGGTTATTCAAGTAAGAGTGGCAACACACAACTATGACTCTCTAGCACAGAGGATCACATTATGGACATCCCCCGAAGTCAGGGAAGACTTCTCGGTAACTATCTCAAATATGCCTATAAACAAAGAAAACAGCCCCACTGAAGCTGTTTTCTGAAATTAGTTCATAAAAAATTGATACTATGTAGTTTCATAGTATACTCTTCTTCATTTCATTCACTATGTATCTCACATCCTCATCCGTCACATAAGGACCACTCGGCAAGCAAAGACCACGTTTGAACAAGCCCTCACTGACACCATTCACATAGGCAGGATTAGCCGAATAAACCGGCTGAAGATGCATGGGCTTCCATAAGGGACGGCTCTCGATACCGGCTTTATCCAAGCAAACACGCATGGCCTCTACATTACGGTTAGGCTCACAAGAAGTATGGGCATTCACTGACTCATGCGTAACACCGGCGGCACCACCTACAGCACCTTTCACTGTCTCACGATAGGCATCCTCCTCACCTCTCACATGCAGATTCCCGTCAAGCAGTACCGTGTTCAGCCAATAATTACTATCATAGCGTCCGGAAGGATTCTCATGAAGCGTGATTCCCTCCACATCGGCCAACAACTTACGATACAGACCGCACAGATGCTTATGGTGCGCTATATGCTCATCCACCACCGTCATCTGACCGCGGCCGATTCCCGCACAAATGTTACTCATCCTATAATTATAGCCTATACGCTCATGCTGGTAGTAGGGATAGGACTCACGGGCCTGGGTAGCATAGAACATTATCTCACGTTTGGACTCTTCATCAGGGCAAATCAAAGCACCGCCACCGCTGGTGGTTATCATCTTGTTGCCATTGAAAGAAAGCACACCATATTTGCCAAAAGTTCCGAGAACTTGCCCGTCAAACTTGCTTCCAAAGCCTTCGGCGGCATCCTCTATGACCGGAATATCATATTTATCTGCCACTGACATGATTTGGTCTATCTTGTAGGGCATCCCATACAAAGCCACCGGAACAATTGCTTTGGGCTTTCGGCCGGTCTTGTCGATACGGTCCCTGATAGCCTGCTCCAGAAGAACCGGGTCCATGTTCCATGTATCAGCCTCAGAATCCACGAATACCGGAGTAGCACCGAGGTAGGTCACCGGATGGGAAGAGGCACAAAAGGTAAAGCTTTGTACTATCACTTCGTCACCCTGACCAACTCCGCAAGCGAGCAGGGCCAGGTGTACCGCTGCTGTACCTGCACTCAAGGCCACTACCTTTTTATCCTGTCCCACGAAGCGTTCCAAATCCTGCTCGAAGGCATTCACGTTCGGGCCAAGCGGAACAACCCAGTTCGTATCGAAGGCTTCTTGTATGAAGCCCATCTCCTTGCCGCTCATGTGAGCGAGGCAAAGATATATTCGTTTGTCCATAAAGTTATAAATGAATTTCTTTTCAAAGAAGTGCAATGAATATTATGAAGATATCTCTCTTTTTACATAATATGGAATTAGCAAAAAAACAAGGATTTTACAGAGCTTTTTCCAAAACCGTTTCATATCTAAAACTATATAATTGCTTCTTTTTTAGCAAGGGTTACTTTCTCAAGATGTCCTGGACATAATATCCGAGACTCAGCCAATCGAATTATTCGTGCTTTCGATTTATCCGCCTCCTTTTTATTACCATTGGGAAGATTCGTTACAACATTATATCCCGGTATATATGAATCTCCTGAAAAAACATAGTTCCCTACAAGATAAGTAATACAAGTTGGACTATGCCCCGGTGTTTCTATTGCCTTTACATTTATCCCATCTAGTAGAGTAATGGAATCTTCTTCACGAACAACTTTAATATTTTCTCCCCAATATACCATTGGGGTACCATAGTATTTCGATAGATTCAGTTTTACAGAAGCCAAAGCTTTTATACCAGCTTCATTAGTATAGATTATTGCACTGGGAAATATCCGTACTAAAGCAGGCAATCCATAGATATGATCGTAGTGAATATGTGTCAGTAAAATCCCTTTCAGCACTCTGTCTTTATCCACAATCTCCATAATTTTTTCAACATCTCCAGGGTCCACAATCCAAAAATCCAATCTATCAACTTCAAGAATATATGTTTTTGATTCTAGAATAGTATTGACAATGGATTTTACAGTTAACATTATATTAAAAATATTGAATCACCGATTATCAGCACAATCTTCAATGCCTTCAAATTATATCATCAATAGATTGATAACCATTTTCTCCATGCTGGAAAATTATTGAACATATCCGTGAAATTATCAGGATTCTTAAACCCTTCCCAGTTCCTATATTTTTTAGGCAGCCCTCTTTGTGCGACAAATGGATTATAGTTCAAATACCTACCCTTATTCAAAGAAGTTATCTCAGCCATTTCATCAACACTTAGTTCAAAATCTAAAATCGAAATATTTTCTTTCAAATGAACCATATTCCAAGTCTTAGGAATCACAATAATACCTCTTTGGACAAGCCACCGTAGGACTACTTGAACGGTGCTCTTACCATGTTTTTTTGCGATTGCCAAAATCAAAGGATGCTCGATAATCTCCAGTCTTGGCTCTACTGAACGAAAATGACTGAATGTCGACATAGCTTCAACTGCAATTCCTCTATCCTGACAGTATTTTGTTAATTCAATCTGAGCGTTTAATGGACTAATTTCTATTTGATTTACAGCAGGAACAACATCCGAAATCTCACTCAAAGCTTCAATATGTGGCTGCAGAAAATTGGAAACTCCAATTGCCCTGATTCTTCCCTCTTTATAGAATTTCTCAAGAACCTCCCACATATCCATGAATATTTTCCAAGGATTATGAATCAAAAATAAGTCTATATATTCCGTATCAAGGTTATCAAAAGATTTTAGAATAGCTTGTTCGATACTGACATTATTTCTTCGGTTAAGAATTCTATGAATTCCATACTTATATCCCCCATAGTAAAACGCATCAATATTTACTTTTGTAGTAATAAACACATCTTCACGCTTAATACCATGTTTCTTGAAAATCCGGGCAATATCAGCCTCATTATAATATCTCCAAGCTGTATCAAACTGCCTGTAACCCATATCATAAGCTTTTATCAAAGTATCTTCTAGCTTATCCTTCGGTATAAGAAACGTTCCTAGACCAACTTGCGGCATTTCAATGCCATTATTTAATTTTACATATTGCATATCCATATAATTATGCAGTTAAAATATTACGTATTCTTTATATGGTTCAAACGATTTTGCCCATCCAGCAAAACGGTTGACAACAGATTCATTATCAATCATGAGTCGTTCACGCTCAGATTTATTCGTCAAACGGTTGTAAAGTTCAGAGACTTCTACAACGCGAGTGATTCCATCTTCTCCTATCATGCAACGAGTTACGTTGAAAGTTAACTTAATAAGCCGTTTAGTTGATTCATCCCAATAAGAGTGAAGAACTATACCAAATTCAGCTAAAACATTATCAAGAAAGAAGCCGACATCGGGAGTAAATGCTAAATTCCCAAGGGCATAAGCGCAGAATACACCATTATCCAAACGTTCACAGCGTAGTGAAGTATGAGGGTGGTTAGCTACAATAATATCAGCACCGGCCTCTTTTAGACTATCAATAATAAATCTGGTATAGAAACCTGGAGATGGATTATATTGTCCTCCAACATGAGGATAAGCCACGACAATATCTGCCACTTCTTTTGCTTTATGAACCTTTTCAAGAACCCTTTCAAGAAAAACTTGATTTTTTGAATTGGTAATAGCAGCAGGTGAGACATCATCAGAAATATATTTTTCTATAGATTTTCCCTCTCCTGATGTTTTAAATTCCAACTTCAATAATTTCTGTTGTTTCTTGGTCAAATCAATTCTCCACTGTTCATCCTCATTGAGAAATACCCCATTCAGTTGCGAATTGGTTCCAAAAGTACAGCATATAACAGCTACCTTCAGAGTACAGACTTGCTTAACAAATACTTTTTCACTATCTCCTACTGTAAGATAACTACCAGAACAATCAATGCCAGCAGCTTTAATACAACGCAATGTCTCAGACAAGCCATCTACCCCTCTATCCAAACAATGGTTATTGCAGGTCGCTACAAAATCAATACCAGCCGCTTTCACCTCATCCAATAACGAAGAAGGAGTAGCAAAGCATACATCTGATTGAGTGATATTATCTTGAGTATAAGGGGAACGCATGATGGGTGATTCCAAATTGGCAATCACATAATTAGAATCCTTCAACAGAGGTGCCAAACCAGACAGATACCCATCATATCTATACTCACCATGTTTCTTCATTACGGCATCATTCTGTGCTTTCAAACACATGATGTCTCCAAGAAAACTCAATTTAATCATACTTTCATCATAAGTCTTGAACCATTCTCAAATTTCATCTCTACGCTATTGCGATAGTCTTTATGAACTTTAGAGACTCTCTCCATCACTTCATCCAAATATTTTCCAAAAAGAGGTCCACCATTCATCTGTGCAAATCCTGATTCTGCAGTTAGATTCATCTCTATGAAAACCGGCTCATTATTTACATCAAGTGCAATATCCCACCCGACCAAATCGAAATAGGGCAGACGACGATGCAAATCAAACACGAATTTCATCACTCTATCATAATTCGGTATAGTAAGGCTTTCAAATCCTAAGAATTCTTTCAATGTAGGTTTATCAAGTGTGTGATAGCGAAGAACACGCTGATCGAGACTACCATCATCATAAACATGGCAGAAACCACCACCTGTCGATGCATTATCATTAAACGCACCTTTACCTCCAAATCGAACGACTGATACCAATAGTACATATTCTCCAGCTAAAGTACGATAAGTATAAATTCTAAGCGTGTTCAGTGACGACTCGTTCAGTTTCTTCAATGTTGCACTTTGTTCAAGCCGTTTCTGAATATTGAAATCCCATTTATATGTCTCAAACAAATCCTTGACTTTCGCTGTATCAATTTCTTCCTTCCGAACCAATTTCACATTCTTACCTGAACCTGAATCAATGGATGGCTTGATTATACAATCCAAATCAGTTGCAAGTACCAGTTTAACAGCTTCTTCTGTAGAAATAGGCATATCATCAGGGCTAAAGAATCTACCATTAATATTCTTCATCAGAATGGAAGGTTTCTTAATATCAGGGAATAGTCTGTCATAACCATTTTTATCCATATAGGAATTGATGAAATCGAAACGATTCAAGCAAGGAATAACATAATAGTAATACACATCATCCGACATATACCTATCATTATAATCAGAGCACCACATCCTTGAATAGAAATCAGCATATACCATTGAAACCTGAAAACCATATTGTGCAAAATACTCAGAATACTCCTTCTTATGTACTCTATAGTCAAAAACATCACGTGAAGGCAGTGTTGATTCTTTAAAAAATCAAAGCCTAAGAATTGTTCTTTTTTTGTATTGATAAATTTTTCCATGACACTATTCTTTAATTTGTGCCAACTGCACCAATCCAACATTTTTTTTAAACATAAATACCATCAAAGCATCATCCAGTCCATGACCAGGTATAGGTTTCGCCAAAGGCATGAACTTACGTGCACGGAGTTCTTGCATAGCTTCGTCAATATCATCTACCGCATAGCATATATGATACGGTGTAGGACCATTTTTTGCTAATATTTTCACTATAGGAGAAGTCTCATCCAACGGTTGAAGAAGTTCAACAGTAGGAAATCCTTCTCTGCAGGCGTAGGCTACATAAACTTTCTGGATGGGTTCAATTACAGTTTCAGAAACAACATACCCTCCAGCTACATACTCTGGCTTAACTTTTTCTATATCATTTACGGCAAAGCCTATATGATGGAAACGTGCATTTTCTAACATGATTATTTTGACTTATATATTTGTACATCAGTACAAACAATGTTATCAATATTGAATTCCATACATCCCCACTGAAGCCCCACCCCAAAACCGCAGGCTAGAATATGGTTGGCGTTGTTATGAAGCCGTTCCTTACACTGAGTCACGAGAGTTAGAGGAATTGATGCACATGTAACGTTACCATAGTCCGCTAGGCAATACGGACATTTTTCCGCGGGAATTTTTATACTTTTACGAATTTTTTCATCAATGAATTTATTTGCCTGATGCAACAGCAAAAGATCAATAGTATCAACATTGATATTATACTGAGCAATACATTCCTTTAGGGCACGAGGAGGAACCTTAATAGCAAATGAAAAAACATCCATGCCATTGACAACCATATCATTACCCTTACGAATAATGCCAGGTTCAACCTCTTTTTCCTGTAATGTTTCTGGAGTAATAGGATAACGCATACCACCATACTTGGTATAAATGGCAGAAATACCGCTACCATCTACTCCGAATGTAAAATTCATGGGCTTTGCATTCACATCGTATTCCAGAGCCGTTACTGTTGCAGCATCAGCAAACAGAGGACGAACAGTTCTATCCCTTTTATTCCGGTTAGTAGAGTTAGTCTCTGCATTTATCATCAAACCACGTTTTAAACCGCCATGAGAGAGCATAGAAGCAGCAATACTCATACCATTTACGAAACCACAGCAACCAAGAGGTACATCCATCACGCAGCAGCCTTTACTTAACCCTAATCTATCTTGAAGAATGCAAGAAGTCATAGGAGCTATATAGTCACGTGATTGGCAAACATATACCAACAAGTCAATACTTTCTTTTTCCCAACCCAATTCTGCAATCATCTTCTCAACAGCTACAACTGTCAAGTCAGATGCCGTTGTACCAGAATCAACCACATGCTTCCTCTCTATACCGGTTGACGCAATAATCTTTTTGGCCTCTTCTTCATTTTCAAAAATTGACAAAGTAAGATTTTCTTCAACCTTCTCAGGTACACAAGCCGATAAACCTGCTACCCTTACATTATTAACTGTTAATGCAGACATAATCTTATTTAATGAGTGATAATCGTTGCACTTTCCCTGTTGCAGTCTTCGGAATGCGCGCAATAAATTCATACTCTGTTGGAATTTCATAAGGTTCAAGCAATCCGCTAAGACCGTGCCTGATTTCGTCAAAGGAGAGTTGGCAGCCCATCTTCTGAATAAAAGCTTTAGGCACTTCGCCAAGAATACCTTTAGGATCTTTGACTGGAACCACAGCACAGTCTATTACACCAAGACTTTTAATAGCTTCTTCGATAGTCAGCGGGCTGATTTTCTTTCCTCCAATGTTGATTAATTCTTTTTTGCGACCAACCATATAGTAGAGTCCGTTTTCATTTTTGAAACCAAAGTCCCCTGTGCGAAAATAATCCCCGAAGAATGCCGCCGCATTGTCCTTATCAAGCAAATAACGGCTCATCACCATATTACCCCTTACGCAAATCTCACCCTGCTGTCCCGTAGGCATTTCTGTGCCATTATCATTCATAATTTTCGCTTCCACCTCTTCGGATGTAGGCATCCCAATAGTATCCAGATTGTCCTTGTACTGATGGAATTCCATGAAGAACGAACGCGAGGCTTCAGTCAATCCATAGTGCATACAGATGCGCGTGTTGGGGAACAAGCCAATCAATCGTTGCTTTGCCTCGATAGACATAGGGGCACTCCCTATCTCGATATAACGAAGACTATCAGCAAACTGTGCTATACGATTTCCACTCAACTTAGTTATATATTCCCAAACAGCTGGTACCATGCCGAATCCTGTAGCCTTATACTTTTCCATAGCTTCAAAAAAGACCTTTAGATTGGCAAAGTTCCCTACTAATATCAGGGTTGCACCTTTGAGGAGTGAACAACGAAGACGGCCAAGACCAAACGAATGGCTCAGTGGCAATCCCAATACTTCACGTTCATCAGCACTATTGCCAATGAATCCGTTAATGTTCCTTGCCGAAGAGGCTATGTTATAATGCGATAAGCAGACAGCTTTAGGATCGCTCGTCGTACCAGTGGTGAACATGATGTCCGCTATGTCATCCTTATCCAATGAAGGATTCTTAGTATCCTTAGCTTCACCAGAAAGCTCCAGACTATCTATAGCAATATTCTTAGCCCCATCAAACACAAACTTAGGAAGACCGAAAATGCACTTTGGCTTTACAGTATTCGAGATGAATAAGAGTTTATCTTGTGTCGAAGCAGGATCAACCACCACATTCACAATGCCCCTCAAATGGGCACCGAAATATAGATAAACAAACTCTGGTTCTTTCCGTGCTGTAATGATGATACTGTCTCCTTTACGAAGGCTTAGAGTATCAAGATAATCAGAAGCCAGCCAAATGCTATTTTTAAGCTGTTTATAGCTAATCTCTTTAGCATCACATACCAGTGCAATTTTATCAGGCATATGTTCCGCATGCTCAACTATGGCTTGCAACAAACAGCTATGCGAAATATCACTCATTCTTAAGTTTTATTATTTCTTCAACTATTGCTTTTATGTTGTTGAGTTCATAGAGGTCCTCAATAGGAATATCAACTTCCAATTCTTCCTCAATAGTTGATATAATAGTCAGATTCCCGACCGAATCCCACTCCTCAATATCACCGGCGGCCAAATCATCAGTAATTCGTTCAATATCAATGCCCAATGTATCGGCAATTATTTCTTTAATTCTCTCTTTATAGTCCATAATAATTTATTTAGTTGTTACTCCACCATCTATAACGAATTGGCATCCTGTAACCCAGGAAGAAGCATCACTCAGTAAATATATTGCTGCGGGAGCTATATCCTGCACTTCACCATACCGTTTCAAAGGATAGGTTTCCATGTCTTTTTGATAATCTTCATCAGAGAGCGCCCCACTGGAATTAATAAGATTTGTATTAGTCATACCCGGATTGATGGTGTTTACCCTCACTTTTCTTCCAGCAAATTCAATAGCAGCATAGCGCATGTATGTACTCAATGCAGCTTTTGCGCAACCATAAATTACATTACCCGGAGTGATTCGATTATTGCCTGCAATGGATGAAATATATACTATGCTCCCTCCTTTATTGCTGTCTCTTATACACATCTCCGAG
>ENA-UAHE01000463-UAHE01000463.1-human-gut-metagenome-genome-assembly--contig:-NODE-463-length-15505-cov-8.338058_pt1 | contig 15505 bp, 8 predicted proteins | sample MGYA00243416_ERZ654354 | MGnify/ENA primary metagenome ERZ654354 (study PRJEB26926, sample SAMN06165160) | human gut metagenome | biome: ENVO:00009003; feature: ENVO:2100002; material: ENVO:00002003...
TAAGAGACAGTAATAACCTTTTCGTTAAAACGTATTTATTTTAAACTTGTTATATTTATGGAAAGATATGTATTTTTATTTAAGAGACAGCAGTATGAATATCTGACAAAGTCTGTCGCCCTGGCCTCAGGCGCATTGCTGTTGACTTCCGTCGCAACCGCCGTCGGCCTCCTGTTCGCCAAAGACGCAATCGAGGCTTCGGTTTTCAGCGGAACATTTGCCTGGCTTTTGTTTTTTGTTCCGGCACTGACTGTTCGTTACCGTCATTTCATCTGCGGCAGAATTCCGTTTCGGCTTTTTTTGCCGTTGACGGCGCTGACGGTTTCGCTGCCGATGGTCTGGATTGTCGCCAAGGCCGGGCTGCCCCTGACGCTGCTGGCTCTTGCCTCTGCCACCGCGTTGTTTTTTTATACGCTCCGGCGCGGCATGCAGGTCAACCGAACGCGCAGCATTATCAGTCTGTTTTATCTGATGTTCGTCTGCGTCGGCGTGTGCTCGCTGCTTGAAGCGACGGCGGCCATATTCAGCGGCGGCGGACCGTCGATGTATGCAACCTTTGTCGTGGCGGCCGTTATTTTCGGCAAAATCAACGTTCACGACGTGTTTCGGTTCCGAACAAGGCTTCCGGAAGGAACCGCTCTGGAAGAAAAGGAAATTGACAAAGTCGTCGAAGAAACGGCTTTAAGCCTGTATTTAAACTTTATCGGCATGATTTTTGTCGCCGATTTTATGAAATTCGTTGTCAAACTGCTGGCTGAAACTCCCAAAAAACGCGTTTCCTAACCGGAAACGCGTTTTTTTGTTTGTCATGCGGCCTAAAAACCGGAAATGCGTTCCAGCGCGGCTTCGATTTTGGCCTTGTTTTCCAAGGCTTCGGCCTGGCGGCGCTTTTCCTCTTCAACCACCGCGGCAGGCGCCCGTTCAACAAAACTGGCGTTGCTCAGCTTGCGGGCATAGCCTTCAAGGTTTTTGTTCAGGCCTTCCAGTTCTTTTTTGAGACGCTCCTTTTCGGCGGCAAAATCAATGACTCCCTTCAGCGGCAAAAGAATGACCGCCTTGCGGAAAACGCTCTGAACCATGTCTTTGCTGATTTCGGCACCGTCGGCAAAACATTCCAGCTTTTCCAGACGCGCCAGCGAACAGATAATCTGGTTGAATGTTTGCAGATGCGCGCAAGAGGCATTGTTTCCGTCTTTCAGATAGACCGTCAGTTTGGCGCCGGCAGGCAGATTCATCTCGGCCCGCAGCGAACGAACTGCCGTAACGAAGTCAATGACCCAGTCGATGTCGTTCAGTGCCGCGGCATCAATTGCTTCCGCCTGCGGCCAGGGATAATTTATCAGTTTGATCTCGCTCTTAACCAGATTATTCCACAGTTCGGTGGTAATAAACGGCATAAACGGATGCAGAATAATCAAAATCCGTTTCAGAACCCAGGCAAAAGAAGCGCGGGTTTCGGCTTTTTCTTCCTGATTTTCGCCATAGAGAATCGGCTTAATCATCTCGATATACCAATCGCAGAATGAACCCCAGACAAACTGATAGACCGCATTGGCCGCGTCTGAAAAACGGAAAGCGTTAAGATTGTCGGTAACCTCTTCTGAGGCCTGTTTGGCTTTGGCGATAATCCATTTGTTGACGGCGCTTTTGACTTTGCTTTCATCAAAATCCGCAGGAAGAACCGCTTCGTTCATCTCGCCGAAACGGGCGGCATTCCAGAGCTTGGTGGCAAAATTGCGGTAACCGGCAATACGGTTTTCGCTCATGTTAATATCGCGCCCCTGCGTTTCCATCGCCGCCATAAAGAAGCGCAGCGCGTCAGCACCGTATTTTTCGATGGTTTCCATCGGATCGACGGTGTTTCCCTTGGATTTGGACATCTTCCGGCCCTGCTCGTCGCGCACCAGACCGTGGATATAGCATTTGCGGAACGGAACTTTTTTCATCATGTACATGCTCATCATCATCATTCTGGCAACCCAGAAGAAAATGATATCAAAGCCGGTTACCAGAACCGAAGTCGGATAGAAAGTATCCAAATATTCGGTTTTGTCCGGCCAGCCCAGCGTCGAGAAAGCCCACAGACCGGACGAGAACCAGGTATCAAGGACATCGGTTTCACGCGTCAGCTCAACATGTCTGCCATAATGTCTGTCGGCGGCAGCCTGCGCTTCTTCGACATTTTCTTCGCAGAAAATTTCGCCGTCCGGACCGTACCAAATCGGCATCTGGTGCCCCCACCAAAGCTGGCGTGAAATGCACCAGGGCTGAATATTCCGCATCCATTCAAAATAAGTTTTCTCATAAGATTTCGGCACAAATTCCATATCGCCGTTCTCTACAGCCTCTATGGCTTTGACGGCCAGCTTCGGCGCATCGACAAACCACTGGTCGGTAAGCATCGGTTCAATAACGACGTTTGAACGGTCGCCGTAAGGAATAACCATCGGGTGATCTTCAATTTTTTCCATCAGGCCAAGTTCTTCCAGCTTTTCAATCGTCTTTTGACGCGCGGTCTGGGTATCCATGCCCGGGAACGGCGTATTTTCGTTGAGGGTGGCGTCCGGATTCAAAATGTTTATCAGCGGCAGGTTGTGGCGTTTGCCGACCTCAAAGTCGTTGAAGTCATGCGCCGGCGTAATTTTAACCGCGCCGGTACCTTTTTCGGGATCGGCATGCTCGTCGCCGACAATCGGAATCGGACGGTTGACAATCGGCAGAATCGCATTTTTGCCGATTAAGTGCTTCAGCTTCTCATTTTCTTTGGAAACGGCAACCGCCGTATCGCCGAACATGGTTTCCGGACGGGTGGTCGCAATATGGATAAACTGTCCCTCTTCGCCTTCAATCGGATATTTGTAATAATACATTTTGCCGACGGTTTCCTTCTGGACAACCTCCAGGTCGGAAACGGCGGTCATAAACTTGGAATCCCAGTTAACCAGTTTCTTGGCCTTGTAAATCAATCCGTCCTTATACAGGTTTACGAAAATTTTGCGGACGGCGCGGCTCAAACCCTCATCCATGGTAAAACGCTCGCGGCTCCAGTCGCAGGAAGCCCCCAGGCGGCGCAACTGCCTGCAAATGGTGCCGCCGCTCTGTTCTTTCCATTTCCAGACGGTTTCAACAAATTTTTCGCGGCCAAGGTTATGGCGGGTAATGCCTTCTTTGGCCAGATTGCGCTCAACAACCATCTGGGTTGCGATACCGGCGTGATCCATGCCGGGCTGCCAGAGAACCTTTTTGCCGAGCATACGGTTATAGCGAATCAGAATATCCTGCAGCGTGTCGTCCAGCGCGTGTCCCATATGCAAAACGCCGGTAACGTTCGGCGGCGGAATGACAACGGCAAAAGCCTCCTTGTTCTTGCTCATGTCGGGCTTGAAATCGCCGCTGTTTTCCCAGTCGGCATAAATCTTTTCTTCAAAGTCTTTCGGGTTGTAGTTTTTCTCTAACATTTTTATTCCTTCAGTGTCTTAATTTTTCGGAAACTCCCCGGAGCCTGCATTCGCCTGCTCCGAAAACCTCGCTTCCGTGCCGGTTCTTTCCGGCAAAATTTATAAAAACCGCAAAAAGCCCTCAAGGTTCGGCTTGGGGGCAATAAACATTTACAGGCCGGTCCGGGACTTTCCCTTAAGAACTGACCTTTGCCATCACTCGTTCAATTTCCTTTCTGACCGCCGCTTCGACAATTTCCGGCAGATGGGCGCTCAGCCATTCCCGGGTCTGACGGGTAATCTCCGCCGAGGCAGCCGCCGAGAAATCAAAATCCTGCGCCAGATTTTTTTCGACAATGCCGATTACAACGTCGCGGACAATCGCTTCAATCGTCAGCGAACCGTCGCCGAGTTCTATTTCAGACATGGTCTGTGCGGTCAGCCGCTCCTTAAGATTTTCCCGTTCGGCGGGGTTTTCTTTCTGTTTTTGCTGCTCGGCAAACATCTTGGCAAAATTGCTGATGATACCGGCCGAGACGTCAATCGGATCTTCCGGTTGGCTTTTTTCCGCCGGCGCCGTTTCGGAAACCGTTTCTTCCGACGCAGGCTCAGGTTCTGGCGCCGGGACTTCGGCTGCCGGAGCAACCTCTTCGAAAGCGGCGTCAATAACTTCGGGTTCCTTAACCGCTTCAGCTACGGCATTGTCATAAACATTGTCGGTCGGTTCGACCAGTTCTTCTTCCTGAGCGGCCGCCGCAGGTTCATCGGCATTTGCATTGAGAATCGCGTTAAGCGTATCGTCATCAACCAGACTATCCAATGAAACATCATCAGCCGCGGGCGTAAAATTTTCCTGATGCGAAGCATCGTCCTCCGCCGAAAAAATGGGTTCGGCATCAATATCTACGGCCGGCTCGTCAAAATTCAAATCGGGAAGTTCGCTGTCCTCAACAATTTCAGTGTCTTCTGCCGCGGCAATTTCGGACAAGCTGACGGGCTCTTCGTCAACGGCCGCAGAATGCCCGGCTTCAATGTCGTCCAGAACCGGTTCGGCAGGCAGGCTGTCGAACTCGCGTTCAAAATCAAGGTCTAAAGGGTCGGCACCTTCCTCAGCCTTTGTCTCCGGCTGCGCTTCGACGGTCGAAATGTTCGGCTCGACAATCATTGAGGGCGAGAGGGTCAGAACGTCATCGACGGTTTCGGCAGGCGCCGGCCGGGAAACCTCGGGAGCGGGCTGCGGCGCTGCGGCCTGAGGAGCAGGCTCTTCTTTCTGGGCAGCCTTGTGCTGTTCGGCGTTGTCTTCCATCAAAATATCTTTGATGGAAGACAGAATGTCCTCCATCGACAACTCTTCTTTATCCTCTGTATCCTCTGCCATTTTTCAATTCCTAAATAATTTGCAACAAACTGTCTGTTAAGTTATCAAATTTCTTCCGATTAATCAACGGATAATGACAACCATTTATCCCTGGTTTCCTTATAGAACTTTTTGGGATTGTAAAGGTCTACATTCAGGCGCAGATCTTCGGCGGTCAGCTTGCCCATGGAGAGCAGCAGCTGCATGGCGGCAACATAATAGTCGCGGCGCGCCTTAACTTCGTTGACGTTTGAATTCAGCAGTTCCTGATACGCGTCCAAAACATCCAAAATGGTACGGTTGCCGAGCGCTTCTTCTTTCTGAACGCCGTCGAGGGCAATTTCGTTGGCCTTGACCTGATCCTTAATTGACTTAATCTGCGCCTTGTTGGATGTCATCAGTTCCCAGGCGCTGGTCACGTCGGAAACAGCCTGGCGTTCCGCTTCCAAAACCAGCTCCTGCGCCTGCCATTTCTGATATTTGCTCTGGCGGATTTTGGCGCGGGTTTCGCCGGCCGTATAAAGCGGAATGTTCATATTGACGCCCCACTGGACCTCGTCGACCTTGGTATCACGGTTATATGCGCCGTAAGCGGAACCGCTGCTGTCGCTTTTGCTGGTGGTTGCCGAACCGTCCAGGGTTACCGACGGCAGCAAGGCGCCGGTATTGGCGGCAACGTCATAAACTCTGGAATTCAGCAGCTCGCGGGCATAGCGGATGGAATAGTTGTTGGCCTTGGTATATTCCAAAGCTTCCTGAAAGCTGGCGGGGATAAAATCGCCGAGGTTTTCAGGTTCGGACAAATCTTTCGGCGCTTCGCCGATAACCCGGGTATAAACAGCCTTCGACGCCTGCAGGTTTCCCTCGGAAGCGATGCGGTCGGCCTTGGCCTGCGAATAGCGCGCCTGCGCCTGCGAAACGTCGGTACGGGTAACTTCGCCGACATTGAAACGCTCAACCGTTTCATCCAGACGTTTTTTCAAAAGCTTTTCGTTGTTTTTCTGGAGGTTGACAATCGCCTCGTCTCTGACTACATCCAAATAGGCTGTTGATGAATCGAGAAAAACGCCCTGCTCCGTATTATACAGATTGTTTTGTTCGGCGCGGACCATGCTGTCGGCAGACTTCACCGAATTGACGGTCGTAAAGCCGCTGAACACCGGCTGGCTGATTTTGGCGCCGGCCGAAAGCGTGGCGCCGCCGGTCTGTGACGGAACATTGTTGTTATGAACGTCAGAGTCAGAGTAGCCGCCGGTCAGATAAATGTTGGGGCGGAAGCCGGACTTGGCAATCGCGACGTTTTCGTCTACCGAACGCAGATACGCACGCTGCGCCTGAAGCGTCGGGTTGGTGTCGTAAGCCGTGCTCAATGCCTCAAAAATCGTTTCGGCCTTTGCACCGCCGGTCGTTAAAGCCGTGGCAAGCAACAAAGCCGACAGAAATGTTTTTTTCATCAAATTCACCTCTAAATTCAGACTTATTTATTCTGGAGTATATTACAAATTATTCTTATTTTGCAATGACAAATCTTAAAAAACTAATAACCGCAATGTATTTTAGTCAAAGGAATGTTATATATTATTAACCATATTTCAAACAATTTGTCGTAGGGTCGGGATAAAACGGTATGTTATAAAGGCTTAAAGCTCAACAAGGGGGAAAAACTTTGAGTAAGAAAGAATCTGCAATCATCAACGAAATTGACAAGGCCAGGCTCAAACTGTCAATTGAGCACTACATCAAATACTTTATCGGCAAACGCACCAGCGAAATCAACAAGGACGAGGCACTGAACGCCATTGCGCTGGCCGTGCGCGAATTTGCCATGGACAAGATGTATGAAACGATGGCGCGCTACAACAAGGTCAATTCCAAAAGAATTTATTATCTCTCAATCGAGTATCTCATCGGCCGCTCGCTGGAAAACAACCTGCACAACCTCGGCCTGTTTAACATTTTGAAAAGCATCAAAATCGACGGCATGCCGGACATCTCCCTGCAGGAAATTTTTGACGCCGAATATGACCCGGCGCTGGGCAACGGCGGACTGGGACGTCTGGCTGCCTGCTATCTGGACTCAATGGCGTCGCTCGGCATCCCGGGTTTCGGCTACGGCATCAACTATCAGTTCGGCCTGTTTAAGCAGAAATTTGAAAACGGCTATCAGATTGAGCAGGCCGACAGCTGGCTCGGCGAAGACTCTCCGTGGCAGTTTTCCCGGCCGGACCGCACGGTCGAAATTCCGATTTACGGCGAAGTCGAAAACTTCAAGACCGCAACCGGACAGGACAGCTTCATCTGGATGAACACCCAGAAGTTCTACGGCGTACCGTACGATTTTCCGATTGTCGGCTATGACGGCAAATCGGTCAACTATCTGCGGCTGTTCTCGGCCAAAACCGACGACGAGCTGGACATCAACATTTTCAACGAGGGCGGCTATATGGAAGCGGTTAAGGAAAAAATCCAGACCGAAACCATTTCCAAAGTGCTGTATCCGTCCGACGCGATTGAATCGGGCAAGGCGCTGCGCTTTGTTCAGCAGTATTTCTTTGTTTCCTGCGCCATTCAGGACATTATCCGCCGTTTCCTCGAAAAGAGCAACGACTTTGCCAAAATGCCGGATTACGTCGTCTGCCAGCTGAACGACACGCACCCGGCGCTGGCCATTCCCGAGATGATGCGCCTGCTGATGGACGTTCACGGTCAGGAATGGGATACTGCCTGGGAAATTACGACCAAGATTTTTGCCTACACCAACCATACGCTGCTACCGGAGGCGCTTGAAACCTGGCCGTCGCGCATTGTCGGCAAGATTCTGCCGCGCCATTTGCAGATTATTTACGAAATCAACCGCCGCTTTATGGACTACGCCCGCGAAAAATTCGGCAACGATTCCGAAAAACTCGGCAAGGTTTCGATTGTCAGCGGCGAAGGCGACAACCAGATTATCCGCATGGCCAACCTGTCTATCGTCGGCTCCTTCTCGGTCAACGGCGTTGCCAAACTGCACTCCGAACTGATAAAGACGTCGCTGGTTCCCGAATTTTACGAACTGTGGCCGGAAAAATTTACCAACGTTACCAACGGTATAACGCCGCGCCGCTGGCTGCTGCATGCCAACACGGCGCTTTCCGACCTCATTTCGAGCAAAATCGGCGAGGATTGGATTACCAATCTGGATCTGCTGGAACAAATCGGCAATTTTGCGGACGACAAAAAATTCGTTCAGCAGTTTATTGACATTAAAAAACAGAATAAAGCCAGACTGGCGCAAAAGATATTCAAGGCTTCGGGGATTATGGTCAATCCGGACAGCATGTTTATCGTCCACGCCAAACGCATTCACGAGTACAAGCGCCAACTGATGACCATCTTACAGGTTATCGGCGATTATCTGGCCATCATCAAGGACAACGTTAAGCCGACCGTGGCCAAGACTTACATCTTTGCCGGAAAGGCGGCTCCGTCGTACAATTTCGCCAAGCTCATCATCAAGCTGATTAACAACGTGGCCGATGTTATCAATCACGATCCGCGCGTCAATGACATGATTAAGGTCGTGTTTATTCCCGACTACAAGGTTTCGCTGGCCGAAGTTCTGATCCCGGCTGCCGACGTAAGCATTCAGAGTTCAACGGCGGGGTTTGAGGCCTCAGGCACCGGCAATATGAAATTTGCCCTGAACGGCGCACTGACCGTCGGTACTTATGACGGCGCCAACATCGAAATCCGCGAAGCCGTCGGCGCCGACAACTTCTATTTGTTCGGTCTGCGCGAAGAGCAGATTCAGGAAATGCGCAAAAACAACGCATACAATCCGCGCGCCTGTTATGAGAACTCGGAATACCTGCGCCGCATTCTGAACGCCGTTAACTCCAACATGTTCTGCGAAAAGGACTATGTGCTGCTGTTCAAGGTTATTTACGAAGAACTGCTGAACCGCGACTACTACTTCCTGCTTGCCGATCTGGAGGCATTCAACAAAGCGCTTCATGATGCGGAAAAGGATTATACCAATCCGCAGAAATGGGCGAAAAAAGCCATTATCAACGTGGCTAAAATCGGCTATTTCTCCAGCGACCGCGCCGTTATGGAATATGCCAAAAACATCTGGCATATCAAACCCGTCGACTAAACCGCCGGCACATTATGAAAAACCCCTTCCGAAGAAGGGGTTTTTGCTTATTCATATCCATAATCATCATCGTCATAATCAAAGTCGCGATCCGGACCACGACCACCTCTGGGCTTTTTGCCTTTCATTCTGCCTTCGGCAATAAGACGTTCTTTATTGGTGCTGAAGTTATGGTCATAAGACCCCAGATCCGGCAGATAAATTTTCTTGACTCCGTTATCCTCCAGAAGTTTGGATACTGTACTGAAGTGCTTGCTGGCTTTTCCGACAACTTTCGAGAGAATTTTAGACTCGCTTTCTTCCCTGTCTTTCTTAGAATTGGCAATAAGTTCATTGTCAAATTCGTTGGCAAATTCTCTTTCCTTGCTCGGCAGTAAGGCTTCATAGAACGCATTCATTTCCGAAGGTTTCATGTCTCGAACCTTTTTGTTCATGTCCAAATTTATGCCTTTTTTAGCCAAGTTTTTGGCGAACAACTTTTGAATTTCCGCAGCATCTTTTTCCAGCTGTGGTTTTTTAGCTGTTTTTAATGCGTTATTCGGTTCCATCTCAAGTTTGTAATCAACTATACCACTCAACATGGTCGCAATACTTTTGTCATTGAAGTTACGATACAGGTTGAACGCATCCGAAACAGCATCGGCTGCCGCAGCAATTTTAACAGCACCGGAAGGTATGGGGTTGCCATATTCATCTTTAAGGTTACCCTTGTTATTTTCGTTTTTCTTAATAATTTCTTCTAAGGTAGTACGGATACCGCCGCCTTTTTCATACATATCGCGGAATGGCTGATACTCATATTCACCAAGCAAATTATTAATGACCGTTGCATTCTTATGTTCGGAAAAATCTTTGCCATCTTTGGCACAATCTTCCATGGCGCATTCCTGCATCCAATCGGCCAGTTTCTTTTTATAAGTTAAAAATTCAGCTCCGCTCAGTTTGCTTTCCGCTTCTTCAAGCATTTTCTTAACCTTGCTTTCGCTGAGGTTCTTAAACAACGGAACTAAGCCGTTGCTGGCGGCGGCAATACGGAAAGTTCCCTCGTCTTCTTCCGGCAAACCGTCAGGAAAATTAACATGGGTCATACCGCATTTTTTGAGCATACGCATAACGCCTTTGGCATAGCCATCGGTAATTTTCTTGCCGCCCGGCATGGCATAACGGATCTCCAGACGGTCGTTGCCTTTGTCATCCTTTTTGACGCGGGAATAAATTTTGAAAGCATATTTGACTTTCATATAACCGTCTTTGTCGATCTTACCGTCCAGTTCGTCGTTTTTGAAGTTGCCCTGATCATAGACAGCCCAGCAGTCCCAACCGCCTTTGAACTTATAACTTTTGAAACCGGTCCAATTTTTCTGTTTATTCATGCCGCCGACGCCAAAGACCCAGTCGTCAATATTGCTGACCAGTTTGCCGTAGTCCACGGTCTGAGCCGCCATAACGGTTTCGTTGCCGCCGAACTCATTGGCAAAGTCGCGCGCATCCTGATTGGTATAACCGGAAGCGGGAATCTCTTCGCGGCCGTCGTTTTCCGGCAGCGGCCGAATCGGCGCTTCTTCCGCTTCGGGCGTTTCCTGTTCATTAATACGAGCCGCATTTTCGGTTTCGCGATTGGCACCGTCTGCTTCGTTATATGCGGCGGCAAGCTTTTCGTCGATACCGTCGGGCAGTTCAATGCCGTGAATACCGCGGCGGTCCAGATAATCGATAATCTGGCGCATCATCTCCACGGTCATTTTGTCAATGTTATCCTGACTGAAATTTATCTTGCCGTCGCTGACGATAAAACCGGCCGGAAAGCGTGCATCAGCCATAATAACCGCCAGGCAGGGCTGCCCTTTTTTATCGGCGGCAATCATGGTTTGCGGGTCTTTCCTCGGATCATCGTGCGTAGCCGAACGCTGTTTGATATTATAAAGTTTGGCATACAAATCCGGATTGGCTTCCAGCAGTTTCTGCTGGTCATTCAGCATTTTTGCCGAAGCGGCCAGTTTGTTGTTTTCGGCATTGGTTTTGGTTTCGGCAACGCGGAGGTCATTGCTGATTTTGGCTTCGGAGCGCTCAACAGCATCCATGACCTTGTTGACATAGGCATTCTGGTTGGTATCAAGCAGTTCCTTATCCAATACATGCGCAAAGCGCGCCTTAATCAGATCGGCGCGGCGAGAATATTCGGGATCGCTCTGATCCGGATACTCGGCAGCCAGAGCCGACATCTCGCTGTCGTAGCGTTCCTTCATTTTGACATAGAAAGTCCGCGGATCTTTGCCGAGGTCGGATTTCTGCTCGTCAAGCTCTTTCTTTTCTTCTTCCTTGTCCTTTTTCAGGTTTTCGAGCGCCTGGCTGTTGCCGCGGGCGTTGTCACGCAGTTCCGTCATTTTGTTCGCGTAGAGTCTGCGGATTTCGTCGGCGGTCAAGTCGCCGCTGACGTTTTCAAACTCGCGGAATTTCAAATGCCTTAACGGTCTTCTCTCTTCTTCATCAGCCATAGCAACCTCAATTCATATTCAAACCATTATCAATATAGTAGCACATTTTTTCGAAAAATCAACTTTTTTGTCAATATTCCCGTTTTGCGCCGAACGGCATAATCCTTTATATCTTTGGGAAAATACCATAAAAAACTTAAAAATATATGAACCGGAAGTTTAAAGGAAATATGACAAAAAAGCATAAAAAAAAGCCCCTCCGGCGAGGGGCTTGTCCTTAGATTTTGCCGTGGCAGTGTTTATATTTTTTGCCGCTGCCGCAGGGACAAAGGTCATTGCGGGCAACTTTCCCCCAAGTGCGAGGATCTTTGGGGTCAAACTCGGCACGAGAATACTGGAAAGGTTCGTTCTTTTCGTCGCTTTCATAATTGTTCGGCGCACTCGGACGACCGACCAGACTTTCCGGCGTTTCGTGAATCTCCTGCATATTCTGCGCGCGGTTTTCCTGAATCATCAGCGCATCGAGGGCATCGGTCTGGATTACCGTGCGGCAGATGAGGAACGTAACCTTTTCACGCAGGTTATCAAGCATGACCGAAAACATATTGAACGCTTCCTTTTTATATTCGTTCAGCGGGTCTTTCTGACCGTAAGCGCGCAGGACAATCGTGTGGCGCATCAGGTCAAGAGAGGCTATATGTTCCTTCCAAAGCTGGTCCAAGACCTGCATGAGGACATTTTTTTCAACCATACGGACGATATTTTCGGGAACGTTGGCGTTCTTTTCGGCAATACGGTTCTCCACTTCGTCAAGGATTTTCTCCTGCATCTTGTCGGCGTCGATTTCCGGTTCGTTGGCCCAATTGGTAATCGGAAGCATAAAACCGGTAATGCGGTAGAGCTCCTGTTTGAGCTCCTCTTTCTGCCATTCGTTGGGCGCGGAGCCGTGCGGCAGGTAAGCCGAAACCGTATCCGCCAGATATTCCTGGCGCATTTCGCGGATGGTTTCCGAAACATCGTCGGCTGCCATCAGCTCCTTGCGCTGTTCATAAATGACCTTGCGCTGGTCGTTCATGACGTTGTCATATTTAAGCAGGTTTTTGCGAATGTCGAAGTTGCGTTCTTCCACTTTCTGCTGCGCTTTTTCCAACGCCTTGGAAATCCACGGGTGGATTAGGGCTTCGCCTTCCGGCAGCCCCAGGCGCTGCAGCATGACAGACATTCTTTCCGACCCGAAAATGCGCATCAGGTCGTCTTCCAGCGAAAGGAAAAACTTGGAACGGCCGGGATCGCCCTGACGGCCGGAACGGCCGCGCAGCTGATTGTCGATGCGGCGGCTTTCATGACGCTCGGTGCCGATGATGTACAAACCGCCGGCAGCGAGAACCTTTTCCTTGTCCTCTTTGATTTTTTCCCTGAGTTTGTTCTTTATCTCTTCAACCTGTTCCGGAGTTTCGTCGCCTTTCAAGACCTCTTTCAGCCTCATGTCGACGTTGCCGCCCAGCTGAATGTCGGTACCGCGGCCGGCCATATTGGTGGCAATGGTAACGGCTCCGGGAACGCCGGCCTGCGCAACAATCGCAGCCTCACGTTCATGATGACGGGCATTTAAAACCTCAAACGGCAGCTTGGTTCTGGCACGGAGCAGCTCGGCCACCAATTCGGACTTTTCAATTGACGTGGTACCGACCAGAACCGGCTGGCCTTTTTCATGCGCGGCCAAAATTTCGTCGATAATCGCTTTGTATTTTTCCTTTTCAGTGCGATAGATGACATCGTGCTCATCAACGCGCTGAACCGGGCGGTTGGTCGGAATTTCGACGCAGCTCAGCCCATAGATGTCGCCGAATTCGGCCTCTTCGGTCATGGCCGTGCCGGTCATGCCTGCCAGTTTGGGATAAAGACGGAAGTAGTTTTGGAACGTAATGGAAGCCAGCGTCTGATTTTCGGACTGAATAGTTACATGTTCCTTGGCCTCAATCGCCTGATGCAGACCGTCGGAGTAACGGCGGCCTTCCATCATACGGCCGGTAAATTCATCGATAATCATGACTTTGTCGTCTTTGACGATATAGTCGACATCCCTGATGTGCATTTTATGGGCGCGCAGAGCCTGATTGACGTGATGAACCAGCGAAACGTTGCCGATGTCGTACAGGCCGCCTTCCTTAATCAGCCCAACCTGCTTTAACAACTGTTCGACATGCTCCATGCCGGCTTCGGTCAGGGTTACGGTTTTCTGCTTTTCGTCCTTTTCGTAATCGGCTTCGGTCAGGTGCGGAATAATCTTGTCGACGCTGATGTATTTTTCGGAGGAATCCTCGGCGGCGCCGGAAATAATCAGCGGCGTGCGGGCTTCGTCAATCAGAATGGAGTCAACCTCGTCGACGATGGCATAGTTGAAATCGCGCTGCACCATTTCCTCGCGGGAAAACTTCATGTTGTCGCGCAGGTAGTCAAACCCCAGCTCATTGTTCGTACCGTAGATAATGTCGGCATTGTAGGCGGCACGGCGCTCGTCATCGTTCTTGCCATGGACAATGTAGTCGACGGTCAGGCCGAGAAAGCGGTAAACCTGCCCCATCCATTCGGCATCGCGTTTGGCCAGATAATCGTTGACGGTCACGATGTGCACGCCCTTGCCTTCAATCGCATTCAGATAGGCGGCCAGCGTCGCAACCAGCGTTTTTCCCTCGCCGGTCTTCATTTCGGCAATCATACCCTTGTGCAGTACAATACCGCCGATAAGCTGGACGTCATAATGGCGCTGTCCCAACGTTCTTTTGGCAGCCTCGCGGACGACGGCGAAAGCCTCGGGCAAAATATCGTCAAGCGTTTCGCCCTCTTTCAGGCGCCGGCGAAACTCGTCGGTTTTGCCTTTGAGTTCGTCATTGTTTAATTTTTCGATTTCGGGTTCCAGGGCGTTGATTTGCTGAACGATTTTGAACTGTCTTTTGACGAATCTGTCGTTGGCGCTGCCAAAAACAGTGCGGGCGAGTTTACCTAACATTACATTTTTACCTTATTATTATTCAAAGCTTCTCTACATTTAGTGTTTTAATCAAATAAAGTCAATACTTTGAACTTAAGTTATAAACTACCGGCAAAAAATACTTGGAATAATTTCCATATCTATTATATAACTATGGAAGTTGAAATTTTATTGGAGGTTTTTAGGATGCGAAACAAATATGTAGCCGCCGCAGCGCTCTCTCTGCTGATGATGAATCCGTTCAATGCCGGAGCTGCCGGCAAAAACGGCGTGGCCGCCGTCGTCAACGGCGAAAAAATTACCGTCGCCGAAATGAAACAGGGTTACGAAGATAACCGTCAGATTAAGGAAAAGGTTTCCTTTGACGACTTTTATGAGAAAGCGTTGGAAATCTATGTTAACGGCAAACTGCTGTATCAGGCCGCCGTCGCCGCCGACGTCCTCGAGACTCCGGAATACAAGCGCGCCGTCGATCAGGCCAAGGAAGAAATCGCCCGCAAGGTTTATCTGGAACAGAAGGTCGACAAGAAGGTAACCGACAAGGCCGTCAAAGACCTGTACAACAAATACAAGTCCGAGTTTAAGAGCCAGAAGGAAATTCACGCCAAACACATCCTGGTTGAAGACGAAGGCACCGCCAAGAAGGTTATTGCCGAACTGGGCAAAGGCAAAAAGTTTGACGATTTGGCCAAACAGTATTCCAAAGACAACGCCGTTGACCTCGGCTACTTCGTAAAAGACCAAATGGTTCCCGAATTCGGCAATGCCGCTTTTGCCATGAAAAAAGGCCAGACGTCCAAGTCGCCGGTAAAAACCAAATTCGGCTATCATGTCATCGAGGTTCTGGACATCAGAGATTCCAAGCCGTTACCGCTGAAGCAGGTTGAACCCGAACTGAAAGCGATGCTGACTCAGCAGGCTATTGCCGAAGTCTTTACGTCCCTGAACAAAGGCGCCAAGATTGAAAGATTCGACTTGGACGGCAAACCGATTACCGATCCGGTTGTTCAGCTTCAGTAAATTATTTTATCACTTTCCCAGCCCTCTCTTTTGAGAGGGCTTTTTTGTATGACAAAAAAATTTTATGTAGCTCCATCATTGGTAGACAGAAAAATTTGTACTTTCATTAATAGTTGACTCTTTCCC
>ENA-UAHE01000487-UAHE01000487.1-human-gut-metagenome-genome-assembly--contig:-NODE-487-length-14766-cov-4.564815_pt1 | contig 14766 bp, 10 predicted proteins | sample MGYA00243416_ERZ654354 | MGnify/ENA primary metagenome ERZ654354 (study PRJEB26926, sample SAMN06165160) | human gut metagenome | biome: ENVO:00009003; feature: ENVO:2100002; material: ENVO:00002003...
GATTCACGCCTCCGGATGTATCGTCATTTTCCCGGATCGTGGTTACAACCCGCAGATATCCCTCATATTCATCAATGCTGAAAGAATCATTGATCACACCGTCGATCACAACCTGCCCTGTTCCATCCAGTTTTCCGTCTTTATAAGAGACTTTCCGGATCTCAGTCTGTGTCACCGGAGAAACTTTTGCGTCATAGATTGTGTCATACACATAAATATTATTCTCACTTACATAGCACTGACTGCCATCTCCAAAAAATGCCAGATGATCGGTCTGCTTTGTCGGATCTTTCAGACTGAAGGAAGTCACCACAGTATAGACTCTTCCTTTTTCCTGCTGCGGAAGTAAAATATAATTACTTTCTATCAATTTTCCCTGTACTTCCGGTACATAACTGCTGATATCGTCCTTTGGTCCGGAAATATCCGCATAAAACGTACTAAGCAGATACATATAATCCCCTGATACACGCATAGTATGGAAACTTCCGCTCTGCGACATCTCACCCAATGATTTCGGATTTGCCGGATCACTCACATCAAACGTCTCCGCTACCGTATATGGCACACTTCGAATCACTCCCTGGCTGTCTGTCTTATCCGTTGTTCTTGCATACACACACACCAGTTTGTCATCTTTTAAATAAATCTCGATCAGATAATCATTCGCATCCATGGAAATGGTTCCTGCTTGCTTCATCTCTTCAGATTCAATATTCAGGATCTGCACCTTATCCATGCTCATGATATACAGATACTTTCCGTCTGTCTTGACGATATCACCTTCACCGACCCCCTCTGTCCGCACATTCGTATCGGAATGTGATACAGCCTGATCAGCGACTGCTTTCTCCCCTGTATAAAGAGCCGCTCCATCAGCTCCCCCTGTGCCATACATGATCTCTTCCTCTTCTGCCGCTGCCTGAACGTACTCGTAAATCTGATCATAATCCTTCGCACTTGCCAACGCAGCAGTCGACTCAGCGACTGTATCGTCCGCAGTCTTTTCCGCTGCCTTTTGTGCTTCCTTGTCCTGCATCATTCCACGTCCGGAAAATGCCACTGCTCCGACTACAATACAACAACATGCCGCTGCTGCCACAATTCCATAAACCGGTGTCCGTTTTTTCTTTTTCTGTGCCAGTTTCTTTTCAATATTCTCAGGTTTTAAAGAATCAGGCACTTCCATCCCCTCTGCTGACTGCATGATCTTGTCTTTTATTTCCTCTTCTGTAAAATGTCTGTCTCTTTTATTTTCCATCCTTATACCTCCATTTCCTGAAGAACCACTCGCATCTTCTCCAGGGCTCTCTTTTTTCTGGAACGAACCGTTGTCGGATTCATCTTAAGCATCTGGCCAATCTCATCGCTTTGATAACCTCCAAATACCGAAAATGAAACAATCAGGCGCTCTTCATCATCCAGTTTCCAGAATGCACTCTTTACATCCTGTGAGATAGCATAGTCTGACTCTTCTGATGGATAAGTCTCATCCAGCTCATGTGTCTGGTTTCTCTTTCGAAACTGGTTCTTACAATGATTGCTCAATATGGTAAAGATCCAGCTTCTGAAAGACTCCTCCTTTTTGAGACTGGATATCTTTTCATAGGCTGCCATCACTGTATCACTGACTGCATCTTCCGCTTCCTGCGGATGCTTCAGCGTATACAAAGCAAATCTATAAAGCTCTACATAGATTCTGGAATACAACTCTGAAAATGCCTTGATATCCCCACGCTTTGCACGCTGTATCAGAACTGCTTCCGCACTTTTTTGATAATTGTACATCCGCATCCCCTCTCTTTCTTTTTCATTTATTTTGCTGTTCACACCATTGCTTGTCTGTCATATATAAGAGTCTCTCAAATGATGTTTTGTTGCATGGAAAATAAAAAAATCAGGAAGATTTTTATTTCTCCCTGATTTTTCATTTGTCTGGCTCTTATCCTCTATAGTAATTGATCAGACATCCTTTTAAAATGATCTCTCTCTCTGCGTCTGTCAGATCACCCAGATAAAACTCTACTTCTTTTAACTCGTCTCCTACGACATATGCCTTGATCACATCTGCTTTTTCTGCCACAGCATCTCTTACATCTGGAATAAAGATGTAATCATCATTCTTAAAGGAAAGTGCTTTGTCATCTTCCTTTGTCAAAAGCGGCAGCATTCCCCAGTTAATCAGGTTCGAGCGGTAACGTTTTGTTGCATACTCATTGGCAATATTCGCCCATCCACCCAATACTTTCTGGCAAGATGCAGCCTGTTCACGAGCGGAACCATCTCCTGGTTTTACTGCAAAAATCGTACTTCCAACTCCCAGATTTCCTTCTCCGACCTGAGGGAACTGCTTCTGGATTTTTTCCATTACAGGTTTTAACTCTTCCAATACTTCCAGAGGGCACTTACCTGCTTCAATCGCTTTCTGTGCAGCCTGTACTTCTTTTGCACGTCCCACATAAGCAGGATCTTTTCTGGAAAGTGCAAACTCTGCCAATCCCAGCGGGTTTGAACGATAAGAGGATGTCTCACCGGATGGGATCAATTCATCCGTTGTGGTAACCGGATCGTGAATCTCAGATACTACTTTGAGCACCAGATTCTGTGGAAGCGCTGACATTTCCGGCCAGTCCTTGATATTTGGTCCAAACTTGATCTCTACGCCCGGATCTGCCACACCTTTGCTGTCGAAGACGCGGTTTGCGTAAATATTCTGATCAAAGTGATATTTCTGTCCCTTGTACTCGACATCCATTGCTGTCGCCGGTGTCAGGAATCCTTTGTTTGCCGCCGTTGCCGCAATTGAACGGGCATCCATCAGTGCAACAGAAGAAATCTGACCGTTCTGGAGCTTGGAACCTTCTCTGTTCGGGAAGTTTCTTGTTGTATGACGGATAGAGAATGCATTATTTGCAGGAGTATCTCCGGCGCCAAAACATGGTCCGCAGAATGCAGTCTTTACAACTGTTCCTGCTTCCATCAGATCTGCGATTGCTCCATTTTTCACAAGTTCCATATAAATCGGTGTACTTGCCGGATATACGCTGAATGTAAACTCATCCGCACCGATATTTCTTCCTTTTATAATATCCGCTGCTGCACAGATATTTTCAAATCCACCACCTGCACATCCCGCGATGATTCCCTGATCAACATAGAGTTTTCCGTTCACGATCTTGCTCTGAAGAGAATAATCCACTGCTCCGTCCAGACTGATCAGAGCTTTTTTCTCCACTTCATGGAGGATATCTGCCAGATTTGCATTCACTTCATCAATCGTATATACATTGCTTGGGTGGAACGGCATCGCGATCATTGGCTTGATCTCGCTCATATTAACATAAACCATTCCATCATAGTAAGTCACTGCTCCCGGATTCAGCTCCTTGTATCCCTCGCTTCTTCCATGGATCTCATAGAATTCCTGGATCTTTTCATCTGTTTTCCAGATAGAAGACAGACAGGTTGTCTCTGTTGTCATAACATCGATTCCAATTCGGTAGTCTGCACTTAATTTGGAAACTCCAGGTCCCACAAATTCCATGACTTTGTTATTTACATAGCCATTTGCAAATGTGGCTCCAATGATCGCCAGTGCAACGTCCTGTGGGCCGACTCCTTTTGCCGGTTCTCCATCCAGATAGATTCCGATCACTTCTGGTTTCTTGATGTCATATGTCTTATTCAAAAGCTGTTTTACAAGCTCCGGTCCGCCTTCTCCCATTGCCATGGTTCCCAATGCTCCGTAGCGGGTATGGCTGTCAGAACCAAGGATCATCTTGCCGCACTCTGCAAGAACCTCTCTTGCAAACTGATGGATGACTGCCTGATGAGGCGGAACATACACACCACCGTACTTTTTCGCACAGGTAAGCCCAAACATATGGTCATCCTCATTGATCGTTCCACCAACCGCACAGAGACTGTTATGACAGTTTGTCAAAACATACGGTACCGGAAATTTTTCCAATCCGGAAGCTCTTGCCGTCTGAATAATTCCCACAAACGTAATATCGTGGGATGTCAATTTATCAAATTTAATCTGCAGGCGTTCCATATTGCCTGAAGTATTATGACTGTCCAGGATTCCATAGGCAATCGTATTCTTTGCAGCCTCTTCTTTCGAGACAGGAAGTGACACATTTCCCGTATCTTCCAGGATTTCTGTGCCGTTTAACAAGTACACACCGTTATCATATAATTTAATCATGGTAACCTCCTTTGTCTTTCCAATAATTTCACTAACTGTTTATCATTTTAGCATGTTAAAGAGGGAATTGCAAAAAAATTCTGCGGGATTATCTTGTCTCCCGCAGAATTTTTACAACTTCCAGTCTGGTCTCCCCGACCGTGATCACATCTTCTTTCTGGATCACGATTGGATTATGAATCTGTTTTCCATTCAAATATGTATGATTTTTTGAACCTTCATCTCTCAAATACAATTTGTCACCGCTTCGGATGATTGCACAATGCACCTTTGACACTCTCAGATCTTCCGGTAATGAAAGAAACTTGTCATAATCTGACGATGCACTGACTCTTCCGATTCCCAATGAATCATAGAAGATAAAACTGTACTGATCCTGCTGGTCCACATCCTCCAGCACGATCTTCCAGCGGCGCTTCGCCGGTGCTGAAGATGTACGGCATTCTGACTGCTGTCTCGCCGGACGGCGTCTTGGCTCTGGTTCATAATCATCCTCTTCGTCGTCATCGTAGTCATCATCATAATCGTCTTCCCGTGAATGATATCTGCGTTCAAACTGATTATAGTCTTTTTTCTCTTTCAATAATTTTGAAACTGTAAAGAAAATTACCGCAATGATCCCTACGATCAATACCCCGATAATAATCCAGTATAACATAATTCATCAACTCCTCTGAGGGTATCTTACTATACTTTTTCTACGAGGGCAACAAAAAGAAAAGAACTTTTCCTGCTTAGTTGATCACCACACCGCCAAGGCAGCTGCCGCCTGTATTTTGCGGAGGGGCAACCTCTGTTGTTCCCTGATCAGATGGAGCTGTGTATTCCGGAACGTATTCCTGCTGCGCTGCCGCCTGAGCCGCTGCTTCTGCTGCTGCCTGCGCTTCTGCCGCTGCCTGCGCTTCTGCCGCTGCCTGGGCCTCTGCTGCTGCCTGAGCGGCCTCTGCTTCCGCCGCTGCCTGCGCTTCTTTCTGTGCTTTCACATTGATTTCCTGCTCTTTTGTGCTCATCTCATCTCCGGATGCTTTGCTTACATATTTTACAAATCCAACCTCATCCTCAAAACAAAGCTCTGCTTCCTTCTTTATATCCTCAAAACCAAAGGAAGCCAACTCGATCACTCGTCCATCCGCCAACGTCAACTGTACACTATATCCGACATTGATTGCTTTATCCGTCTCCGCGGCAGGAGCTGCTGATGTGTCCGGTGTATAGAACAGCTCGACCATATCTCCGTTTTTCCAGACTTCCCCAGATTTCATCATGTTAGCCGGATATTCTGTCTGAGCTGTTGTCTTGACTGTGATTCCCGTAATATCTGCTCCTACACTGTTTTTCACCAGCACATCAAATGCTTCCGCTGACTCCACACCGATCTTCTGATACTCTTTTTTCTCTTTCGTTTCTTTCTGTGCTTCAGTCTTCACCTTTTCCTTTGGTTCCTCACTCTTTCCGCAAGCTGCCGCACTGATGCTCATACATGCGATCAACAGCATTGCCACTATCTTCTTTTTCATCGTTTTCTCCTTTTATTCCCATTTAATATCTTTTGATGCTACAATCTTTGCTTGTCCGCTGTTTTCTGTGATCACACTGATGTGAAACTCTCCCTGAGGCACACTTGTGCCCTTCAGATAAAGCTTATATCCGTTGCCTTTCCCATCCTCTGTGATCTTATAAAATGCCTGATAGGTTCTGGTCTCCTGAGTTGCCATGTCACGCACTGCAACATAAATGTCCGAATTATCTTCCAGATATTTCTCTTCAATCTTTCCTTCCACCGAAAGATAAGAACCCTCTTTTTTCGCCTCTATGGATGATTTTGTCTTCACCTCCGGCGCCATCCGATTCTCTGTTAACGCCCCTTCCATGATTGGAATCCTTTTTGCAAAATCCTGAATATTACGTTCTACTTTTTCAATCACCACATACTGCGGATGCAGTTCTTCTATCTGTGTAAGATTATACGGTACCAGTCTGGAAAAATATCCCTGTCCAATCTCATCCGCTACAAATGGAAGCAGACTCTCTCCAAACGAATCTCGGTACATCAGCATACTTCCGTCTTTCTGTGGGTTGTTCGTCTGTATCCAGGCATCCATATTGTCTTTCACTTCATTGACATAGTCAAAAGAGAACTCCTTGTCGTAAACATATTCCTCCTCCAACTCAAACCCGAACGGATACAACATCTCGTCAATATCACCGACATGACTCTTCTCCAGTTCATACGGAACATTTAAATACGTCTCGTGTTCCCGTCCCAGCTTCTCCATCAGAGCATTGTACGCAAGCACTGCTCCTTTGTTATTCCAGTGAGAATCTCGATGGAAATATAACACTTCCTCTTCATTCTGGAACAACTCTTTTACATCTATAAATTCTACTCCCCGCTCTGTCAAAAGCTCTGTCAGACGTTCCAGATTGCTCGTATCGCCTGGCTTGACGTAATACGGCATCGCCTCGTCATACAGTGTATTTTTATTCGGAATGACCATCAGAACGAACTGGCTTCCATTCTGCTGCACATAATTCTGCATCAGTGTGATGTTATGAATCACATTATACATTTCCCTTTCAGACAACAAATTTCTGCCTCTGTAGTCATTGACAGTTCCCCCAAAATAGAGCCAGTCATCCTTTCCCACAATCACCTGATCCGTTGCACCTGTCTGAAACACATTTCCCTTTAAAAGAGCATTGGCCGTCACAAAGTATTGTCGGAATGCGAAATGATCCTCAAAGTATTCTCCCGCTTCTTCAAGGTAATCCTGATTCCATGTCCCATCCTCTTTCCACTTCGGCCATTTTGCCAGTTCGGTATTCTCTGAAGTTGTCGTCGTCGGCCAGAATGTCATTCCTGCAAACGGAATCATCAGAATTACCCATACGAAAATAATATAGATCAAATATCTCTTCTTCATGCTGCCAGCCTCCTAAAACCTGAAATAGATAAACGGGTTATAAGTACCACTGGACAGACTCATCATACTGAGCAAAAGAAGCAGCACACTTCCCACATAACTAAATGGAACAACGATTCGTTTTACGGCCGCTCCTCTTTCCATAAATGCGTGAATGCCCGGCAGGATCGGCATACATCCGAGAATTCCCACAAACAGCATCACCAGATAAAACGGATTCAGCCAGTAAACAGCCACCTGCATAGAAGCACTGTCGAAATTCCAGCCGGTAAACATGGTTCCTATCATCTGGATTCCCTGGCCAAATGTGTCTGCCCGAAACATCACAAATCCGATACACACGACAAGCATCGCATAAATATGTCTGAAAAATCCAGGAAGCTTTCGGATCGGAAGAAACTCTTCGATCAGGGAAAATACACCGTGCCAGACTCCCCACAAAACAAAAGTCCAGCTTGCTCCATGCCACAATCCTGTCGCTGAGAATACAACCATTTTATTGACACAGGTCCTAAGCTTTCCTTTTCTGTTTCCCCCGAGAGGGATGTACAGATATTCTTTAAACCATGTGGAAAGAGAAATATGCCATCTTCTCCAGAACTCCTTGATGCTTGCTGAAATATAAGGATAGTTGAAGTTCTCCTGGAAATGAAATCCAAACATATGCCCCATTCCGATTGCCATATCACTGTATCCGCTGAAATCATAATAAATCTGAAGCATATAAGAAATCGCTCCGATCCATGCTGCCACGATATTGATCTCCCCGATCTGAGAATTGAACACACCGTCCGCTGCAATTGCGACCGTATTTGAAATCAACACTTTCTTTGCCAGTCCTATCGTAAATCTCCGGAAGCCTTCTGCAATTTCCTGAACATCCGTTTTACGCGTTTCAATCTGCTTCTGAATATCGTGGTATTTTACGATCGGACCGGCGATCAGCTGTGGAAAAAATGAAACATACAGCATCACATTGAATACACTTTTCTGCGACTGTACTTCGTCTCTGTAGACATCAATCACATAGGAAAGCGCCTGGAACGTGAAAAATGAAATCCCAATCGGCAATGCAATTTCTGTCATTGGGATCTGTGTACCCGCAAGCTGATTGATCGTCCTTAGGATCATGTCTGTATATTTAAATACGACCAGCAGCCCGATATTAATGACTACTGCGATCAACAGGGCTGCTTTTCGCAGCCCTGCATTTCTTGTATTCATCATTCTTCCAAAGAAGTAGTTCATTACGATGCTGAAAATCATCAGCAGCACATAGGCCGGTTCTCCATATGCATAAAACAATAAGCTCGCCAGGATCAGCAATACGTTTCTTGCCCGCAGCCCCGGCAGTATATAATACAACGCAAATACAACCGGGAAAAACACGCATAAAAATGTCATCGAACTAAAAACCATAAAATACCCTCGCTACCACTTATATTGCAGTACGGTATTTCCGACCGGCTGCATATAGAAATTGTATCTTCCTATTTCATCCTGTGCTTCCGGATCGCAAATGTAGGATGCTCCATTCATGCGGATAATCACCCATCCATGAGGACCGTACCCTCCTGCTGCCATTCCAACCTGTCCCTCTACATACTGCGCGTCATATCCAAGGCCTTTGGCAAGCTGATAAAATGCCGCCGCATACACAAAGCAGTTTCCTCTGTGCTGCTCAAATGCCATAATGGAATACCACTGATCTCTTGTATATCCTGCCGGAGGTGTTACATGAATCGGCAGAGTCTGATAACTGAGATTGTTCACGCACCACCAGTAGCACGCATTCAGATCCCTTCCAACCTGATTATAAATATTATTGACGTGCTTGTTTACTCTTGCAGCCGCACCTGATACCAGATTGTAGGACACAGCTCCGATTCCGATCTTTTGTCCCTGATAATTCGCATACACATGAGTGATAAACTTTCCGCCATCCTGATGTTTATCTGCAGAAATCGTTGCTGACCAGCTGCCATCTCGATTTCTTGTTCCCTGATACCAGACAATATCATCCTGCCCGCCAGTCTCACTCCATGTAGGAAATTCTACACTCTCTACATTTCCACTATTCGGATTGTACACGGTAACCTTCACAGTGGAGGCATCTATCGTCTCTACTGCAATATAATTTTTCGCACTGATGGATGCAGTTGTAGCTCCAACAAATCCCCGAATCCCATTTTCCATTGTTACATAGGCATGTACCTGATACGTGCCAAAGTGATTTTTATGATTTTTCACCTCGACATCTACAGAATATGTGCCATCTGAGTTTTTGTTCGCAGTATACCATTTGATATCACTCTGATCTCCTGCACACCAGACCGGAACTTCCACCTTGGAAACCCCTGCCGGCGCCAAAATATCGGAAATCTTTACGTTAAAAGTTCCCTTTTCTCCATCAATATTGCTCGCCTGCACGGAGCTTGCGCCTGGCATGGCATCTACATTAAATGTTGTTCCTTTCAGGAAGATCATATCTCCGTTTGGCGCAACTGCATACGCATGAACATTATATTTTCCTGCTGTTTTATGATTCTTGATCTCAATATTTGCAGTACCGTTTTTTGCAGTGTACCAGACAATATCATCCTGTCCGCCAGTCTCACTCCAAACTGCAAAACAGATTTCCTTTGCTCCACCCGGAATCTCTGCATTTTTTATGGAAGCCTGATATCTCTTCTGTGTTCCATCTGTATCTTTGACACTCAGATCCCCCGCTTTAAACAGCATCTCACACGAGGTACTTCCTTCAAAATTCATATCTCCTGTGATATCCTTGAAATAAATATGTGCAGTATAAGTTCCTGCATGATACTTGTGATTTTTAATGTTGACTTCTGCTTCATAGCTTCCATCACTCTGTCTCGAAGCTGTGTACCATTTAATATCGCTCTGATCCGCTGCACACCAGACCGGAACCAGGACTTCTCTTACGGCACTCGAATTCGTAATGCCAGATACCTTCACTGTGAAGGTTCCTTTATTGATATCCTTGGATGTGATCTCTACATTTCCGGCTTTCGGCGACTGCACAGAAAATGTGTTTGCCTGCAGTATGATCATTTTTCCTGCTTTGTTTTCTGCATAAACATGAACAATATATGTTCCCAGTGATTTATGGTTTTTCAGTTTTACTTCTGCTGTATAACTGCCGCCTTTCTTTTCACTTTCATACCAGACAATATCGTCCTGTCCGTTTTTTTCGCTCCAGACCGCATATTTAATGCTCTTGATCCCTCCTGGAACAGAAGCGTCTGACAGCGTCATTTTCCAGGAATCACCCTTTTCTTCTGCAGAATAGTTACCGGCGGTTTTGCTGACGCTCTTTTCTATACCTCCTACAAAAGACTGGATTCCATTTTCGTCTGTTACATAAGCATGAATCGAATAAGTTCCTTCATTATACTGATGATTCTTCAATTTCACATCCGCATAATACGTGCCGGATGCCGCCTTCTTTGCCTCATACCATACAAGATCGCTCTGATCCTTCTGACTCCATACCGGCACCATCACCTTCTGTACCCCACTGACCGCGGAAACTCCCTGCAATTCTACACGGAAGCTTTCATTTGAAGAAATCTCTCCCGCTGACATGTGTTCCATAGTCGGTGCCGAAATAGAAAATGAAGTCGCTTTTAAAAACTGTTGTTTTCCATCTTTGATGCCATATACGTGAACAGCATAATTTCCTGTGGACTTGTGATTTTTCACCGGCACAGAAACAGTCCATGTTCCATCCTCCTGCTTTACTCCGGCATACCAAACGATATCATCCTGTCCGTTCTGCTCGCTCCAGACAGGAAACTGTACTTTTGAAATCTCGCCCTCTACCCCGGATGCCGTGATCTGAACACTCTTCTCAGAAGCATTCACACTCGCTGTAATCTCCATCTGGCTGCTTCTGCTCTCAATCTCTGCTTCCTGCGTTTCTTCCGATACAGGAGCTGCCTCTTCCTTTGCAGCCTCTCTCACAACTGTTGTCTCCAGACGCTCCAGCTCAATCTCTTCTTCTCCTATAAATACAGATGGCTGAATATAATAATGAAGCTCTCCCTCTTTCTGTGGCTCCACATCAATTACGTACTTTTCAATATTCTGACCTGTGAAGTCATAAACCGGCACTGCTTCTTTTACCTCAGCAGCTTTCACATCCTGCTCAGATCCAATCCAAATCTTTCCTGTAAATTTGGTGAACTGATCTGCCATCTCTTTGTCAGGTGTAAAAACAATCCGGAAATTACCGGCTGCTTCGTCGGTCTGTTCCAATGATACATCGACTAAATCATTCACTTCTGTACCAACATCAGTGATTGCCGGCAGTTCTTCCTGACTTGTCTGTAAAACTGGCTCTTCTGCTGCCACTGCAGTCACAGGTGTCACTGTGCTCACTGTCAATGCTGTTGACAACAGAATCGCCAAAACACTTTTCCTTTTCATTTGTATCCTCCTTCCCCGCTTTATCTTCTATCTTTGAATTCTCGGCGGTATCTTCTCCTCCACAGTACATTTTACCCCCCCCGTATAATTTTGTCAATTCCCAGGTTTCACCATTTCACAAGATCTTTACCCTACTTTGCAATTGTTACTGCTTCCGTCCATCTCCGACTATATATTCTCGTTTTACCTTATATATTTCGCCCTTTTATTTGTAAAAAAAGAGAATGTCCTGAATCATGTTTTTCAGAACATTCTCTCTTTTTTTACAGCAAGTGCACCGGCTGCCAACTCATGATGGAACACTTGATGATTCCTTACGATTACTCCTGTGCAAAAGGAACCCATGGACAGCGTTTTGCGATTTCCTGATTATATGCTTCCAGATTTTTCATCTGTTCTGCAATATGAGACACATTCATCCGTTCCACAAGAACCTGAATTGTCTCTTTTCCTTCCTCCGCCAGTTCTTTACGTCTTTCTTCCGTAGGAATTGACGGTGTACTCATGTGGTCTTTCGGATCTCCAAAATAATATCCGATCGAACCACTTTGATATGCAAGTGCAAAAATATCATCAAATTCCGCACAAGTCTGCTTCTCCTGATGCTCATATTTTGTAGTCAGCGGTACATCTTCCAATCTGCCCAGCATATCATAAGCGCCCACTGTAATTGCATGGAAGGTATCTGCTGATTTAAAAATATCCTGTCCGTTTTTCATCAGCTGCATGATCATATCCATATACAAAATCGGAGTTCCTGTTTTATCCATAAAATCTCTTACCATCGGACTCACTGTCATATGTGCCGGACCATGTGCACTGATATAAATCTGTCTTTTAAATCCCTGGCGTAAAAGACTTTCCGCAATTCCTGTCAGATAACGAATTCCTTCCTGAATGCTGACCTGAACCGTTCCTCTTCCACTTGCAGTCGCTCCTGCATAAAAATATGGAAGACCAGTTAATACAAGTCCGTCACATGCCTCCGCCATTTTAAGTGCAAACGCTTCACTGACTACGGTTTCCGAATCCAGAGGAAATCCCCCGTGCATTTCCACAGTTCCGACCGGAACGATCACAATATCATTTCGTGTAAGATATTCTTCCACTTCATCATTCAACATCTTCGGTATAATTCTTGTTCTCATTTTTCACCTTTCCTCTTATAACTGAAATATCTTTTTGGCATTCTCAAAACAAATTTTCCGGTAGGCCTGTGCAGATAATTTTCCTTCCTGATACTGTCTGTCCAGCCATTCTCCCAATGGAAATACCATATCTGTATTTACCATATCGGTGCCAAACATCAGACGATCCTGAAATTCCTCCAAAAATTGTAAACCAAACTTTTCATCTCTCATAATAGCACATCCACCACTGTTTGCAGACAGATCCGCATATAAATTTTTATAATTTCTCATAAGACAGACCAATCTGCCGCCTTCCTTGACCGGACCTTTTCCCCATTCCATTCGAGATTTCAGATCCGGCTTCGCATCCTGACTGATTTCATGCCAGAACGGCTGACTGTGTCCTATAAATTTTAATCTAGGATATGTTTCTAAAGCTTCTTCCAACATCGGCAGTCCCGGTTCATCGACAATGCCATATTCATATCCCTCCTGCGGACTCATATGAAACAGGATTGGCATTCCCAGTTTTTCCGCCGCCTGAAATACAGCCTGAATAAACGGATGGTTTATTTTTCTGCAGATCATAAATTCACCAATTCCTACAGCTCCCTGCCTTTGATATTCCCTGAGCCTCTCTTCAATGGTTTCTTCACAATTTTCATCCAGATTACACATCCATACATATTTTTCAGGAAATCTTCTGGCCAGTTCTCTGCATTTCTGGTTTCCGGAGACAGAAGCCATTGCTCCTTCTGTCTCTCCGGATGACATAACAACCGCTTTTTCAATCTGAAGCTCTTCCAGATGAGCAAGCATTTCTTCGCCTGTTGATATCTTGAATTTTTCTGTTCCCGGAACCGGATCTAACGCTGCATGTAAATGAATATCTATTTTTTTCATAGCATACTCAGCCTCATTTTCTGTACTTTATTTTGCCTTTAATTCTGCATACATCCGTTCTGTAGTCTCTTTATTCAAATTAAAGATCAGCCCTACTCCAATCAACTCTAAAGCGCAAGTTACCACTGGAATGATATTGACCAGGAAATAAATTCCATTCACTGCTTCCGCTGTCTGCACGACATTAGAACCGGAAACAAATCCGATTGCTGCCAATCCGAAAGAAACTCCTGTAGAAGCAATCGTAGAACCTATTTTTCTGCTGAATGTATATAAAGAATACATCGAGCCATCGCTTCTTTCATGAAATTTCCATTCGCTGTAATCCAGACAGTCTGTAACAAGCGCCCAGATCAACATTGTAAATACTGTCTGTCCGATCGTTCCCAATACAACCAATGCCAAATACACATATACATTTTTGATTTCCATGACAACCGGAATGACACTAAAGATCGTACTGGAAATAATGGCTGCCATCAAGGTTGCTTTTTTTCCGAACTTCGCTACCAGCTTCGGAACCAATGGGAAACAGATCACCAGAATCGGAATGGTTGCAAGACTGATAATAGACATGACATCTGTTCTTGCATAGTACTCTTTAAAAATGTAGCTTCTTACCTGGTTTGATCCAGTGATAAAGAGCATACTTCCTAATGTTGCCACCATAACTCCGATCAATGGTCTGTTGTGTACGGTTGCTTTTAATACTTTTCCATAATTAAATTTCTCTGCTTTTTCAACATTCTGTCGAATACGCTCCTGTGTCAAATTGAGCAGAACAAAATAGCTGATAATACTTAAAACACCGAAGATTACCGCGATTAGTGTAAAACGTTCCGGAAGAATATTGCTCTGCTTGTCAAAGCAGACAACCGGAACAATTGAAAGCCCTACGATTCCTACGATCGTTCCACCGATACTTCTTGCTCTGGAAAGCTTACTTCTCTGGATCGGATCATCACTTACAACGCTGGCCATCGCACCAAATGGCATAGAAGTTCCTGTATAGCTCATTCCATACAGAACATATGCAAATGCTACATAAGCATGAAGTGCAATACCTTCCAACGGAACATTTAAAAAGCAAAGCACACCTGTCTCTTATACACATCTCCGAGCCCACGAGACTAGGCATGATCTCGTA
>ENA-UAHE01000528-UAHE01000528.1-human-gut-metagenome-genome-assembly--contig:-NODE-528-length-14029-cov-4.546515_pt1 | contig 14029 bp, 10 predicted proteins | sample MGYA00243416_ERZ654354 | MGnify/ENA primary metagenome ERZ654354 (study PRJEB26926, sample SAMN06165160) | human gut metagenome | biome: ENVO:00009003; feature: ENVO:2100002; material: ENVO:00002003...
GTGTATAAGAGACAGCCCGGGTATCCTGTACATTTTTAATGCTGGCTGTGACATAGCCAACCATACCTGCGGAAAGCTCCTCACAGGGAATAAACTGGCCTGCACCGAAATATCCAACTTCCACTGCTTCTTCCACCGCACCGGTTGCCATCATACGAAGTTTGGTTCCTTTTCGCACAGTACCTTCTTTCACACGGCAGAATACAATAACCCCTTTGTAAGAATCATAAATAGAATCAAAAATCAATGCCTGCAATGGATTATCCGGATTTCCCTGTGGCGCCGGAATTTTCTGTACGATCTGTTCTAAAACATCCTCAATATTCAGGCCGTTTTTGGCAGAAATCAGCGGCGCGTCCTGGGCTTCAATTCCAATAACATCCTCAATTTCGTTAATCACACGCTCCGGGTCTGCACTTGGCAAATCAATTTTATTAATTACCGGAAAAACATCTAAATCATGGTCCAGAGCCAGATATACATTGGCAAGAGTCTGCGCCTCAATTCCCTGGGCAGCATCCACAACTAAAATCGCCCCGTCACAGGCGGCAAGGCTTCGTGATACCTCATAGTTAAAGTCTACATGTCCCGGTGTGTCAATTAAATTAAAAATATATTCTTCTCCGTCTTTTGCTTTATATACAATACGGACTGCCTGAGATTTAATGGTGATTCCCCTCTCACGCTCCAAATCCATGTTATCCAGAACCTGAGACTGCATTTCCCTGGCTGTCAAAAGCCCCGTTTTCTCAATAATGCGGTCTGCCAGAGTGGATTTTCCATGGTCAATATGGGCAATAATACAAAAATTACGGATTTTGCTCTGATCGATTGACGGCATATAAATTCCTCCTAGTCGCTGTAATCGTGATATTTAATTTTAATGATTCAGCCAGGCGCCAAATTTAAAAATGACTGCGTCATGTTCACATGTAAGCAGTTGTTTCTGTCTGTGGCTTAATGGCTGAATCGTTTCCTTTATTTTCAGACATACATATTTAGTATAGCACGAAGAAAAGAAGATACGCAAGAAATTAATCTTGCGTATCTTTTGATTTTTTCAAAGATGTATTATATTCTTCAATGATACACGCATGTTCTTTGCTCTTTTTGTCATAGGAAATTCCCACTAATAAAATATTTCCAGTATAGTCAGCAACTGACTGCACATAATTCTTATCCTTAATCTGCTGCAATGCTGTAGTTGCTTTTTTATTCCACTTTAATTCAACAAGCAGCGCTGGTATCTCTTCTGCATACTCCGGTTTTGGTAAAAATACGTAATCTGCAAATCCCCTGCCTGTAGGCATTTCCCGTATAGGTATAAAGTAATATTGCATAGCTGACAAATAGGCAATCGTCAAAACACTGCTTAAAGAATTCTCATCATTATATTGAATTGCAGAGGCAAACTGTGTATGAATCTTTTCTACCTTTTCTGCCACTGTATCGCAGTCCATATCAAGTGTTGCTTCTAATAATTCTTTGGATTCCCTTTGAAATGCAATCAATTCATTCCATCTTCTGTCTTTTGTCGCAACCACAAACTCCTGTCGGATTTCTTCATTTGGAATAAAAGCCCTTCCTCTTTTCTGGTCATATGCCAGATATCCCATATGAATTAACAGAGTAATCACGTCATCTTTATTTTGAAAGGAAACCATATCGTTCTGAAACGTATTAATATCTACTTCCACCGATGCTCCCGAAAGCATTTGAATAATTGCTGTCCGCAAACCATCAAAGTTCATATTAATAAGTGGCTGAATGGAAATATAAGTACCCGTTTTGGACCAATAACTCTGATATTCTCCCCGCATCATAACACTTACAACTGCTTTGGGATTGTAAACATGTTCATTTCCCAAAAGGTATCCATCATACCAGTGCTTTACCTTCTCAAAATCCATAGAATATTTCTCACACAAACTTCTCACTTCTTCTTCTGTAAATCCAATATACGAAGCAAAATTCGCAGGAGTCAACATCGTGTATTCTTCAAAATTGTTTAGGGCAGACTGAGTCCGAACCTTTTTTATTGGAAGAATACCTGTCAAATAGGCTAAATGCAAAAATTTTGTAGGCTCAGTTCCTTTAAATAAGCCTCTGAGGAAATCAATATATTCTTCCTGTACTTTTAGATTCGCAGCCTCATCACGAATCAACACATCCCACTCATCTATGATAATCACAAATTTATGTCCTGTCTTCTGAGTAATATCAGCTAAAGCACCACCCAATGTATTTTTCTTTGAAAAAGGAACATCTGGAAACTCTTCTTTAAGTTCACATAATACTTTTTGGGTAATATAAGAAACTGTTTTTTCTGCACTTCCTGCATCCATACAACACCACTGTACGTCCAGATGAATCACATCATGTTTATTAAGGTGTTCTTCATATAACTTTGTCTTACTTATATTTTTCCCTTCAAAAAGTTGTTTGGAATCGCAGCCTCTACTGTAATAAGCCGCCAGCATATTAGCAGTAATTGATTTTCCAAAACGCCTTGGGCGGCTATTACATATCAAAGCCTGATTTGTATCCATAACCCGGTTCGTATATTCAATTAACCCTGTCTTATCAACATATATTTCTGAATTCAAAGCAACCTGAAAAGCTGTGTTATCAGGATTCACAAATTTCCCCATAATTCAAATACTCCTTTCCAGACTAACAGTGTATGAAACACCAGCTTCTATTCCCTATACTCTGATTCTAAGTCAAACCTGATTTTTATGCAAGTCATACATCACTTTTTGTGTCCATGACTTCTCCATAACTCCTCCCTGTATCTCATAAATCTCATCCGCTATTTCATCATAAATTTTGTTATGGCTGATAACCAGAATGTATTTTTTCTTCTTAATTCTTCCCAGTTCCTCTGCAAAATTCCGCTCCGTCTTATCATCCAGATTGCTTCCCGGTTCATCCAGAAGGAGAAACGGGCTATCTTTAAATAAAATCCTTGCAAGAAATATTTTCTGCTTTTCTCCCAGGGATAGATTTTCCGGCTTCGTGATTACTTCTTTGTCTGCCGGAGGCAAATGCAGAAGCTCCTCTATTTTTTCATAACTTCCAGGTTCCGCTTTCCTGCCACACAGCACGTTTTCCCTGACTGTTCCGGGGAAAATAAAGTTTGGATAAAACAGGTAGCTGAAATGGTTTCTATATTTTGATGGAATCTGAATCTCTCCGTTTACCTCAATCTGCATCTGTTCTTCTGCAAACACACCTGACAGAATATGAAACAGTGTAGATTTCCCACATCCGTTTTCCCCTTTTATCAGAATCAATCCTGGCTCTTCTACTGAGAATTCTGGTATTTTATACAAGACAGACTGGTCCGCACGATGTAAGGTGACATTTTTAATCAGAAGTTCTCCTCCTTCACTGCCTGGAAGTTTTTCCTCCTGTTCCGGCAGTTCTACAAATTCTCTGGCACGTTTAAAATTTGCTTTCTGGCTCATAAGATCTGCCTGTACCATGGCAATATCCCCTAATGGTACGAACAAATAGACAATAAGCTGTAATACAAATAACAGTGTGCCAAGGTTCATCTGTGCGTTTACAACCAGATTGCCTCCCACAATTAAAATCAGCAGCGGCGCCAGGGTTGTAATAAATTTAGGCAGCTCCATAGTAAATAACAAAAAGAAGTGCTTCTTATTCTGCGTCTTATAAAATTGGGATAAGGTACTTTGATACCGTTTTAACATATAATCCCAGGAATCATTTAAGCCGATACTCACCTTTTGATTCAGTATAATATCCACTTCTCTCTGCCACGCATCCAGATTTTTCCGCTCTTCACTGACCAGACTTTGCAGTTTTCCTTTGTTTAAATAACTGGACACCAGATACAAAGGCGCCATAAGAAGTGCAATCATTCCAAGTCCATAATGTGTGCGGAAAATCAGAAAAATCACTACCAGCAATTCAATAAAATCTACGGGTACACAGATGAAATAATTCGCCAGAGTATAAACTGGAGTCATGTCATTAATGATATTAAAAATCTTACTTTTTGGCTCCTTTTCATACGCCGGAACCTGACATTTTGAAATCTTTTTGGCAATTTCCATACGGTAATCTTCTGCAACGCGATTCACATATACCTGGCTCATATACTTAGAAAAATAGAACTGAAATACATGAATGGCAACGCATGCCAATATCACAAAAGCGACCCAGGCATAGGGAATACTCTTTCCTTTTTCTATCATTTCGTCTGTGAAATACAGGGTAAGAAATGACGGAATAAGCATAAACATAAAAGTCATAAGTTCCAGACAAATGCGCCCAAGACGGACCCTTAACGGAATTTCTGCAATACAAAGTTCTGACGTTTTCAACATACAGTTATCCTCCCTCTATACATACAAAATATTCTTATATAGATAGAACGGATGAACAGGGAAAAATGTTGAAAAAATCCTCCTTTTCTTTCAGGGTGCCAGAAAAAAGGAGCTGTCTTTCAACAGCTCCCACACATACTTATCACTTTCTACTGAACGATATACGGTATCATATACAAGAAGGTAAATGTCAGTCCCGTAAACAGCACAGCAGACAGCCCTCTGTCAATATTTTTCTGTAAAAGAAACGTCTTGTTTCTCATGGATAAAAACACCATAGGCAGAAATGGCAGGAAATAACGTCCCTGAACCCCTTCAATCACCCCATAAGTAACCGGTGTCCATCCAATCCACAGTGCCGCTAAAATTCCTAAAAACATCAAAAGACTCAATCCCAGGTTCACCCACCTGAATTTTGCATCTGGTTCATAAATAACCCGTTCTTCTCTTGTTGTACAGACACCTGCTGCAAAAAGTACCAGAACAAAACTGGTAATCACAAATGTTGGAATATAAACCTGCAGACTTCCTAATTGATTTCCCCACATGGAATTATAATAAAACTCACTCTTAAAAATTGCAGTATTAAACAGCACGCTGATACTATGAGGAATATCTCCCAGAATCGTTGCAATGGAATAGTTCACTGTAGCATCTTCTATTGCGCTTGGTGTTGCTCCTCCCACATGACTTGTCAAAAACTGGAACCGCATAATAATCAGCACTGCCAGACCTGCCACAAGAATTCCTGTATTAATCATCCAGTAGGCTTTTTTACTCTTATATTTTTCCTTTGGAATCAGGTACAACATACCTGCCATCAGGAAATAAAACATTTTACATGGCGCAATGACGCAGATAATAATTCCAAGGAAAAGGAAATCTTTCCATGTAACTTTGTCTTTTTTGCAAATTAAATACAAGGTATAACTAATAAATAACATACACAGGGCAAGTAATACACAGTCATAGGAAAAAGAACTTCCTAATTCCAGCGACATGGGTAACAGGGCAACTGTCATAATCACCATCTTTCCCCATGGGATTAGCTTAATAGAAAAGAAAATACACACTGTGAAAAACAGCATGGCAAATACTTTTCCCAGGTACAAAGTCCAGAATCCGCTAAATTTTAATAGGACACCAAGCATAACTCCCAGAATCTGAGGCAGATAACAGGTAAATGGAACATCCAGCTTCCCATGCCTTGCAACATTTCTTTCCATATCCCCGCTGGGATATTTGGCAGCTTCATAGACATCATGAAATTTTGCCAGACTTACCTGTGCTTCACCGCCAATATCACCATCTGTCCCACGACTGATTACATGGTTTTCTTCGTCAAAGATAGGTTCTTCACCCAGAAATTCATTGACAAACGCATAGGTTGTAGAAATATGAGTTCCCTCATCCGGAGCTGTATATGGAGGCAGGCAGAGAATAAATACCATTCCAAAAGTAAGCCCCAGAACCAGATAAACATACTCTAGCTTGCATTTCTTAATAAATGTCACAAAGGCAAATACCAGAAATCCAATTAAAATAATAGCGCACACCATCCAGTACCATTTCTGCATAAACCCAGAAGTACCGGTAAGCTGACAGGCAATGTCCGTATCCTTCACCTCTTCATTCTGATAGGTAAGGTCTCCGTTCTCATAAATATTCTCATTGGATGCAAACAATGCCAGTTGTTTTCCCTCTTCCAGAGACAGAACTTCCAGAGAAATTTCATATTCTTTCTGGAAACCATCCGTAATAATATCATCCAACAAAATTGAATGGTACTGATTATCCACTAAATCCTTTGCCTCAAAGGTTTCTTCCCCATAAATCTTTTCTCCGGAAGCATCTGAAAAGGCAGCCTTCAGTTTTCCATTCACCTGCTGTCCATAGGTTCCAAACCGGATAGAAAATCCTGCTATTTCATCCCTGGTTCCTACAACCGTCTGTCTGTATACATCCCCGGCTTTCAGATTCAGCACTTCTTCCGCACCGGTTTCACTTACGGTAGTCAGATATCCTACCGTATCTCCCAGACGCGGCTCCACTCTGGTTCCCTCATATTTATACAGAAAAAGGAATAAAAACACCCCTAAAACTAAAATTAAACCTATACTTTTTTGCTTACTCATTTTCTTCACTTTGGATGTTCCTCAATCTTTCTTCTAATAATCCCATTTCCTGTGTCAGACGTTTCAGCTTTTCCGAATTTCTGGAAAGCGCAGTTGACAGAGAAAATATAATAACCAACAAAAAACAAATTCCTATAAAAAACAGCATGTTTACCGGCGTCTGAATACCGCAGAGTCTGGAAACTACCGTAATCAACTGTGGGAAACATCCCATAACCAGGATGCTCACAGAAAGCAAAATCCACAAAAGTGCATAGCGCAGCCCCAGTTTCTGTTTCCTCACCTGCTGCAAAATAACTGCCAGAAAAATCAGCGCTATACCTACAACTAAAATTTGTGTACGCATATTCATTACTTCCGCCTCCTCATTCGTTCAATGATAATTGCCATGGAAACCTTCACCATATAATAAACAGACTTTTTCATGGAAATAGAGGAAACGCCTCCGGCACGTTCCTTCATAACAACAGGAATTTCCTCTATTTTCATGCCACAGTGCAGTACAGTAACTGCTGTTTCCGGCTCAGGATAATCCTTAGGATAGTCCTTTGCAAATTCTGCCATGACCTTTCGGTTCACCATACGCAGACCGGAAGTCGGATCGGTCACTGTTTTGCCGGTCATAAGCCGGATAAGCCAGGTAAAGAAACGAATTCCTATCCGTCTTGCTCCTGTTGACTGAAATCCTTGCTTTTCTATAAATCTGGAACCAATGACCATATCAGCCCCTGTCTCTTCCAGACAATCTGCCATTTTTTGCAGAAATGCCGCGTCATGCTGCCCATCTCCATCTACCTGGACTGCCATGTCATATCCATAACGGATACCATAGATATAGCCAGTCTGAACTGCTCCTCCAATTCCCAGGTTTACCGGCAGGTTAATAATGTGAAAACCATTTCTTTCACATATCTCCCTGGTATTATCTGTGGAACAATCGTTAATAATAATGTAATCAAAGTCTTTTGCATTTTTCTGAATATTTTCAATGGTTTTTTCAATGCACTCGCTCTCATTATAGGCGGGAATTATAATCAGTTTTTTTAATTTATCCTTCATTTTTCCTATCCTTATGACTCGTTACTGTGTTCTGCAAGAGTATATAGTTTTACCAGACATTTTGCAATAGGACCAGGCCAAAATTTACAAAACATTTCGTAATCCTCCTGTTTACGTGCATGGTCTCCCAACACCTTAGACGTCTCAGATTCTTCATGAATTCTGTGATACATCAGCGGCTGCTTCACATATACAAAGGACCCGCTCATTTTGGAAAGCCTTTCCCATGCCTGCCAGTCCACATCACTGCGATAGCCAAAAGTAAAAATTTTATCTGGAAGGGCTTCCTTTACAAAGGTCACGGAAGGACAACAGATAGGATCCCCAAAAGATAATACTCTTCTGCGTACCCACTTACTTTTCCAGAAACGCTCAATGGTAAGAGGTTTTAACATCAAACGTTTTATCTTTAAAATAGTATTTCCCAGACATATTTTCCCATTGCGCAATTCTCCGTAATCTGTAAATGCAATCAGCGGATTCTCAGCTCTATTCAAATGTTTGAGAATCTCTTCCAGATAATTTTTTTCATAAATGTCATCCTGATGAGCAATGGTAAACAATTCTGTTTCTACTTTGCTGCATCCATAATTCCAGTCGTCTGCTATACTGGCTTTCCCTGTGTTCACAACTACAGGAAGCTCATATCTCTTTGCAATTTCCTGTATAGAAGCATTTGGTGTTGACGTAGAAATCAAAATCCTGCTCTTTTTTGTCTGTTGGAGTAACGATTCAATACATTCCCCCAGGTACGGACTTTCCTTATATGCACATACTACAAATGTATGATTGTTCTCAGAATACTTCATGAGACAAATCTCCTTTTTCTTTTTTTCTGCTGCTTCTCATTCCCCACCAGATGGAGAATACCAAAATGATACATCTTAAAAGCATCAGTCCCACATACAGCAGGGATGCTCCAAGCATTCCCCACTGTTGAGTCATCATACCTGAAAATGGCAGAGAAATCAATAAGGTAAGAATATATCCGTACAAAATCAGCTTCTGGCAGCGCATAACCATCAGACCATAATACAAAATAACACCTGCTGCACTAAAGCCTCCGCCCAAAAGAAGCAGTATAAACTCTGTCTTATAAGGCGCCAGTTCTACACCATATATCCAGGACAATACCGGAATTCCCAGAAGATAACCACCACCTATTACAACCACGGTAAGTCCGCCTACAATCAGAAGTCCTTTTACAATCGTCCCCATAAATTTGCTTTTCTGATTCCCCACCCAATTTTCTGCCAGAGAAGTCAGCAGCGGTTTAAATGCAAACCCACTAAACAAATTAATCACAAATGCCGGCATAAACAGGATAGAGTAATACGTCTGATATTCCTTAGACATATACTGATCCATACCGTATTTTGGGAGATTGCTGAGGTATTGAAGTACAAAAGCTCCCACAAACAGCGGAAAACAAGATATCAGAAGTCCCTTAATCTGATTCCACTGGAATCTGATGCGGATAGAAACCATTTTTTTGGCTTCCGGAACATTCAAATAAAAAACTGCAACCGCAGAAATAAGAATCGTAAGGATACAGGATATCAGAAGGCTTCTGGTAATATAAAGGAATAAAACAAAGCCAAGCATGGTAATCAGCATTCTGTAAAAAAGCGCCTTTCCTGCTATATAAAGCTTCTTATGCTGCTGAAACATCCCGTGAAATACATCCTCAAATGCATCAAATACTTTTAACATACAAATGAGAATCAGCACGATTGCCTCTTCCGTAAAGCCCTCATGGTAGAACCCATATGCCACAGCGCATAAAATCATTGCCAGACAGGTAATGATTCTCGCTGCCAGATACGTTTCAAATTTAAAAACTTCACGAACATCCGTTGCCTGATAGGTACGAATTTCATAGGCTCCCACTGTCTGAAGCTGCTGGGACACTGCATATCCAAAAGCAAATACGCCTCCCACATAAGGCCCCATAATCCTGGTCACTGCCCATAAGACAACAACCGAAAATACAGCAGTAATCCCACTTCCCATGGTATTCCAGAAATAATCTTTCTTTACTTGACTTTGCATATTTTTATCCATTCTTATTCGTTTTCAGCCTTTCTCCCCGGCGTGTAATCACCTAGTTCCAAACGATACGGAAAATGATTCTTTCTCTTCTCTGCTGGTGGCAGTTTCATATAATCTCCGTATGTTGCTGTAAGCATCTCTTCGATTTTATTTGGAAAATTTAATTCCAAATGCTCAAACTTCAGCTTTTTCAAAGGATACACCTGGCTTTTTTTCAGCACATCTTCATAAGGTTGGGAACTGCACAAATAACCAAGCGTATCCGTTCCAACTCCATTATATTTTGTGCAGGCAGCCATACATCTGCCATAGAGCCAGTTATGAGAAACATGAAAAGTCTTTAAAAGCACATGAACACAGGCACAAATACCATGAATCACCTTTTTTGTCATTCCCTGAAATGGTAATACCGGATAGGGAACTTCACGGAGAATCATAATTTTGCTCCAAAACCAGGCCGGCATTGCCTGACGCCGCAGCTTTTTCGGGTCATCACTGACTTCATCCATGGGGTATAAATCCAGGAAAATCCCAAACTTGCAGGGAACACCTTTTAAAGATTCTTCCCAGAAAACAGTTCCTTTTTTACACCATCTGGTAGTCATAAGAGGATAATGTTCATCTGTTGTGGCATTTAAGAAATAGTAACGGTCACCATAATCTCGCTTGGCAATTTCTACGAATTTCTCAAAATCCTTTCTTGGCATATTGATATCAATATCATCATCCCAGGGAATAAATCCTCCATGCCGCAAAGCTCCAATGCCAGTACCTGCAAAAGCAAAATATGTTAAATCGTGTTTTTCACAAATCTCCAAAAAGCACTCTAACATCTCCAGTTCAATCTCCTGAACTGCTTTTAACGTATATGCATCATATTCTCTTCCCATTTTCTCTCTTGTTTCCTTCCATTTTCTCATTATAAGCCTATCTGAACTTCTAGGCAAGCCTTCTTCCTTTAAAATTCATAAGCGGCTTTTCAATATATCGGTACAAAAGGTATCCTCCTGCAACAGCAAAAGGAATGGCCATTCCCATATTCCAGTAAGGTGACATTGTGTCTCCATGCATCCATACAATCACCTGTTGTATCGGATACGCACATAAATAAATTCCATAAGAAATATTGCCTGCTTTTCCCACTTTTTCAGATACCTGTTTTACAGCAAAACACAAATAAAACAAAATATATGGAAAACACAGCACCATTGCCGCATTCACCAGCTGCAGGGGAACTGACAGGACTAATGCAGACATGTGCCACCAAAATACCGATTTCTTAAAAATAACCTTGTCTCTGTATACAAAAAACAAAATACCCATATAAAATAAAAGCATGGGTCTGATAGTAGGGGTCAGCCCGGATACTCCTGCTTTTCCTGCCACAAAGTAGATTCCTAAGGTTCCAAAAATCACCAAAGGAATACTAAATACACACTTTTTCTGCTCCAGAAATTTTAATTTCCACATAACAAAACATGCTATGTAGCAAAGAAATTCTATAGGCAGCGTCCATAAAACTCCATTGACTGTAGGCAAATAAGGATTATCCCGAAACACCCCCGGAAGGTTGTGCTGTAAAAGCAAAACACCATTGAGCAGGTAACGGTATACCTGGGTGTCTTTAAAATACTCTGACAGTCTATACTCTGTTACCAAAGGCCCTAATAAAAATGCTGACAGGAATACCACAACCATAAGACATGGAAAAATACGAAGTATCCGTATTTTAAAATATGTAACTCCATTTTGCACACGGTTCATGCTTTTCGCTATAAAATATCCTCCGGCGCAAAAAAAGACAGACACTGCAGCGCCTCCCAGAGACATCACTCCATCTGTAAGTTTCATGAACCATTCATTCTCAGAACTGCCTGCCGCTAATGCAAAAGAATGACTTGCTACCACAAACACAGCTGCCAAAAACTTCAGCAGCTGTAAATTATTACTCTTTCCTTTAAACTCCGTTAATCTCATGTATCTATCTCTTCCTCAGTCTGTCCGTAAAACTGCTGTACCTGATCTACAGTAAACAGGCCATAATTTTGTGGCAGGTTTAGCTTCTTCAGACTTCTTCCGGTAAATGCCTCCTGCTGAAAATATTCTTCGCCGGAGAATTGTTCATACCACTTTAATACACAGTCTATATTTGGTGTTTCTTCCTGGGCAATCACAGCAAACGCTTTGATAATGCACAGACCATACGGAAAATCCTCCTGAAAATACCGGGAGCTTTTATCCGGCACATATCCATCTCCCTTTTTCTTCATTGGTGACCAGATATTCTGAAAAGCCGGAATATGGCTGATTTTCTCAGTCATTTGTCTCTTGTCCTGTACCTCATAATGCTTTTTCAAAGAAACTACCTGATGCAAATCCAGGTTTGGAAATTTTTTACAGATGTTCTGAAGTTCCCGGTCACAAGCCAGAAGCATTTCTGAGGACTCTTCGGTCCACTGGGCATAAAACTGAATATTTTGGTCATATACCATAGGTTCTTCATAATCACGGAACATTGTATACAGCCTGGTTGTATGCAAAATAGGATTTGACGGTGTCAGCGTAACATTCAGATAATTACTGACCTCCCTTGCCGGTATACCAAGCAGCTCTTCCACTATTTTACAGACTTCCCTTGTTCTGTTTTTGGGAATAGCTCCAATCTGAACTTCTTTCTTTCTGCTGGTTACATTTACAGCTTTCCCGTATTCTCTGATTCTGGCAATGCTGTGTACCCGCTGAAAACCAAATAGAACACAGCCTTTTTCAAGAACCTCCCGGCAGCAAAACTCACATCCACCGCTTCCCGGAACAATTCCAAGATAAGTCCCTTTCTTCAAAAAAGGGGTCATCTCCTTGATTTTTTCGCAAAACACATTAGACGGCAAGGTAGAAAAAATCACATCTGCCTGGGAAAGGATTTCCATGGAATCTGTAATCCTATGAATTCTGCCAGAGTGTACCTCTTCCTGTTCTAAATCATATACTTCTATTTCATGGCTCCAGCTTTCCGGTTTTCCGGTAAGCAGATCTACCTGATATCCTCGAAAAGCCATGTCCACCGCTAAAACACTTCCAATATTTCCTCCGCCAATCACACAAACTCTCATGTTCTTCACACTCCAAATTCTGCTCTCATGGCGTCAATAAGCTTCTGATTTTCTTCCGGACGTTTCACCGCCAGACGGATATAGGATTCTCCTTCAAAGCCTTTCTTTCTGGACAAATCCTTAATCAAAATATTGTACTTGTTTAAAAGAACTTCTGCCAATTCCCTGCTTGTCTTATTTCCAATTAAACGACACATTACATAATTTGCCTGGGAAGGCAGAACCTCCAGAAACGGACAGGCAGACAATGCATTTACATATTCTCTGCGAACCTCTTTAAATTTTTCCAGAGCTTCTTCATAGTTTGATTTATATTTTTCAAAAATCTGCATATAGAACTCTCCAAAAGAGTTAATATTCCAAATCGACATGCGTTTTTTCAGGAAAGTAATCAATTCTTCATCCCCAGACGCCAGAATTCCCAGACGCAGTCCCGGTACTCCAAAGGATTTCGAAATACTTTTTACCACAACCATTCCCGGATAATTTTTTATAATCTCTTCATCTAATAAGGATGCAGACTCATTGGTATCTGCAAAATCCACAAAAGATTCATCCACAATAAACTGAATCCCTTTCTTTTGCGCCCAGTCTGCCATTTTCAGCACATCCTGCTTTTCAATATAATTTCCAGATGGATTGTCAGGATTGATTAAAACAAGATTTTTAATATCTTTATCCTCATAAAATGTCATGAGTTCTTCCGCTGTGTAGCGAAATGCCGGTCTGGAAGCAAAAAACGGTACGATTTCATTTTGTTCTTTTCTGTTTGGATATTCTTCAAACGTAGGATAAATCATACCTGTCTTTCCCTGGCCTGATTCCATCAGTTCCTTAATCAGTTCTGCTGCTCCATTTCCAACACAAACCTGTTCCTTATGTAGTCCATAGTATTTTGCAGCCAGCAGGCTGTTCACTTCCATGCCGGAAGGATACTCACACAGAAGTCTTTCAAAATTTGCTTTCATTTCATCTATAAGCTTCTGGTTTGGATAAAAAGGATTTACCAGATAACAAAAATCCAAAAGCTGTGGATATCTCCAGTATCCACCCCAGCGTCTGCTGAATTTATCCAGTTTTTCTTCTTTTTCTGCAAAAATAGACTCAGCAATATTCAAATCCTGCACATCGTCAATTTCATACCACGCTTCCTGTCCAAGTGGCTCTGCTTTGATTTCCGGTTTATCTAAAAGGGTAATCACTTTTAAAACCTGCTCATAATATTCATTATTTCCCAGGGCTTTGCTATACGCTTCCAGAAATGGAACATAATGACTTGTAGAAAAATCCTTGCTGAATTTATAAATGTTCACAG
>ENA-UAHE01000565-UAHE01000565.1-human-gut-metagenome-genome-assembly--contig:-NODE-565-length-13310-cov-8.269257_pt1 | contig 13310 bp, 9 predicted proteins | sample MGYA00243416_ERZ654354 | MGnify/ENA primary metagenome ERZ654354 (study PRJEB26926, sample SAMN06165160) | human gut metagenome | biome: ENVO:00009003; feature: ENVO:2100002; material: ENVO:00002003...
AAAGATACCCAATTCCGGGAAAGTAGCCCCCTGCACCGCAAAACAGATTCCGAAACAAGCCGCACTTACAATCCAAAGGATAACCAGCGTCCACTTCAAGCCGGAGTTCATCGGCTGCCACTTGAATATCTGGCTAAAGATGGCCCACACAAGGCTGACCAAAGGAATTCCTACCAGCAAGATTCCTGCAATGTACATCACAATGGCAGACAGTGGAGAAGTAGGCAGTACCACATCAGCCATCGGGAAAAGGGAAATGAGAGCTGCACCACCACCAACAGCCACCGCTATCGCAGCAAACAACAGCGCCACGAATACCACTCCAAACACAAACAGTATCGGACTGCAAATAATGGCGAATATCACCAGACAGATTTTCAACAGCCAACCGACTACCATCACCAGCGTATCTCCCAACTTCTGCAAGAAAGTACGGGGCTTGTCCGACCTCATATAATCATTCACCCCATTGGCAACCTTCTCGAAGCCATCCGTCACCGTCTTTCCGATATTCTCTACCGTAACAGCCTCACCGCGCATGCTTAACTTCTCGGCAGCCGTGCGGGCTTCCGGGATAATCAGCCAACATACGATATAAACCGGTATCAACGTTCCTACCCCACAAATCAAGACGACAAGCAGCAACAGACGGAGCAAAGTCACATCCCAACCCAGATAGGCAGCCATTCCACTAATGACACCACCCAGCATCTTGTCATCAGGATTGCGGTAGAGACGGCGGCGTGTAGTGCTATAAGCGGTATTGCTGCTCCATGCACCGGCACCATAACCACCTCCGGCATTTGTACTACCAGCATCGGCACTGCTGCTCTCTCCTTCCGTCTCCATGTCCTCCGGCTTTCCCATGCGGGCAATCACCTCTTCCACATCGGCAATCGTGATTACTTGTGAACCGGCCGACAATTTCTCGGCAAAGAGTTCGGAAATGCGGCGTTCTATATCATCTACAATCTCGTCGGCACCGGCTTCCTTACGGAAGTGTATCTTGAGATTACTCAGATAATTATCCAAAAGGCGGTATGCGTCATCATCAATATTAAAAACGGTTCCACCTAAATTTACAGTTAATGTCTTTTTCATAACACACTATTTATTTACAATTTGACTATTTACGATTTACTATTTACCATTCGGCGAATGCAGCATATTCTCTGTGGTCATTTCAAGAATTGCTGATGTGATTCACCGTCTCGTTCAACTCTTTCCAGGACATTTCCAGTTCACCGAGAAAGACTTCTCCTTTTTCCGTCAACCGGTAATACTTACGTGGAGGACCTTGCGTAGACTCAATCCATTCATAACCCAGCAAGTCGTCGTTCTTCAGACGGGTGAGCAACGGATAAAGTGTACCTTCCACTACAATCAGTCTGGCTTCTTTCAACTTCTGAATGATATCCGAAGCGTAAGCCGGCTCCTTGTGAAGCAGCAACATGATGCAATATTCAAGCATGCCCTTGCGCATTTGCGACTTTACATTGTTTACATCCATAATGGTATTTACTATTTGACAATTTACGATTTACTATTTTGCTGCGCAATAGAGTAATGAGTGTTCTCATTCATTCTATTGTTGTTCCTTGTATGACACAAATATATGTATTATATTAGTACCTTGTATTACAAAGTACCTTATATTAAGCATAATTAACAAGACGAGAGCTACTTTACTATGTTCATAGGACAAGTATAATCAATATCATAATGTAATATAAATAGGGAAATTTCCCCATTCTAATCTTTACCTACTTTCTTTTTGCTATTCTAAAAGCTTTTCATATCTTTGTTTCTGACCCTAATCTATTACGTAATGAAAGTACTAACTATCCATGATTTGGAAGCAATCAAGAAGAGGGCAGAAAACGCACTTCTGTTGCGCGAACAAAGCAATGAAGCAGTGGCCGAACAATGCTGCGGACTGGCGGCAGGCACTAAACATCTGCAGATTCTGATTTGCGGCGGCACGGGATGCAAGGCATCCGCCAGCCATGTCATCGCTGAAAAACTTCAGCAGGCACTCGAGAAAAACAAGATTACCGACCAAGTAAATGTAATCACCACCGGATGCTTCGGCTTCTGCGAGAAAGGACCGATTGTTAAGATTATCCCCGACAATACCTTCTATACGCAGGTCACTCCCGAAGATGCGGAAGAAATAGTCAGCGAACACATCATCGGCGGACGGAAGATAGAACGGCTGCTCTATGTGGACCCGAAAACAGAAAAGGCCGTCAGCGACTCCAAGCACATGGACTTCTACCGGAAGCAGATGCGCATCGCCCTACGAAACTGCGGCTTCATCGACCCGGAGAATATAGAAGAATACATCGGCTTGAACGGTTACCGCGCACTGGCAGACAGCCTGCTGAACGGTACGCCGGAAGCGGTAATAGAAGAAATAAAGCGCTCCGGTCTGCGTGGACGCGGCGGCGGCGGTTTCCCCACCGGAAGGAAATGGGAACTTGCCAGCCGGCAGCAAGCCGACACCAAGTACGTGGTGTGCAATGCCGACGAAGGTGACCCCGGCGCATTTATGGACCGCTCCATCATGGAAGGCGACCCGCACTCCATTGTAGAAGCGATGGCGCTTTGCGGCTACTCCATAGGTTCGTCCAAAGGCTTGGTCTACATCCGTGCCGAATATCCGCTTGCCATCCAACGGCTAAAGACTGCCATTGCACAAGCCCGCGAATACGGATTGCTGGGAGACAACATCTTCGGCACCGGCTTCTGCTTCGACATCGAGATACGCTATGGCGCAGGCGCCTTTGTCTGTGGCGAAGAGACGGCACTCATCCACTCCATGGAGGGAAAGCGCGGAGAGCCTACCTTGAAACCTCCCTTCCCAGCAGAGTCCGGCTATCTGGGCAAACCCACCAACGTGAACAATGTGGAGACGCTTGCCAACATACCTATTATATTGACACGCGGTGCAGAATGGTTCTCAACTATCGGAACTGAATTCTCCAAGGGGACAAAAGTTTTTGCCCTTGCAGGAAAAATAAATAACGTAGGATTGATAGAGGTTCCGATGGGAACCACCCTCCGCGAAGTAATCTACGAAATAGGCGGCGGCATCAAAGGCGGCAAGAAGTTCAAGGCTGTGCAGACCGGAGGTCCTTCGGGCGGCTGCCTGACGGAGAAGCATCTGGATACCCCGATAGACTTCGACAACCTGCTTGCCGAAGGTTCCATGATGGGTTCCGGCGGCATGATTGTAATGGATGAGGACGACTGCATGGTGTCCGTAGCCCGCTTCTATCTGGACTTCACGGTAGAGGAGTCGTGCGGAAAATGCACCCCTTGCCGCATCGGCAACAAGCGCCTGCTGGAAATACTGAACAAGATAACCGAAGGACGTGGCAGCGAGAAAGACCTGCAAACCCTCTCCACCCTGGGACAAGTGATAAAGGACACCGCCCTCTGCGGACTGGGGCAGACTTCGCCCAACCCGGTACTCTCCACCCTCAACAACTTCTACGACGAATACGTGAAGCACGTCAGGGAGAAGACCTGCCGCGCCCGGCAATGCAAGTCACTACTCACCTACACCATCAATCCGGAGTTGTGCATCGGCTGTCACCTCTGCTTCAAGCATTGTCCGGCAGACGCCATTCTGGGAGATGTGCGCAAGCCCCACGTCATCAATCCGGACAAGTGCATCAAGTGCGGCATGTGCATGGCACGCTGCAAGTTCAAAGCCATATCTGTCTGCTAATCCCCCATTGCCATGGAAAAGAAACAAATTACCCTGCAAATAGACCGGCACTACATCACCGTGCCCGAAGGCGCTACCATCCTGGAAGCCGCCCGCAAAATAGGTATCGACATCCCTACCCTTTGTCACATCGACCTGAAGGGTACCTGCATCAAGAACAACCCCGCATCGTGCCGCATCTGTGTGGTTGAAGTGGAAGGACGGCGCAACCTCGCCCCCGCCTGCGCCACCCGCTGTACGGAGGGGATGGTGGTGCGTACCAGCACCCTGCGCGTGATGAATGCCCGCAAGGTGGTTGCCGAACTCATCCTGTCCGACCATCCCAACGACTGCCTCACCTGCCCCAAATGCGGCAATTGCGAGCTACAAACGCTGGCACTGCGCTTCAACATCCGCACCATGCCCTTCAACGGCGGCGAGCTATCACCCCGCAAGCGGGAGGTGACTTCATCCATCGTCCGCAACATGGACAAATGTATCTTCTGCCGCCGCTGCGAGAGTGTCTGCAACGACGTGCAGACCGTAGGCGCGCTGAGTGCCATCCGCCGCGGATTCAACACCACCATTGCCCCCGCCTTCGACAAGATGATGACGGACAGTGAGTGCACCTACTGCGGGCAGTGCGTAGCCGTCTGCCCCGTAGGCGCGTTGACGGAACGCGACCATACCAACCGCCTGCTCGAGGACCTTGCCAATCCAGACAAAGTGGTCATTGTGCAGACGGCACCTGCCGTACGAGCCGCCCTGGGCGAAGAGTTCAATCTGCCCCCCGGCACACTGGTGACGGGCAAGATGGTATATGCCCTGCGCGAACTGGGTTTCGACTACGTGTTCGACACGGACTTTGCCGCCGACCTCACCATCATGGAAGAAGGAGCCGAGATACTGAACCGCCTGACCCGTTACCTCCAAGGCGACAAGTCCGTCCGCCTGCCTATCCTTACCTCCTGCTGTCCGGCATGGGTCAACTTCTTCGAGCACCACTTCCCCGACATGCTCGACATACCCTCTACGGCACGCTCGCCGCAACAGATGTTCGGCTCCATAGCCAAGACATTCTGGGCAAAGAAGATGGGCATTCCCCGTGAGAAGCTGGTAGTGGTATCCATCATGCCCTGCCTGGCAAAGAAATACGAATGCGACCGAGAGGAGTTCAAGACAGACGGCAATCCCGACGTGGACTACTCCATATCCACCCGCGAGCTGGCACGCCTCATCCGACGCGCCAACATAGGATTCACACTGCTGACCGATAAAGAGTTCGACCTGCCGATGGGAGCCTCAACGGGTGCAGGCGTTATCTTCGGCACTACCGGCGGCGTGATGGAGGCAGTCTTGCGCTCCGTCTACGAAATCTATACGGGACGGACGCTGGATAATGTAAACTTTGAGCAAGTGCGCGGACTCGCCGGTGTACGCCGCGCCACCATCGACCTGGACGGCTTTGAACTGAAAGTAGGCATCGCCCACGGTCTGGGCAATGCACGCCATCTGCTGGAGGACATCCGCAACGGGCACAACGAGTATCATGTAATTGAAATCATGGCTTGTCCCGGCGGCTGTATCGGCGGTGGCGGCCAACCGCTGCACCACGGCAATTCGGACGTGCTCTATGCACGTGCCAATGCGCTGTATCGCGAGGACGCCAACAAACCGTTGCGGAAGTCGCACGAGAACCCCTATATCAAGACACTGTATGAAGAGTATCTGGGCAAGCCGCTCAGTGAAACCGCGGAACATCTGCTGCATACACACTACTTCAACAAGTCTATGGATTAACCGCTAAAAAACAGAAGAACTATGTCAGAAATAAAATTGGCTTGTGACGTTGTCAAACAAGTGCGTGCCATTTGTGACAAGCATGGCAACCAGCCCGGCGAACTTATCAATATACTCCACGAAGCCCAGCACCTACACGGCTACCTGCCCGAAGAGATGCAGCGTATCATTGCCGCCCAACTGGGTATTCCCGTATCTCGCGTGTACGGCGTGGTGACGTTCTATACTTTCTTTACGATGCTGCCCAAGGGGAAGCATCCCATCTCCGTGTGTATGGGTACCGCCTGCTACGTGCGTGGTTCGGAGAAACTGCTCAAAGAGTTCAAACGCGTGCTGGGCATTGAAGTGGGCGAAACGACTCCGGACGGCAAATTCTCCCTCGACTGCCTGCGTTGCGTAGGCGCCTGCGGACTGGCACCCGTAGTGATGATTGGCGAAAAGGTGTACGGAAGGCTGCAACCAATTGATGTTAAGAAGATATTGGAGGAGCTGGAATAACTCATTTCAACCTTGCGGATATCCATCCCAAGGAATGATTATCTTGTCCAGTATACCACTCAGGCAGGCTATTGCCACTCCGTAGTTCGTCATAGGAATATGTTGCGCACGGGCATGGGCTATACGATTGAGCACATATTTCCGGTTGAACATGCAGGCGCCGCAATGGATAATCAAATCATATCGGGACAAGTCTATGGGAAAGTCATTTCCGGAGACGAAGTCTATCTGCAACTCCCCGCCGATGCGTTTTCGTAGCAGGCGGGGAATTTTGACGGTACCGATGTCCTCAGTCAGCGGAGCATGGGTGCAGGCTTCGGCTATCAGTACACGCGATTGGGGTGTCAAGCTATGGATAGCGGCAGCCCCCTCCACGAAGGCATTGATATCTCCTTTATAACCGGCAAAAAGAACCGAGAAGGAAGTAAGACTACTCTCGGCAGGCTTTTGCTGATAGACGATGGGAAATACTTGTGAATCGGTGATAATCAGCTTGGGCGGACGGGCAAGGGCTTGCAGGGAAACTTGCAGCTTGTCGGTGGTGCAACTCATCACCAGGCACTTCTTGTCCAGCAACTCGCGGATGGTCTGCACTTGCGGAAGAATGAGACGGCCTTTTGGGGCTTGCATATCCTGGGGCATAACCAGTAGGACGACATCACCCTCGCTTACCAAGTTTCCCGTGATGGTCTGCTCACCAAAATTCTCGGGAAGCTTTTCGAGAATAGCATCGAAGATGCCTTGAATGCCGGTACCCTCTTTGGCACTGACCACAACGGGAACCTGCCCGCACTCCTTTTCAATCCGAAGCACCACGGAAGCGGTGTCTTGACGCGAATCAGCTTTATTCAGTATCAGTATCACGGGAATTTCGCGCGCTGCCAGCAGCTTTATCCATTGCTGTTCCAGCGTTCCGTCAGCTTCATAGAGCAAGAGGGCGATGTCCGCTTTCTCCACCGTTTTTAAGGTACGCTCCACGCGCATACCGCCCAACTCGCCTTCGTCATCATCAAAACCGGGGGTATCGATAAAAAGGCACGGTCCCAAAGGATATACCTCCATGGCTTTAGTCACGGGGTCGGTAGTAGTGCCGGGCGTTGCGGATACTAATGCCGTGTCTTGCCCGGTCAAGGCATTGACCAGGCTGGACTTTCCACTGTTCCGCCGCCCAAAGACGGCAATGTGCAGACGGTTGGAATGAGGTGTATTATTCATAAATCCGAAAGCTAAAATCTAAAGTCTCTTTTCCCTTCTCCTATTTCCTGGAGGTTGCGTTCGGCTATCGCCCGTATCTTAGGGTTCGGGATATGTGTCATCTCCTCACAAATCAGCCGTATGCCCTTCTCCTTGGTTTCGGGGGAAGCATAGTCCTCCAGATATTCTTTTAATGTCATCAGTGCATTGGGCTGACAGCAGTTTGCTATCTGTCCGCGCTTGACGAGCGACATGAAGCGGTCTCCGGTACGTCCCTTACGGTAGCAGGCGGTGCAGAAGCTGGGGATATGCCCCAGGTCGAGCAGCCAGCTCACCACTTCATCCAGCGTACGCCGGTCGCTCACATCGAATTGGGAGGAGTCTTCCTCTTTGGCTTCCGGCACGGCATAACCTCCTACGCTGGTGCGTGAACCGCCGCTTATCTGCGAAACACCCAGTTCGAGCACCCGACGGCGTACGGCTTCCGACTCACGGGTGGAAATAATCATTCCCGTATAAGGCACCGCAATACGCGCCACTGCCACAATACGGCAGAACATCTCATCCGAGATGGCATCGGGAAAATCTTCGGTCGAAATGTCATCTGCCGGACAGATACGCGGCACGCTGATAGTATGCGGACCCACGCCAAAGGCAGCTTCCAGATGTTCGGCATGCATCAGCAGTCCTACGAAGTCATAGCGATAGGTGTTCAGACCGAACAATACGCCGATACCTACGTCATCGATGCCGCCCTCCATGGCGCGGTCCATCGCTTCGGTGTGGTAGGCATAGTTACTCTTGGGTCCTGTGGGATGCAGGGCTTCGTAATGCTCTTTGCTGTAAGTCTCTTGAAAAAGGATATAGGTGCCGATGCCTGCTTCTTTCAGCAACCGGTAGTTCTCCACCGTAGTGGCGGCTATGTTGACATTCACCCGGCGGATGGCTCCGTTTTTGTGATGGATGCTGTAAATGGTGCGGATGGACTCCAGGATATAGTCGATAGGGTTGTTTCGCGGGTCCTCTCCGGCTTCCAGGGCAAGGCGTTTATGCCCCATGTCCTGCAAGGCGACAACCTCGCGGCGTATCTCCTCTTGCGAGAGTTTCTTGCGGGGAATGGTACGGTTCTTGGCATGATACGGGCAATAGACGCAACCGTTCACGCAATAGTTGGAAAGATAAAGCGGGGCAAACATCACGATGCGGTTACCATAGAATTTCTGTTTGATTTCGCGTGCCAGATGGAAGATGCGCTCCACCAGTCCCGGCTCGTCACATTCCAGCAGCAGGGCTGCTTCCCGATGGGAAAGACCCTGGCACAAAGCAGCCTTGTCAATCAGACTTTCGATGAGCGGACGGTTGTTGCGGTTTACCTGCGCATACTCTAACGTATCCAATATCTCTTGGTGATTGATGAATTCTTCCGCTTGTCTTGACTTTATGTTATACACTTCGTAAATTGATAATTGGTAATTAAAATAAAGAATGAAGATTTGAAAATTATCAATTATCGACGGTCAATTCTCCATTCTCATAATCTCCTCTCTCTTTTGATACCTCGTAACCTATCCCTTTCAGTTGTTCCTCCAATTTTTGCAAACCTTCTGCGGCTTCGGCACCCGCAGAGGCTTTGTTATCATAGAGGGAGTACTTCGCTCGCTGGTTAGAAGGCGAAAGATTAGGCATCACGACATTGGCGCCTGCCAATATCCCCCGCTCCCGCCCGTCCGGAGCAAGTGTGGCCAGGGCAGTGGTAGCAGGTATCAGTGCGAAAGGCTGCATCAGCCGGAAGATAGAAAGCAACTTCAGCGTCAACTCCATATCTCCCGGAAGAAAAGAAGAAAACGGAGTATCGTGATGCGGAAGAAAAGGTCCCATGCCTATCATCTCCGGATGAAACCGTTCGATGAAAAGAATGTCTTCTACCAAATGGTCCACCGTCTGGTAAGGACTGCCTACCATGATTCCGGTTCCCACTTGATAGCCTATCTCCTTCAACCACTCCAGACATTGTAACCGGTGGGGAAGGGACATCTCTGCCGGATGGAGCTTGCGATAGTGCCCTTCGTTGCAGGTTTCGTGCCGTAACAGATAGCGGTTGGCACCTGCCAGGAAGAAACGTTCGTAGGCTTCCCGCGATTTCTCGCCCAAGGATAAGGTAATGGCACAATCCGGGAAGGATTGCCGGATGGCGGCAACTGTCTCCACCATCCCCTCATCCTTCACCGCCGGCGCTTCGCCCCCTTGCAGCACAAAGGTTCGAAAGCCCAACCGATAGCCTTCATGGCAACACGAAAGAATCTCCTCCTGCGCCAGCTCATAACGGACTATGTTCCGGTTCTCCTTCCGTATGCCGCAATAGTAGCAGTTATTGCGGCAATGGTTGGTTATCTCAATCAGTCCGCGAATGAAGATTTTATTGCCAAAGCGAGCAAGCGCTTCTTCCCGGGCAAGCTCCTGCAGGTAGGCTGCAAGTTCTATGTCCCGGCTAAGAAGCAAGGCTTTATACTCCCCGGCATCCAGCCTGCGATTGCTCCGCAATTTGTCAATCAAATGCTTCATATAAACGGACAAAGGGCTAATACGTCTCTTTTCTCTTTGCCAACTCCTGCGTCAGCTGGCGCTTTCCGGCAGTTATTTCATTATGCGAACATGGCCCGGTAATACAACCGCCCTCGCAAGCCATCACTTCAATAAATTGCCCCGGAGCCTTGCCCGACTTGGCGTAAGCACGCAACGCACCGATAGCCTTCTTATCCAGATTAGCCATTTGTACGGCATTGATTTTGTCTGCCTCTTCCTTCAGATAGGCTTTCACGGCACCCATCACGCCCCCCGCCTGCGCAAAGCCATGCGCCTCGCGCACGGAAGTGAAACTCATGGAATAGGGCTGTGCCTGCTCCATCTGAATATCCAATCCGGCAAGCACGGAAGCCACCTCCTCGAAAGTCATGATAAAGTCCACCGCCTCGTCGCGCTGCGCCTCTTTGCGCTTGGCAACGCAAGGACCTATGAAGACCACCTTCGCATCCGGATACTTCTCTTTAGCAATGCGGGCAGCATAATACATCGGCGAACCGGTGCCCGACACGTAAGGCTTCATGGCAGGAATATGCTTGTTCACCAATTCTATATAAGACGGACAGCAGGAAGTCGTCATAAACTTCTGACCCTCCTCCAGCTTCTCAATCAGCTCGTGCGCCTCGTTGCTGACGGTATCCATCGCTCCCTGAGCCACCTCGATGACATCCGTAAAACCGACTTGTTTCAATGCGCCATACACTTGTTCAATAGTCGTCTTGAACTGCCCCAGGATGGACGGAGCCACGATAGCCACCACCTGCTCACCCTTGCGGATTCTGTGCAACACGTCGAACACCTGCGATATTTCGAAAATTGCTCCGAATGGACATGCATTGAGACACTTTCCGCAATAGATACATTTGCTTTCGTCAATATGCTCTATCCCCTTCTCATCCTTACTGATGGCTTTCACGGGACAAGCTTCCTCACAAGGTACGGGAATATAAACAATGGCATGGTAGGGACAACTCTTATGGCAGATGCCGCAACTGATACATGCATCATGGTCAATCCATGCCTGACCGCTCTCCTTGACATGCACTGCCTTTTTGGGACAATTCACCTGGCAACTGCGTGCCGTACATCCGCGGCAGAGGTTCGTAATCTCGTAGTTAATCTGCACACATGCCGAACAAGCTTCGTCAATCACACACATGATATTGTCTTTCGGCCTGCCATTTTCCGCTCTGTCCAGTGCACGGGCAGCGTACTCCGACAAGGGGGTCAACTCATCCGTCTCATCCTCCATATCGAGTCCCAGCAGCGGCAATGACTTGTATTTCCACACCGCACGCTCTTTGTGCACGCAGCAGCGTCCCGCATGCTTGGACCGTCTCGGACTCAGTTCGATGGGCAGCCGGTCTATTTTATCCACAAGTTCGTTGTTATTCCACAGCTTTACCAGTTCCTTCAGCAATCTGTGGCGGACAATCATAATGTTGCTCGTAAATGCCATAATTTTTAAAATCAGAATTAGTTAGTTCGGTAACGGTCTGCAAAGATAACGATTGTTTCACAAAAAAGGCTTAACTTTACGCCCCAAACAATATAAATACAACCGATATGTTTACCATAAGAAAAGCAACGACAGCAGATTGCGCACTGATTCAGAAACTTGCGCAGCAAATATTTCCCGTCACGTATAAGGACATCCTTACTCCCGAGCAGACCGACTACATGATGGAATGGATGTATTCATTGGACAATATCCGTAAACAAATGGAGGAGGAAGGCCACGTCTACTTCCTGGCCTACGAGGAATGTGAAGCAGCGGGCTATGTGTCCGTGCAGCAGCAAGGGGAAGATTTGTTCCACCTGCAAAAGATTTATGTGCTCCCCTATTACCAGGGTGCACATTGCGGCAGTTTCCTCTTTCGAGAAGCCATCAAGTACATCAAGGAAGTACATCCCGGCCCTTGTCTGATGGAATTGAATGTGAACCGTAACAACAAGGCACTGCAGTTTTACGAACATATGGGAATGCGGAAACTCCGTGAAGGGGATTTCCCGATAGGAAACGGATATTACATGAATGACTACATCATGGGACTGGAAATCTGAGCCCCGGTATTAAAAGCCCTCCAAAAACTAAAGGCTGCGCAGTTCATTACGAACATTGCGCAGCCTTTAGTTTTATCTTTCGTTTCCGATTACTTCGCCACCTTTTCAAGCCATTTCAGCATGAACAGCATGGTGAACATGGAAATGCAGCACGCTACTACAAATACCGTCCACGTCATCCAGATAGGAATGCTTTCGTAGAGGATAGCACCGATAACGAGCAACTGATTACCAATGGCAGTAGCGCCGAGCCAACCGCCCTGCATGATACCCTGATATTTGGGAGGAGCCACCTTGGACACGAATGAAATGCCCAACGGAGAAATGTACAATTCGGCAACAGTCAATATCAGATAGGTAACCATCAGCAACAGCGGAGTCACCTTCACCGGAGAGGTACCCAAAGCGATTATATCCTTGTGCATCGGCAAGTTGCTTACATAAGAACCGATAGCCATTATAAGGAAGCCGGTGGCAGCAATACCCATACCGATGGCAATCTTCCGCGGAGTGGAAGGCTCTTTACCCTTGGCACGCTGTGCTGCAAAGACAGCCATGATGACCGGTGTCAGAGATACAACGAAAATCGGGTTCAAAGACTGGAACAGCTCAGCGGAAATAGCCATGCCGAACAAATTCAAATCTGTATATTCCTTGGCAAAATACGTCAGTGTCAACCCATTCTGATGGAACGAGAACCAGAAGAAAATTACCACACCGAATACGGCAAACAATGCATACATGCGCTGTCTTACCTCTTGTGCGCTCATCTCCACTGCAGTGGCATCGCCCGCTTTTGCAGCCACCTTCTTGCTGGGATCGGGGAATTTCTTTCTGTTGATGACGAAAATTACCAAAGAGAGAACCATAGCCAAGATAGCTACACCGAATGCATAATGGAAACCGGTGGTAAACACGTTCAGATATTCATTGGCAAATACCGTCATATCCGTTACGGGTGTTCCGGAAATAGTGGCTTTCGTTGCCAGTGCACTATAAGTGTCCACAGCTTCGGGAGTCAGCGTTCCTGCCAGATGTCCGTGGCAAAGGGCAGGCAGGTCGGCATCATAATTGTAGCCGAATGTGGACAGCCACCAGTTACGTACGCCTACTGCAGCAAACGGAGCAAAGATGGCACCTACATTGATGAACATATAGAATAAGGAGAAACCGGAATCACGCATGCTGGAATATTGGGGATTGTCGTACATCTGCCCTACCAGCGCTTGAAGATTTCCCTTGAAAAGACCATTTCCGAAAGCAATGACAAACAAGGCCGCACAAGTAATCACCAAAAACAAGGTTTTATTGGCAACCGGTGTAGGAGACGGGATGGCAAGCATCAAGTAGCCTACCGCCATCAAGACAATGCCAGTAAAGATGGTACCTTTGTAATTACGGGTTCTGTCGGCAATCTGTCTCTTATACACATCTCCGAGCCCACGAGACTAGGCATGAT
>ENA-UAHE01000588-UAHE01000588.1-human-gut-metagenome-genome-assembly--contig:-NODE-588-length-12951-cov-17.081266_pt1 | contig 12951 bp, 4 predicted proteins | sample MGYA00243416_ERZ654354 | MGnify/ENA primary metagenome ERZ654354 (study PRJEB26926, sample SAMN06165160) | human gut metagenome | biome: ENVO:00009003; feature: ENVO:2100002; material: ENVO:00002003...
CCCTATGAATATATTTTTCATAAAAAGATATTTTATAATTGATGTAAATATAGACGTATTTTCTTAATTTCTGAAATTACTGATTCAAAGTTTCTAAAAATTCCACCTCAACTATCCGGAGTTCATTGTGTACCTTCTTGCCTCCTTCAGCTTTGAAAAGATCAAGCTCTCCGGCCTTGGGTTCCACAACTTCTATGATTTGGCCGAATGCATCGGAATCCTGAGTAGCCCCCTTCAAACGGATGGTTATCTCATCAGAACGTACCGGACGGTCAATCATCAAATGGACATATCCCAAACTTTTCTCCGTGTTCCCGCTCCAAATCAAGTGTTCTCCGGCATATACTTCAAGCGGATAAGAACGCTGCCTCCATCCGGTCAGTTTGATACAGATATCATCTATTTCCGCACGCCTTTCCAATTTATATGTAATCCAGGCGGTGTTCAACCTGCCATCATTTTTCCACTCGCTCAATTCGTTGTCATCAAAACTTTTCCCTGCATCCCTTTGATTTGTTCCGGCTGTAACATCAGCTACTCTGACATCAACTTTGGTCTCTTTATAAGAGGGCGAGGACGGAGTTTCACCACGATCAAAACGGCTAGGCAACCCAACAGATGGGAAAAAGGTACTTAAGCCATTTTTAACTTCTACCGGCCGCGTACTGAAAGCTATTTCTTCTGAAGCCAACCCTTCTGCAGCCACCTTCAGCACCACATTCCCCGGTTGCGTTGTCGAGCGGATCATCACTCGTGTTATACCACATTCCACAGGAAGTTCTTTTGCCAACACATAATTATCTGCCGCCTGTGCTATTCCTCCTCTCCATTCAGCTGGACCTTGTAAATCAAATTTTATCTTATGATTGGCTAACGGGCATCGTTCTCCATTGTCATCCACCACTTCCACCTGCACCATCGCTATATCAGCGCCGTCGGCAAAGACACCTTGCGGACCATGCATCAAGGTCAGTTTTAACCGTTCAGGCTCTCCAACGGTTTGAAAAGAATGACGGCTCAGTTCTTTATGCTGTTCATCGTAAGATATGGCTTCAATCGTCCCTTTCTCCCATTGCACAGAATCAAAAGTAAACAAGAACCGATAATCCTGTCTGCCGAAACCTTTGGATTTTCCATTTACAAACAGTTCCACTGCATCTCCCGATGAAACCACATAAACAGGTTTTCTCACATCCGGAGTATAATTCCAATGACCAATAATATGAGTATGATAGTTTTCCACATCCACCCATCCGTCCCACATTACCTTGTGTGCAAAGAAGCCATCTTTAGGGATTCTCAACGGATCCACCACACCGCTCCGGCGATAATTCTCGGCACCACGTCCATAAGTCTGCGTATCGGAAAACACAATCTTCGCGCCTCCTGAATTGACACGCCGGCCTGTTCCGGGACGCTCACGCCACAAATCATACCACCGTCGGACAAACTCCACAGTCAGCCTGTCCTGATTCTGATTATATGCTCCGGCGTCCTGTCCTTTGTGCAAAGGGCCATCTCCCTGTTTATGAAACGGATAACTGTATTCATCCCAATATTTACGCAGCCCCTCATCACGACAATATTCAGTCTGAATCATAGGATGATGTTCACTTTTATTCACATAAAGCATTTCACCACCATACTCAGCCTCACGAATGTCCAACATCTCCCGGGAACCTATCGCCCTTCCTCCATGCGGATCGTACTGGTCCCGTATGGCAATCATCTCAACCATGTGCTCACGGCTGATTGATTCATTTCCCGATTCATAAAATAAAATACTTGGATTATTACGCATATAAATAATAACATCCCTCATCAACTCTTTCCGTTGTTCCCAACGTCTGCCGGTCACATCTTTTTCCGCATCACCTGCAGGCAACATCTGTATCACCCCCACACGGTCACAAGATTCCACATCCTGTTTCCAGGGAGTGACATGCATCCACCGAAAAAGATTGGCGTTATGCTCAATCATCAATCCGTTAGAGTAGTCACTCATCCAAGGCGGTACAGACATTCCTACTCCCGGCCATTCATTACTGGACCGTTGCGCGTATCCCTTCAACTGCAACACACGGTCATTGAGCCACACTTTTCCTTCTCCGAAACGAGTCTTGCGGAAACCTGTCCTAGTAACAACTTCATCCACCGGACGGCCATTTACCAACAGGGTAGTCTTCACATCATATAAATAGCCGTACCCCCAACTCCAAAAATGAAGATCTTTTAATGGTGCAGAAGCTTTCAATACAACCGTTTCTCCGGACTGCACTGTCGTCGGTTGTCCCCGGAATGTACTGACCCTTTTTCCATCATAATCATAAATGCTCACCTCATAATCCACATGAACGGACTTGCCATACTCATTCCGCACCTGTGACTCTGCATGAACAACCGCCTCACGGGTCCTTACCTTAATATCGGATGCATAGATGTAAGTCCCTGTAGTCTGTAAATTACTGTATAGAGGCAAGGTCTGGTATAATTTATCAGTAATGTGCAACCATACATTTTTAGGTACTCCTCCATAATTGGCATTGAAATTTCTATCATTCCACTGGAACAAACTTCCAGTCGAACGCTCCTTATACCTCCAGTCATTGTCTGTTCGGAGAGCAATCACATTCTCTCCACCAAAATTCAGAAACGGAGTCAGATCAAAGCCTACCGCCATCACCCCATTTTCATGCAATCCTATATGCTTGCCGTTCAAATAGAAATCCGCCGCCTGCCGTACTCCCTCAAACTCAATAAAGACCTTCTTCCCTTTTGCAGTCTTAGGGAGCCTGAAATGTTTTCTATACTAGGCTATAGTATCCGTCATTCCCCATATATGTACTTTAAATGCCTCATCTTCATTAAAAGCCCGGGGCAAAGTAATTTTTTTCCAGTTTTCATCGGAAAAATCCGTTCTTTCCGCCCCCGGCGTATCTCCGATATAAAGCAACCATCCAGGGTTGAAATTATATTTCTCACGGTTATTGCTCTGTCCGGATACGGGAAAAAGCAAAAGCATACATAATAAAATAAGTAAATTCTGTCTGTTCATGGTATTATTCATTTGATTTATCAACAGCAAATGTAGAAAATCCACCTTGATACAAACCGCTCCCACGTTTCAAGATGTGAAACAAATGTTGCAAGATACGATGACAGAGCCTCTTACAAGCTTATTTATATTGTGTAGGCAACACCCCAAACAGTTTCTTGAATGATTTTGTGAAATAACTAGGCGTATTAAAACCAACCTGATCAGCTATCTCAGCAATGGAAAGCCCTCCTTCTTTCAATAATTCGGCAGCTTTACGAAGACGTACATTCTTCACGAAATCAGAAGGCGAACTTCCGGTGATAGATGTAATCTTCCGGTAAAGAGTAGCACGACTCATGCACATATCCCTACTTAAATCTTCTATGGAATATTCAGGATTACTAAGGTTCTTCTCAACCATATCCAATGCCTTCCTTATTAATTGCTCATCAGATGCTGAAATAGAATTCGCTTCTACTTTTCCTTCTTCCGGCAATGGATCTATCTCATGCCTTTGCTCCGGATTTTGTTCCAGTGGCAGAACAGTCTGTGCAATAATGGGCTTCCGTAATTTCATATACATCCGGCCCAATCCCCACACCACCGATAAAACAACAAGTATATAAAACAAATACGCCCAACCTGTTTCATACCAAGCAGGCAGACACTGGATCATAACCGTCAATGTACTCTTACTCCACAGACCATTCTCATCTGTAGCACGGACTTCCAGTTCAAATTCCCCCTTTGACAAATCAGACAAGCCGATACTATTTTCCCCTGCCGGTAAAGCCACCCAATTATCGTTTCTTTGTTTATAACGATAAGCATATCTTACCTTATTCGTATTCAAATGGTCAAAAGTAGAAAAAAACAATTTCACATTTCTCTCATGAGGAGACAGGCTTATTTTCTTTTGATTATCCACCCCGATTTCAGAGGTGTTATTCATTTCGACGGATGTCAAACACACCGTTGGCTCAGGTATCCTCCTCTTTTTTTCATTATAGTGAGGAAAAGTCACAATTCCACCTCGTCCACCCACACTCATTTCTCCCCGAGGACCTTTATACAATGACTGGAAATCTTCCAGATTTATCCAAGAATCAGTACAAGACATCATAGTAAAGATATGTGTTCCGGGATGATAGACCATCACCCGCTGTGATGTAAGAATCCAAAGATTCCCATCGTCATCCGACTTTATATCCAACACAGCATCCCCTGTCAATCCACAATCTTTTGTCCGGGAAATAAAATCATTCGTATCCGGAGAATAACTATACACATTGCCCTGTTTAGTACCCACCCAAAGATTGTTGTCCGGTGCGACAGTCAATACCGAATAATTTTCTCCTGTATCCTTTATTTGCAACCGGCTTTCTCCGGAAACTCTCCACAACCCTCTACTTTCAGTTGCAAAATAAACAACTCCTTCATTAGACGAAACGATAGCATTTATAAAACTAACATCATCACAAACTGTAGTCAATCGGTCTTCCTCCAAGCTATACCGAAATAAATGGTAAGTAGTCCCTATCCAAAGATTTCCATGGTGGTCATCATGCAAAGCACGGATACGCTCACCTTGTTTAATGGGTATGGCACATACGATGGATTCAAAAAGCCGGTTCTCCTTATACCGAATTAAAATTACCGAATGATCCCTTACCATATAGAGTCCCTCTCTATCCGATGGCCTCTCAAAGAAAAAAGAAAGCTCCCTGTCATTCTTAACAACAGACATACGATCTCTTTGGGGATCATAAGCATACAGCCCCAATTTTTTTTGCCTGATCCAATAATAATTTTTCTCTTGAGAAAACTGCATAGGAGACGCGATTACCCCCAAATTTTGCTTTACCCCTTCCATAGACAAAGAAAGCACTTCATTAGGAAGAAAAGAAATAATGAAAGAAGAAGGATAATAACCTGTCACCCATAAGTTTCCGGATTGATCGGAAAGAATCTTTGTGAGGATTTTCCTGTCAGCTGATAATAAACGGGAGAGATCTACCTTATCCAAAGATGCATCGGCCGTTATTTTATAGGCATATAAATTATCTGCCGCAATCACCCACAAATATCCCTTAACAGAATCTTGTATGATATGATGAAGCTTTCGGGTATCGGAGTTAGAAGACGCATTATCCACTGTTTGCAATCCAAACATTTTGTCTGTATCCTGTGCCTTGGGATCAAAACGTACAATACCTTTTCCCCAAGTAGTAACCCAATAATACGGGGTGTTATGATCTTCCGTCATGCTTGTGGGATACTCATCATAGGGCCAAGGATATGAAATAAAAGAGTCCTTTACCTTATCATAGCAAAAAAGCCCGCCTTTTGCTTGAGTTACCCAAACAGTCTGTTTCTTATCCTCATAAATAGAATTGACGGTATTCTCCCGTCCTTTCCATTTAAGAATGTATTTTCCAGTTCTTTCCCCTGACTCATTGTATCGAAACAAATGCCTGTTAGTCGAAATCCAGATCGTACCATCAGACGTCGCTGTCATTGTAGTTATAGTCCAGCTCTTTATCGTTTCATCAGCAAGCGCCCTTATCTCATAATCTGTTTTTGACAAAATATAGGCGCCACGCTTCGTTCCAAACCATATTTTCCCTTCACCGTCTTCAGTAATACACGTCACACTGTTGTTTTCCAAGATTCCCGGATTTTTGAAATCAGAACGGAATACTTTCACCGTATATCCATCATCACGACACAAGCCTCCCCCTTCAGTGCCATACCACATATATCCTTCCGAATCCTGGAAGATACAAAGCAATTCTTTGGTCGGCAACTGTTCCGAATTAGGAAGGTTTCTTACTATCATATCAAATGCTTTGACCGGAACGGCATTTATCCGCACAGTCAATAACAAAATAATGATTGGTAATACTATCCTTCCTATGCTTTTCATATTCTTCACGCAAGTACTCCTGTTGAAAACAAACGAATACAAAGCTAGGAAGAAATTCAAGAACTTGCAACTTGTCGGTTTAATCAAGTACATTAAGAATGACTTAATAAAGAATATGGCTATTGAACAGACACTTTTTTCTATTCAACGCTCAGTCCTTCAACCGGAAGCTGTACCCGCCCTGTTCTCTCAGTACCAGTGGCTTCTTTCCGATCTTTTTTATAATTCTGACTGTACATCCTGCCGGAATGTCAATAGTGCTCTCCCCCTCGGCATTCAGTTTCAAGACAATATATCCTTCCTTTACCGGAATTCTGGAATGAATCCACTTCAAATGGAGTAACTCCGGTTTAATGGTATATTCATTCGTCTTCATCGAAGACTGGCTGAAACCGATAAGACCGTTCAATGCGCCTACCACTACCGGGACTCCATTCGCCCCATGACAAAGACTCAGGCCGTACGGACGATTATAAAACACCAGTTGACGGGCGCGGGAAGCATTCATCATAAAGTTCTCCGGGAAACGGGTATGTCCCTGATCCATCCAGTCGCCGAACACACCATAAATATGATCCCATAACTCTTTTATCCGCCCGGCTTTGGCATAAGCCAGAAACTCATAACCCTTCTCATAACTGACCACCTCATAATAGTTAGGCAAATTCGGCAGAATATTTTCAAAGAGGTTGTCATAATGTTCTTCGGGAAAGATATCGGCCAGTATTCCCCAATATTGGGCATGATGCGAAATACGCTTGTCCACAGTCACATTGTCATTCATTGTACCGTTGATGAAGACCTTCCGGTCATCATCCCAAAAATGTTCAAAAATCTTCTTTTTTAGATTCCGGGCCAACTTGCGGTATCTGTCCGCCAATGCACTCTCCTTCCACAGATCCGCGAAATAAGCTCCGGTCACATAATTATAATAGAGCATGATCTGGGCATAGGCCGCCACCCCTTTCCGGACAGGACCGTTATAGGTGGACCATCCGGGGGTATAACCGAACTGCCTGTCTCCATAATTGCCGTGTACAAAACCATTCTCATCCACGATGGAGGCATAAAAATCAAGCAACAGGATGATGCGGTCTTTGTATTGAAGGGAAGTGGCCAAGTCACCGAAACGCAGATAGTTCTGTTTCAGGCCGAACAGGGCATGCAACGGATAATCAGGAATCCCTATATCTGATTTCTGCGGATCAAGCGGCATCAGTGCTATGGAAATTCCGTTTTTTGACACCTGCTGGTCACCGAAAAGATAATCCCCCGCCAGGGTGCTGACCAGCGCATCCATGGACCAGGGAAGAAAATCACGCTTCACCCCGTCCAGATAAAAGCGGTGCATACTGGTATGCAATGTCGCACTGCTCATTTTGAACAGGTTGTTCACATAATCATCATCCGTTTCAAACTGCATCTGGTGCTCTACCGGCCACAATGACGCATCAAAACGAAGGGAGGTAATCTCAGCCCCCTTGTCGCATTCCAGTGAAACATATCGGAGAGCGCGTTCCGGCAAAGTGATGGTGCCTCCTTCTTCTGACAAGGTAACAGGAGCCAATGGATATTGTTCCAGTTTCTTATCATCCCGTTCCAGTGCTTCTTCGGGAGTTTCGCCAACGCGTACGGTTATAGTTCCCTTTCCTTTCGCTTGAAAGGTCAGTGTTCCAATCTCAAGATGGAAAAAGTCGATGAGGACATAACCATTCTTTCCGATACTAATTCCGTCTTTACCTTGCATCTCAGCATTGCGCATGGGGAGTATTTGTGAAGGTTTAATCCGGGCTGTCATATCTTGCGGAGCATCCGGCAACACGCCCGGTTTATTATACATGACGGCACTCTCGGGTATTGTCCAATGCTCTTTATCCATGCTGACTTGCCATTCATCCGGATTTTCCAGTCCCGCCCCTTTCAGAATGATACAAGGTAACGAGTCATCCGTTGTCACCTCAAACAATAAAGAGGATCTGCCCACGGGTAAAATAACCTGTTTACCGGAAACAGACTGTTTTACACCATTTATATAAAGAACAATATCCGACGGGCCCTCCCAGCAAAGACTACTTTCCTTTTTCAATCTTACCTCTTTTCTGAACCAGGCATGATTGTTCTTTGCAAAAAATTTACCCGGATATCCTACATTAACGCAACGCTCTTTTGAGATACGGGCACATTGTTGCTGGTAGAAAGCAGCCAGTTGTCCCGGATACCACATATAGCGACTGTTCCATTCCTCCTGAGATTGCCGGCTCACGATGGTTACATTAGGATCCAGAGAAGGATCGAACTCTTTTGTCTGGGCATAACAACATAAAGATGCTGTTATAAAGATGCCAAGTAATTTTAATCTTTTATTCATATATTTCCTTTCATTCTTTTATCGTTTTCAACCGAAGTGTGCCTTTCAATCCAGCTGAGGATATTTTGACCGTAACATTCCCAGCCTCCTGATCGCTTCGGAGAATAATTTGCATCCTTCCCTGATACATTCGTTTGGAAGTTATGCCATGAAAGAGCTCATCCGTATAATGATCCCCGTTATCCAATGCCACCAATCGTGCCGCACCTTCCATTTGTAAAGTAAGTGGCTCGTTGTAGTCCCATACCGGACGACCTTTTTTGTCTATGACCGTCACGTTTATATATTGCAAGTCCATACCGTCTGCCTTCCAGTCCGTCGGTGTTTCCGCCTCAATCCGGAGTGCCACGGCTTTTCCGGCAGTTTCAATACGATGACGCGCCACTTCTTTGCCCGACTTGTCACGGGCTATTGCCACCACAGAGCCACCGTTGCCATAAGGAACATCCTTCCAATAAATCATATTACGCAGGTTTGCCCGTGTCGTATCGTTTTTTTGAATTCCCATGCTCTGACCGTTTACCAACAACTCTACAGAATGTGCATTAGTGAAGGTGAAGAGTGACCGTCTGCTGCCCGGAGTATGATTCCAGCACTCGTTCAGCGCCATGCGCCCCACTATCACATCATTCCAACTGACGCTTTCCGCTCCCGCCGCATCGACCACTCCGATATGTACTTCAGGAATCTCCGGCATGAAAGCCGTTTTAATAAGATAGGCCTGGGGATAGGGGCGCATGGTATGCTCAAAGAAGGAGTAGTTCCACCCTTTCTTAGGCCATTTATTGGATTCCCCCCAATACTCGACCGAACCCCAATAGGCGATACCGACCATCCGCTCTTTATCCATATTATAATAAGGCTGCAACAAGTTGCTGGTTTCAGCCTCACTCTGGAACAGGATAAGGTCCGGCCGGTATTTCAAATAAGCGTCATATTTGTCCGACTGGTAATTGAACGATGCCACTTCTGTGGCACAAGCCAGTTCAGGCGGTACTAAATAGTCGTTGAACTCCTTGTCGTGCCGGGTTATAGCTCCCGCACGGGCGGGGAACATGGCTACAGTGGTGAGACGTGTATGATCCCATCTCTTTACCAGCTGGTTGAATATGTTATAGGTAGTGATTCCCCAGTCGTTGGTTCCTTCGAAACCTGCCCATCCTTCACGAATCTGAAGTTCGTTTCCCAAGCTCCACAAAATGATGGACGGACGGTTACGGTCGCGTTTGATCCATTCTGTAATCAGTTTGTGCCAGATATGGGTGAATGGCTGGCGTCCGCCCCAATAATCATTGTCACTCCATTTGTCCGTCAGTTCGTCCACCACCAGTATCCCCACACGGTCTGCAATGCGGGCAAAACTGTCACTGTACGGATTATGTGAGCAGCGGATACAGTTGTAACCGAAGGATTTGAGTTGCAGCATCATGCGTTCGATGGCCTTGTCGTAACAGGTGGCTCCCAGTGCACCCAGATCATGATGGTTGGCATTGCCCTGCAGGAATATCTTCTTCCCGTTGAGTTTGAAGCCGAACTCCGGTGAGAATTCCAGACTGCGGATACCGAACTGTTCGGTCAGGCTGTCCACCACCATACCGTCTGCCGTCACCACCACTTCGGCATTGTAGAGCTGTGGGGACTCACATGACCAAAGTTGCGGATTCTCCAGAGTAAGCGCCGGTAACCTCACTTCCGTGCAGGTCTGGTGCGTATGTTCGGGCATACCGGATTGCACGGAGCCCACTATGACACCTTTCGGATTGCGGAGGGTGGTCCGTATCCGTACATCATGCTTCTGCCAGCCGTCCACCTCAACCTGTACGGCTACCGTTGCTCGGGAGGAGGAAACTTCGGGGGTGGTGATATACACCCCGTGGCGGGCGATGTGTGTGGGATTCTGCACCTGCAGATACACATCACGGAACAGACCGCCTCCCGTGTACCAGCGTGAGCCTTTCTTGGGACCGGTGGAGGCATAAACGGCTACCACGTTTTCTCCGTCGTGACGTAGAAAAGGGGTAAGGTCCGCTTCAAGCCCCACATATCCATAATCTGTCGAGGCTATTTTTGTACCGTTCAGATAAACATCGCCCAGATAAATGATACCTCCGAAATCCAGAACCACCCGTTTCCCTTTCCACGACGGATCGGTAGGGAAAGACTTGCGGTACCATCCTTCGCACATGGGTTTAAATCCGCGTGCACCTCCACCATTTTCAGTCCAAGGTTGTTCGAACTGGAAATCATGAGGAAGGTCCAATGTACGCCAGGAAGAGTCATCCAAGGCAGGTGAGGCGAAATCGGTATTTTTATTCTCGTTTGTAACCAACTGGAATTTCCAGCCAAAGTTAAAAAGGACTTTCTGCTGTGATGCAAAATTTTCCAAAGGTACATTGACCAGAGGAGCTTTTTCCTGTGCTTTCTGATATTGGGCTGTTACTCCGACAGGAGCAAGCATCAAGAAGAAAGCGATAATGATGTTTTTCATTTGATACATTATTATAAAGAATGAACACCGATTTGTGTCGGCTCGTTTATTATGCAAATATCGGAATTATAAAGAGTTGCAGACATGGAATTTAGTTGCAATACCTGTATTATCGTACAAAAAATACATACAATGGCTACTCTTTTCTTATCAGTCGTATGATATCAAGTTATCAGGGCATTCCAATCATAAGATATTAGAATGCCCTGAAACTTATTTTTCAGCAGGCATATCCGGTACTATAGGCCAATATGGATTTTGATAGAGAGGAGAATTCTCTACTGTTTTGTTATCGGGGGCGGTGATCAAAAACTGCTTAATCATAATGGGGTGCAGATAATGAGCCATACGCCAAGTAAAACCATTATAACAGGTCTGTTTAGAATTCTTCTGGTAAGGGCGCAAGTATTCGCTGACATTAGGTGAAGAAACATTGGAAGCGTCTGATCCGTCATATAGCAAATCTGCATACCAAGTCTGCATAGGAGTGTTCCATAAATGGAAACCTTCCGGTATATAAGGTTGTTCAATCAACTGGTCCATAGCACGCCAACGGCATAAGTCCATATAACGAAGCCCATCCGCCATAAATTCACATCGGCGCTCACGACGTATATTATAGAGAGTTGCGTCTATTAACTTACCACCGGAATACGCTCCCCAATCATTTTCAGCCTCTTTACTCATATCCGTTAAAGCAATAGTCTTTTGAAAATCCTCATCTACATGAGAACGACGGCGGATAATTTTCCAATATTCGGTCGCTGCTCCGTCCAAGGTACCATTCTTTTCATAACTGGCTTCCATGTAATTCAACAAGGCTTCTGTCGCACGATAAGCAATAGAGGCGGTATATCCTTTTGAATTGGAATAATATTTCTGATGGAAAGCTCCTCCTTTGCGTAAGGCATACCCAGTTACATAACGGCGTGCTCCGTCTGTAATGGTAATCAATGGATAAGTTTCTTCAACATTGGCAGTCTCACCAACCACATCTTTTATTAAGATGTTATGTTGTCCGGGTTCTTTCAGAAAGATAACCAATCGGCTATCTCTGTTTTGACGAACGTCGTGTATGGTTTTGTCTCCCATATAATATCCATCTCCGTTCATATAATCACCGTGGGTATAAACAGGAGTGCCGTCAGCCATCAAAAAGTTATTCACAAAGCTGCGAGTGACACCCACGCCATTGTTTCCCCAGCTGGCATATACATTTACGTTGTGGTGCACTAAGTTATAAGCGTATCTACGCCATAACAGAACTTCGTCGACTGAAGATAAATCTTCTTGAGCAAACATGTCAAAATAAGGGTTAGCATCTTCGTTAGTTGACTGCTGCAGAACGCCTGTATTTTCTGTAAGTCTGTTTTTATAGCGTTCTGCGATATCTTTAGAGGCAGTCATGGCGATTTCCAAGAAATAATCTATCTCACTGTCAATATTCCCACTGGGATACTGATAAGTGGAATTATAATCTTTTGTCTTGCCAGGCCAACCGTCACCATTGGGTACAAAAGCCGTATTCTTAAAATATTTCAACCAAGTACCTTCAAATAGAGCCACACGCGACTTTAATAAAATAGCAGCATCCGCATTTATTCTGGTTGTCGGCATATTTTTAGCTTTTAACAAAGTAATAGCTTTATCCAAATCACTTAGAATAAAGCGAGCCACTTCATTGCGTGGTGATCGTTTACTGGCTTCACTCAATGCTTCTTTGTCGTCCAGCAATGGGTGGGTAATTATGGGAAAATCTCCAAACAGCTGATAACGTTTAAAATATTCACAAGCACGTAAAAAAAATAATTCACCAATATAATGTTTTATGCTGTTAAGATCACCATTGATGGTATTGGCATTGCCGCTCAAGTCGTTTCCATCAGCATTTTTATCTCCAAAATTAGGCAACACATTCGATAATACAAAATTGATTTTGTATATTTTATCAAAGTTCCAATTGCTGGTTTCCGCATTGTCCACTTTCCACAAGGTGGAAGTAAAACGATTGGGGGCTGTAACCTCTATTTGATTGTCCGTTGTTGCATCATCTTTGTAGATGCCATATGTATTTCCTGTTCCGTGAGAGGGAAGAATATCAGAGTACAAATTATCTGCAGAGGCTTGAATAT
>ENA-UAHE01000630-UAHE01000630.1-human-gut-metagenome-genome-assembly--contig:-NODE-630-length-12164-cov-8.753737_pt1 | contig 12164 bp, 10 predicted proteins | sample MGYA00243416_ERZ654354 | MGnify/ENA primary metagenome ERZ654354 (study PRJEB26926, sample SAMN06165160) | human gut metagenome | biome: ENVO:00009003; feature: ENVO:2100002; material: ENVO:00002003...
AATTTGGAAGATTTTTTTCATTTAAGAGATAACTCAAATGTCAATAAGGATTTGATAATTATCACAAGATTGGCAGGATTGTCAAAAAGGATATCCTTTCATACCGCGCGCCATACCAATGCTACTTTACTCATATATAATGGTATAAATATTACTACAGTGCAAAAACTACTCGGACACAAAAGCGTAAAGACTACGCAGGTATATACCAATGTAATGGATATGACTATTATTCATGATTTGGAGAAAATGAAGTAAGCAACTACTATCGCTGGGAAAAAGGTGGATATGTAGCATTGAAACCAATAGTTTCATCGGTCGAAACGATGAGCTTCCCATATTAAAACAAACTGTTCATTACTGTGAACTAATACTTTATCTTATTTTGTAAATAAAATAAGATACTGTATCTGTTTAGTCACACGATACACAGCGTGATAGATATTTGTAAAGATATTTATCTACCACGTCTATCTATCACGCTTTAATGTATTTATAATCAGATTTATAGCCCCTGCAATGTGATAGCATGACAGATGTTTTTCGTTTTTGAACTAATAGAAGAAGTCCGTTTGGATTCAATTATAAAAGAGAGACTTCATGAGTATCAATGCTTTTTACTTACAAAAATATTTCAAAAAAGTGATGAGTATACTTATAATGTGATTGTTTTTCAGCAACCATTTATGTAAAACACTAATTATCAATGGAAATTACAAGCTATAAGTAGCATTTTAGTAATATAGTTACATTATCAGATACGACTAAAACAATATCTATCGATACCTTTATTCTGAACAAATACTTTATTGCCGATTGTAAATTGTTTATTTTATACTTTCTAAAAGCATACTTCTGTATTTCAATATATTCTTTGTTTATAGCTATATTTACATGCCGTTTCAGATGTTTCATGTGTTTGGCAATAGTGTTGGTATGATACCCTTTCAATTGTAGGAAGTATTCGAAAGACGAAATTAACTCAAATGTCAAATCTGAAAATGTTATGTTCTTTTTGAATTCTTGCAACAGCATAAGTGTAGAAAGATGATTGCGTTTAGTACTATCTTTCAAAGATGAGTTCATAACCTCTTGCCTGAAAAAGGATATAAACGAAGAGTTATTTTCCTGTGTAGTTAAGGCGTTTTTTAATAGCTCTAGAGAGATTCGCTTACCTTGCTGCCATAATTCCAGTTCCTTTTTTTCTATTGTTGCAACAAATTCATAAATCAACCTGTTCAGAGCGTCTGCATTAGGATGATTTTTAACAATCAACTTTTTGTTATCCCACTGTTCCGGTTTCAAATAGACCTTGGTTGAGAAATACTTTTTCTTTCTGCCTAAATAAGCTTCGACTTGTACTAATGCCATTCCTTTTTTATTCAGGCATTTCTTTCTGTTGTACACAAGATTGTAAATAATTTTATTCATTTCAAACTGTTTAAATTAATACTATAAACAAATAAGACAATATTCTGTGCAAAACCAGAGTTGAACAAGGATTAATATCTGTGAAAAGTCGCATTTCTTTTTTTGTAATCTAGCTTTAGAGGCTGCAAAAAAGACACAAGATGTCTTTGATTATTCTGTAAAACCGCATCAATACCGGCGATTTTTTAACCATTTTGTTTTAAAATACATGTATTCAGATTAATAATTAGCTAAAACAGCAGAAACATAGTGATAGCGAATAATACTATTTTGAGCTTCTTTAATTATACAAAAACTGTTATTCAGCATAAAATCGCTATTTTCATTAACAGATTGATAGATTTACAAGGTTTTTTCAATAAAATAGTTGCCTGTTTCATATTTATTAATATATTTGCATTTTGTTAGAGTAAAGAAACAATTAATGTAAAGTTAAACTTTAAGAGAGAATTTATGAAAAGAAAATTAATGCTGTTATTGGCCTGTCTTTTTGTCGGAATAGGCCTAGTAACTGCCCAAACCCAGAAGGTTACAGGTGTTGTAATTTCTGAAGAAGACGGGCAGCCAGTTATTGGAGCCTCTGTATTGGTAAAAGGTACACAAATTGGTGCTATTACCGGTGTAGATGGTGATTTTACATTACCAAACGTACCAAGTTCCGCGAAAACTCTGGTGATTTCGTTTGTTGGTATGCAAACCCAAGAAGTAACGATTAAACCTCATGTAAAGGTAATTTTGAAATCCGATTCTGAGCTACTTGAAGAGGTTGTAGTTACCGGTTACGGTACATTTAAAAAAGCATCATTTACCGGAGCTGCTTCTACTGTAAACACTTCCACCTTGGAAGATGTACCTGTTCTTTCTGTTGCCGACAAACTTTCTGGTAATGTCGCTGGTGTTACTTTTGGCTCAAGTTCAAGTAATCCGGGTTCTGTAAGCAGTATCCGTGTACGTGGTATGGGTTCCATCAATGCCGGAAACAATCCGCTTTATGTTATTGACGGAACACCGGTCACAAGTGGAGACTTATCCGAGTTCACTTATAGTGATGCAGGAACTGATATTTTGTCTTCACTCAATACCAATGACATCGAGTCTATCACAGTTATCAAAGATGCGGCTGCTGCCTCTCTTTACGGCTCGCGTGCTGCTAACGGTGTTGTGGTCATTACGACGAAAAGCGGAAAACAAGGCAAAACAAATGTAAGTTTCCGTTCCGACTGGGGTTTCTCAAACATGGCAATAGATTATCGTCCTATGCTCGACGGTGACTCGCGCCGCGAACTCTTATGGACCGGTCTCAAGAATTACGGGTTATACACCGGAAACATGTCCGATGCAGATGCCGCAACTTTTGCAGACCAGAACATCGAGGACTTTGCTTCAAAACCCTCAACCGGATGGACGGATTGGAAAGACCTGCTTTTCCGTAACGGTTCTCATCAGAACTACCAGTTGAGCGTATCTGGCGGTAACGACCGTACCAAGTTCTACACCTCAGCTGCTTATACCAATCAGGAAGGTATCATTTACAAACAAGGTCTGGAACGTTTCACTGGTAATGCAAACCTCACTCATAAGTTTGGAGACTTTGAAGTTCAGGTTACAAGCCAATTCTCAAAAGTAAGACAAAACAAAACTAATGAAGCTACCTCCTATGATGGACCTGTGGCCAATTACGCATTCTTCCAAAGCCCCTCATCAACCCCTTATAATGAAGACGGCACATTAAACAATGGTTGCGGCGTATTTGGAGTCAATCCTTTGTATGAAAGAGAACACAGCTCTGACGTTTATACCCTGATGAAGGCATTCAATACAATCAAGTTGACCTACAATATTTGGGACAAGTTGAATTTAAGTGAAAAGATTGCTTATGATTACGCACAAGGAACCAATGACGTTCTTTGGGACAGACACTCAAACAATGGTGCCCCCGGTGGTGTCATGCAGCGTATCGTCAATCGTAATGACCAGCTGAATACACAAACCCAGCTCTCTTACATCAACTCTTTCGGTCTGCACAATATTGACGCCCTGCTTGGTTTTGAAACACAAGATACGGAATATGCTTTCAACTACATGGCAGGCCAAGACTATCCGGGTGATTTGTACGAATTGACAAATGCCGGTTCAACAAGTGCCGAAACCAACAGACAGAGCTATCGCATGACTTCGTTCCTCGGACGTGCCAATTATAACTACGCAGACAGATATTATCTCGGTCTCAGCTATCGTACCGACGGAAGTTCACGTCTGGCAAGAGAAAACCGTTGGGGAAGTTTCTGGTCGGTTTCCGGAGCATGGAGATTCATAGACGAAAGTTTCCTGAATCCTGTCAAGAGTGTATTGACAGATGGAAAGCTCCGTGTGTCATACGGTGTAAACGGAACGCAACCATCAGACTATTACGCTTATATGAATCTTTATAAATACGGAATCATATACAATGGACAGTCAGGAATGTCCATCGTCGGAATTGCAAACCCGGACCTGAAATGGGAAAAGAACAAAACATGGAATATCGGTCTCGACCTTTCATTCATCGACCGTATCTCTGTAACATTCGACTACTATCAGCGTAAAACCAGCGACCTTATATATGACCTCCCCGTATCACAAGTCGGCGGATATTATGATGGCAATTATGGGTATACCACCCCGCAAAACATCGGTTCACTGAAGAACTCCGGTTTTGAGTTGACCATTACATCAACCAATTTCAGAAACAAGGATTTCACGTGGACCACTTCTCTGAACATGGCACACAACAGCAACAAACTGACCAAATTGGATGGCCAGCAGAATGAAATCGTATCAGGACCGCTGATTCACCGTGTAGGCGAACCTTACTATTCATACTATGTTTATGAATACGCCGGAGTCGACGCAGAGACCGGTAAAGAAATGTTCTATCTGAATGACGGAACAGAGAATGCCCGCAAGACAACTACAAATATCTCTGAAGCCAACAAAACTATTGTAGGCAAGCATCAAGCTAGTATAGAAGGCGGTCTTACCAACAACCTCAAATGGAAGTTTATCGACTTGGGCTTCACTTTCACTTATTCATTGGGTGGGGATGCTTTTGACTACTCCACTTGGCAGCACTCCAATGGCGGTTCATATCTATACGGTGGTGCCGTACCGACATACTATGACATCTCAAAGATGTGGACAGGCCCGGGCGACACGAATGCCACATTGCCTAAATTTGAATATGGAAGCGCTGCTTCACTGTCTTCACGCTGGCTGATGCCTACTGATTATCTACGTCTGAAGAACCTCACATTAGGTGTAAGCATTCCGCAAAACTATATCAGCAAGCTTGGGCTCAGCAAAGCCAGAATCTACTTCTCTGGTTCCAACCTGCTTACATGGAAGTCTAAAGACTTATTTGTAGATCCGGAAATGCGTGTAGACGGACTATGCACATTTGAGACTCCGGCATTGAGAACATATACATTCGGAATAGAATTGAATTTCTAACTAATAAAGATACGAAAATGAAAATATTAAAGACATTATACACAGCAACGCTTTGCGCAGCTATGGCAGTCAGCACTTCATCATGCCTCAACAGTTGGCTGGATCAGTCACCCGCAGACGGAATAGATGCTGAAACCGCAATCAAGAACAGCGATGATTTGGCCAATGTGCGGACGGGACTTTATGCTGCCGTTAAAGGTAACAGTAGCCTGATTAATTATTATGGACGCCTCATGTTCGTATACGGTGACATGAGAGGGGAAGATATCCAATATGAATATAACGGGGGAAGCGGAAGAGCAAACTTCTACTACTATATGGAATATACAACTGCAGACAATTTCACCACCTCAACAGCCGTATGGCAGATGCCTTATGTAGTCATTGCACGCGCCAACCGTCTGATTCAGGCAGCAGAAAGTGGCAACTTGACCGATGCGGCAGAGGCAAAAGCCACTATTGACCAATATGATGCAGAAGCAAAAGTTCTGCGCGCCATGGCACTGTTTGACCTTACACGTATCTACGGTAAACCTTATACGGTAGATCAAGGCAGCTCACTCGGTGTGCCCATCGCTACCTCCCCACTAGAATCGACAGAAAAGCCAAGCCGCAGCACGGTAGCTCAATGTTATGAGAGTATTGAAAAAGATTTGACAGATGCAATCAACTCAAATGCACTGCCCAAAACCAATGAAGTGGGTTATGTCAACCTTTGGGCTGCCAAAGCCTTGCAGGTACGTGTATATATGACAAAAGGCGAATGGAGCAAGGCTCTATCCGTAGCAGAAGACATCATATCAAACTCGTCTTACAAACTTTGGGAACCGTCAGAATATGTTGCAGCATGGAGCAAAAGTGATGCCAATCATTCAAAAGAAATCATGTTCGAGATTTCCATCAACAACAATACTGACTGGACAGACCGTGAAGGTATTGCCTATTTATATGCCGACAAGGCTGGCGCTTCTCCCGGATATGGAGATGTAATTGTCACAAAAGACTTCTCTGACATGCTTACATCCGACCCGGCAGACATCCGTAACGACATTTTATTGGCTGCGGCAGCAGGAGGATTTGACAAACGCAAAGTTTACATCAACAAAATGCCTGCTGTAAACGGAGATGTACGTTACTCCAATGTCCCATTGCTACGCTTGTCAGAAGTTTACTTGTCAGCAGCAGAAGCAGCTTTCCAAGCCGGAGACAAGAACAAGGCTGCCAACTTGCTGAATGATATCATCTCCAACCGTACAACGGATGAAAGCAAACAAGTAACCAGCGGAAATATCACATTAGACCGCATCTACATTGAACGCCGCAAGGAACTTGTAGGTGAGGGACAGCGCTATTTCGATGTTATGCGCCGAGGTGAAACTGTTACACGCTACACGGACGTTAATGCCAGAGGATGGCACGACGTATTGAGCGAAGAAGCGCGTACATTCAATCGAGATTCCAAGAAAGCGCTCCCATTGATTCCCGTAGGTGAAATCAATGCCAATCCGAACATAGAACAAAATCCAGGCTATTAATCAATAGTAGCCTAAAGAAACTTGGGAATTTTCCCAATGTGTTTTTATAAATAAAGTGTTTAGAGGAGGTGTGCCAGTGATGGTATGCCTCCTTCTTTCAATATATCCACCAATATCGGTTTCACTCCGCTGACAAAACACTCAACGGCAATAACCATCAGAATAAGCCCCATCAGACGCATCATCACATTATTTCCCGTCTCACCCAAGATTTTGACCAGCCGTGTGGAAGCACGCAATATGAAAAAGGTAATCAGATAAATAAAGGCAATCATTCCTATAAGAACTCCTTTCATCTGAATGGTATGGGCATCCTGCATCAGCACAATGGCATTGGCTATGGCACCTGGACCACAAAGCATCGGAATTCCAAGAGGAGTAATGGAAATATCATCGGCATAAGTCTTGATTTCCTCGTCTTTCAGCTTCATTGGAGTATAACGGGCTTGCAGCATATCGAAGCCAATCTTAAAGATAATAACTCCACCGGCAATACGGAAGCCATTGGTAGAGATACCGAAGAATTTAAAGAGAAACTGTCCCGCAAACGTAAAAACCATAATCGTAATAAAGGCAACCAGAGTGGCGCGCGATACTACCGACTGCCGTTCACGGTCCGTCATTCCATGCGTCATGGTCAAAAACACCGGCATGGTGCCAAGAGGGTTTGTCAACGTAAAGAAGGAGGTAAAACAAAGTAAAGCGAAAGGTAAGATTGTGTCCATAGCTGTATAATATACGTTTCTGTAGACAAAAGTACAACTAAAAATTTCAATGTCACAGAATCTGCATCAATTCTTTCAGATTACTGATATGATAAGTCGGTTGGAAAGGCAGTTCTTCCTTCCCCGTTACATTATAAAACACTTGGTGCATACCCACTCCTTTGGCTCCTGCCACATCATTCTCCCAACTATCGCCTATCATCAAAGAATCACACACCTCGGATTGTGTGGCAGAAAGTGCAAAATGAAAGATTTCGGGCCAGGGCTTCAAGATACCGATGTCATCAGAGAGAACAATCTTCTTAAAAAAGCGGTCGATACCTGCCGAACGCATCTTATGACATTGCAGTTCTTGGAAACCATTGGAAAGGATATAGAGGTTATATTTCCCCGCCAAATATTCCAGCACCTCATAAGCATGCGGCATCAGCCGATTTTTTGTGGGAATGACCGAAAAGAAATCATCAGAAAAAGCCTCAGCCAAAGCAACATCCCTCGCCCCTACTGCCTCCAGAGGATATAGGAAACGCTGGCGGTTCAACTCTTCCTTACTGACCTGCCCTCTACCGTATTCTTCCCACAGTTCTGTATTACGATGCTGATAAAGAGTATAGAAATGCAGGAAAGAGCGAAAGAAACGACCATAGTCATACTTGTGATACATTTCTTCGAATGTATCACGTGCATTAAGGGAAAATGCCCAAAGCGTATCGTCCAGATCAAAAAAGAGGTTTTTATATTGAGATGCCATAACTTAAAGGAAAGGTATATATAAAAATAGACGCAGATTATCAATTCCAATAACCTGCGTCCGTTCTGTATCAATCTTATAACAGTGTTATTTTACTTGGATTACCAAATACTTGGACACACTCCAGAAGTCTTTCGGATTTGTAATCTTCAAAGTCAGCTGTCCTTTATCATCTTTCTCCAACGCATAAGAGCCAGCAGGATGAGTGGTCAAGATATCAGCATCTTTGGAGTATAGTTTAATCTCTTTTGTCGTACGGATATCCACTTGTGTAAAGTAGTCCTTGTTGATATCAGAATCTTTCAGCACCTGGCCTTTTTTGAAAAGCCCGGTATTTGTCAATATCTTCTGGTCTTTCAGCTCCTTCTTTGTGCCAAACACAAACCAAGCTGTGTTAAGTGCCTTATCTTGCTCGGCAACGGTTTTGGCCTTCGCCTCATTTTCGGCAGTCAATTCCTCCTTCTCACTAGACAAGCCGGTCACGGCAGCATCCAGTTCCTGGATACGGATATTCTTGGAAGCCAGCTCAGCCTGCAATTCTTCAATACGCTGAGTCTTTGCCACCAACTCCTGAGTCAAAGATTCTACAGCTCTCTTCAACTGAACAGAGTTGTTTTTGCTGTTCTTCAACATAGATTGCAGTTTGGCAATCTGCTCCTTGTTCTCTTCCATCTGTTTACGGATAAATTCAATGTCCGACGCAATCTGCTGCTTGGCATTCAAAGAGCCTTCTGCCACAGCGCCACGTTGCAAATCCACACGGCTCTCCGCCGCATTAATCTGGCGGAATCCCTCTGAAATATCATTGAAAGTACCCATCATCTCGTCTAATTCAGCATTACGCTGAGTCAGTTCCATCAATAAAGAATCATTTTCAGCTTTCAGCTGGTTCTTACTGCCACCAGAGAAACTGTCACACGAAGCCATTACAGCCGCGCATACAATTAAAACTGCTAACTTTTTCATACGCTTTCGTTTTACGTTTGGTTAATGAAGTTATTTAATCGTCTATTCCTGCTACTACAATCACAATTTCACCGCGCGGTTCGTTCGCCGTGAAATGTTCTATTAATTCTGTAAGCGTTCCACGCACCGTTTCTTCGTGCACCTTTGAAATTTCCCGCGAAACAGATGCCTGACGTCCGGCACCGAAATGTTCGGTAAACTGCGCCAAAGCTTTTACCAATCTGTGGGGAGACTCATAGAACACCATGGTACGACGCTCCCCGGCCAATGCCTTCAGGCGAGTCATCCTTCCTTTCTTCTGTGGAAGAAAACCTTCAAAACAGAACTTCTCATTCGGCAATCCGGAAGCCACTAATGCCGGCACAAAAGCTGTCGCTCCCGGCAGGCATTGCACTTCGATGCCGTTGCGCACACACTCTCTGACCACCAGAAAGCCCGGGTCGGATATACCCGGTGTACCTGCATCCGAAATCAAAGCTACAGTTTCTCCCCCCTTTATTCTATTAACAACACTTTCAACCGTTTTATGTTCATTAAATTTATGGTGAGATTGCATCACATTCTTTATTTCGAAGTGTTTCAGCAATATGCCGGAAGTACGTGTATCCTCAGCCAATATTAAATCCACTTCTTTCAGAATCCGGATAGCACGGAATGTCATATCTTCCAAATTCCCTACCGGGGTAGGCACTACATAAAGTTTTCCCATACTTATCGGTTGTTTAGCTGAAATATTTTTTGAGGAGTTCCATAAAATCGACAGCGGCTTCATTCTCTTCATCCGGCTGCACTTCCGAAACGAAAATATCCATAGCCTTGTCCAAAGAAGGGGCCTCACCCAAACGTCGTACCACTTCATTCATCCGTGCAGCATCGCCTGCGAACAGTTCGCGGACAAAACGGAATGAATCGTTCAGACTGATGGCATGTTTCAAATCCTTGGCAGGCTTGATGCGTTCTGCCAAAATAGGAACTGTTTCCGGTTCCTCACATACCATCTTCACTGTATCAGGAATAACCGATTCGACCGGAGAAACCGATTCGGTCAAAGGAGTAGTAACAGCAGGGGGTTCCTCCAGGGGCGACACAACAGCCGTTGGCGCCTCCTCAAGCAGTTCTTGCAACGCCTCCAAGCGTGCCTTCATCTGCTGGATATTCCGTTTTGCCACAATCTTCAATGTCGGATTGGCATCACTTGAAATGGCCTGCATCAAACATTTCAATTCCTGAATATCTAATTCTATGTCGTTTAATAGGGTTTGCATATCCTTTACACAGTCCGTGTTAACGCTACAAATGTAGAAATAAATAATGAAAAAATATCGGAAAGCAAACAAAAGTGTTACTTTTGCGCTTAAATATAACACTCGAAAGCATGGTATTATTCTCAGAAGATCATATACAGGAAACCAAACGCAGGGGAAGAATTGAGGTCATTTGCGGTTCCATGTTCTCCGGCAAAACCGAAGAGCTGATAAGGAGACTGAAACGGGCAAAGTTTGCCAAACAACGCGTAGAGATATTCAAGCCTGCCATAGACACCCGTTATTCCGAAGCCGATGTAGTATCGCATGACAGTCATTCCATAGCCTCCACTCCCATCGATTCATCTGCCAGTATTCTGCTGTTCACTTCAGAGATAGATGTAGTGGGCATTGACGAAGCCCAGTTCTTTGACAGCGGCCTGATTGATGTATGCAACCAGCTTGCCAACAATGGTATACGCGTCATTGTAGCCGGACTGGATATGGACTTCCGCGGTATTCCATTCGGCCCTATGCCGGGACTGTGTGCCATTGCAGACGAAGTTTCCAAAGTACATGCCATCTGTGTGAAATGTGGTCAACTTGCCTCGTTCTCCCACCGTACCGTCAAGAACGACAAACAAGTACTGCTGGGAGAAACCGAAGAGTACGAACCGCTATGCCGAGAGTGCTATCAGCAAGCCATCCAAGCCGACCAAAAGGAAAGCGGTCATTAACGAATACAAAAAACAGAGCATTATGGAACGCAAAAAGATTACATTCGACAGTTTTATCCGCGGTGTCATACTCGGTGTCATTATTATCGGCATCCTTATGCTCTTCAAGCGTCTAAGCGGCGTATTGCTGCCATTCTTCATCGCATGGCTCATTGCCTATCTGATATACCCCCTGGTCACCTTCTTCCAGTACAGATTAAGGCTCAAGAACCGGGTCATATCCATCTTCTGCGCCTTATTCAGTATTCTGATTGTAGGAGGAACCGCCTTCTATCTGCTTGTGCCTCCCATGATGGACGAATTCGTCAGGGTAAAAGATTTGGTAATAGACTACTTTTCCAACGGAACCCACGACGGCAATGTGCCCAAAACACTCTCTGAATTCCTTCGTGAGAACATAGACACCCAGTTTGTCACCCAATTGTTCAAGGAAGAGAATATGCTGAACGCCATCAAGGAAACCGTTCCCCGGCTCTGGTCCTTGTTGTCAGAATCCGTCAATCTGCTGTTCAGTTTCTTCACTTTCTTCCTCATTCTTCTCTATATAGTTTTCATATTGCTGGATTACGAAAGCATTTCCGAAGGGTGGACCCACCTGGTACCACAGAAATACCGGCCCTTCGTAATCAATGTAATGAACGATGTGAAAGACGGCATGAACAGATACTTCCGCGGACAAGCATTCGTGGCATTGTGTGTCGGTATTCTGTTCAGTATAGGCTTTCTGATTATTGATTTCCCACTGGCCATTGGACTCGGCTTGTTCATCGGCGCTTTAAACCTAGTACCTTATTTGCAGATTATCGGCTTTATACCTACCATCGTGCTGGCCATACTGAAAGCAGCGGATACGGGAGGAAACTTCTGGATTATCATTGCATCGGCCCTTGCGGTATTCATCATAGTACAAGCCATTCAAGACGGATTCATCGTACCGCGTGTCATGGGGAAGATTACGGGCCTGAATCCTGCCATCATCTTACTGTCTTTATCGATTTGGGGGTCATTGATGGGGATGCTGGGTATGATTATAGCACTTCCGCTTACCACCCTTATGCTCTCCTACTATCAACGTTTCATCATAAACAGAGAAAAAATTCACAAGTTTGAACAGACTGATAATCAACAAGAAGAGTAAAAGCAGAAGTCGTTCTCAAAACTTTTTCCCTTAATCCATTTGTTTTTTAAACAAAAGTGCCTATCTTTGCACCCGCTTAACAGCAATAAGGTCTGATTCGCTAGCTCAGCAGGTAGAGCACAACACTTTTAATGTTGGGGTCTTGGGT
>ENA-UAHE01000642-UAHE01000642.1-human-gut-metagenome-genome-assembly--contig:-NODE-642-length-11913-cov-5.576488_pt1 | contig 11913 bp, 9 predicted proteins | sample MGYA00243416_ERZ654354 | MGnify/ENA primary metagenome ERZ654354 (study PRJEB26926, sample SAMN06165160) | human gut metagenome | biome: ENVO:00009003; feature: ENVO:2100002; material: ENVO:00002003...
TGAGGGCGCCGGATGGAGGAAATGTTTCAATGGCACATTATCTGGTAATTGTGGAGTCACCGGCGAAAGTGAAGACGATCAAAAAATTTCTTGGAAAGAACTATACAGTAGCGGCATCAAACGGGCATGTCAGAGATTTGCCGAAAAGTCAGCTCGGAATCGATGTGGAGCATGACTTTGAGCCCAAATATATTACCATTCGGGGAAAAGGGGAGATTCTCGCAAACCTGAGAAAGGAAGCCAAGAAAGCCGACAAAGTATATCTGGCAACTGACCCCGACCGTGAAGGAGAGGCAATTTCATGGCATCTTGCAGCAGCGCTGAAATTGGATGAGAAAAAAATGCGCCGTATTACATTCAACGAGATCACAAAGAATGCAGTCAAGGCGTCATTAAAAACACCAAGAGATATTGATATGGATCTGGTGGACGCACAGCAGGCAAGACGTGTTCTGGACAGAATGGTAGGATATCGGATCAGTCCGCTTTTGTGGGCAAAAGTAAAACGGGGATTGAGCGCCGGACGCGTGCAGTCTGTAGCACTCCGTATCATTGCGGACCGGGAAGAAGAAATCAATGCATTTATTCCGGAAGAATACTGGAGTCTGGATGCAATCTTAAAGGTGAAAGGAGAGAAAAGACCGCTCACTGCCAAGTTCTATGGAACCGAGAAAAAGAAGATGACGATCCATTCCAAAGAGGAGATGGATGAGATCTTACAGGCTTTGGAAAAAGAAACATACGAAGTAAAAGATATCAAAAAGGGAGAGCGTATTCGAAGAGCGCCGCTTCCGTTTACAACCAGCACTTTGCAGCAGGAGGCAGCAAAGGTGCTCAACTTCGGTACACAGAAGACGATGCGTATCGCACAGCAGCTGTATGAAGGAATTGACGTAAAGGGCAGCGGTACGATCGGTGTGATCACGTATCTGCGTACGGATTCTACCCGTATTTCAGAGGAAGCAGATGCAGCGGCGAGAGCGTACATCACAGAGAATTACGGCGCAGAGTATGCAGCAGCAGGAGAAGCAAATAAAAAGACTGAGAAGAAGATACAGGACGCGCATGAGGCAATCCGACCGACGGACATTTCCATGACACCGGCTTCGTTGAAAGAGTCTCTCTCCAGAGATCAGTTCCGTCTGTATCAGCTGATCTGGAAACGGTTTGCCGCAAGCCGGATGCAGCCTGCAAAATATGAGACCACATCTGTCAAGATTGGTGCCGGGGAATACCGTTTTACAGTGGCAACTTCAAAAGTGGCGTTTGAAGGATTTCGTACGGTTTATACAGAAGCAGATGAAGAAAAAGAAGTAAGCAATGTTCTTGTCAACGGATTGAGCATGGATTCGGAACTGACGAAAGAAGAGTTTGATACCAAACAGCATTTCACACAGCCTCCGGCACACTATACAGAGGCAACACTTGTAAAGGCACTGGAGGAGCTTGGAATCGGACGTCCGAGTACCTATGCACCAACAATCTCCACAATTCTCGGAAGACGTTATATTACCAAAGAAGCCAAGAATCTGTATATCACAGAGATCGGAGAAGTAGTCAACAATATTATGAAGCAGTCGTTTCCTAGTATTGTGGATGTCAACTTTACGGCCAACATGGAAGGGCTTCTGGATATGGTGGAAGAAGGAAAAGTGCAGTGGAAAGTTGTCGTAAGTAACTTCTATCCGGATCTGGATGAAGCAGTGAAAACTGCGGAGAAAGAATTAGAGAGCGTGAAGATCGAGGATGAAGTAACGGATGTAATCTGTGAAGAGTGTGGAAGAAACATGGTGATCAAATACGGTCCTCACGGAAAATTCCTTGCCTGTCCGGGATTTCCGGATTGCCGCAACACAAAACCGTACCTGGAGAAGATCGGTGTTGCCTGCCCGGTCTGTGGAAAAGAAGTTGTGATCCGCAAGACGAAGAAGGGAAGAAAGTATTACGGATGTGAAAATAATCCGGAATGTGATTTTATGTCATGGCAGAAACCGTCCAAAGAAAAATGTCCGGAATGTGGCGGATACATGGTGGAAAAAGGGAATAAACTGGTCTGCGCAAACGAGCAGTGTGGATATGTCCGAAATTTGAAGGGAAATTAGAAGGATTTCGAATAAAAACAAGAGGAAATTGCAACAATTTCATTGAAAATTCGTGAATTGTATGATAACATGAGGGTGTCTATTGAATAGGAACGAGTTGTATATACAATTGAGTCTGGAGGAGACGGATGAGCGTACAGTTATTAGATAAGACAAGAAAAATAAATAAATTATTGCATAATAATAATTCCAGCAAAGTGGTGTTTAATGATATTTGTGCTGTCCTCACAGAGATCCTGAACTCCAATGTCCTGGTAGTCAGTAAAAAAGGAAAGATTCTCGGAGTCAGCAAAAGTGCGCATGTAGATGCAATCAATGAACTGATCGTAGAGTCTGTGGGAGCGCATATCGATGAGATGCTCAATGAGCGTCTGCTCAATGTACTTTCTACCAAAGAGAACGTGAATTTGGAGACACTTGGTTTTTCATCGGAAAAAGTGCAAGGATATCAGGCAATTATTGTTCCAATTGATATTGCGGGAGAACGCCTTGGAACACTCTTTATTTATAAGCAGAATGAGTTGTATTCCATTGATGATATCATCTTAAGTGAGTATGGGACAGCAGTTGTCGGACTGGAGATGCTCCGGTCTGTGAATGAGGAGAGTGCAGAGGAGACGAGAAAGGAACATATCGTACAGTCAGCGATCAGCACACTTTCATTCTCTGAACTGGAGGCGATCATTCATATTTTTGAAGAGTTGGATGGAACAGAGGGAATTCTGGTGGCAAGCAAGATTGCAGACCGTGTAGGAATCACAAGATCCGTGATCGTCAATGCACTTCGAAAATTTGAGAGTGCCGGAGTGATCGAATCCCGTTCCTCCGGGATGAAGGGAACATACATTAAGGTGTTGAATGACTATGTCTTTACCGAATTGGAAAAGATCAAAAAAGAACGTTTGTAAAAATCGTACAGAAGATAAAAGGGTATCAGCAAGCTGATGCCCTTTCTCTGACTACAGGTAAGAAGAGCAGGAGGAAAAGAACATGTATGAAGGCAATGCAGTAGATCTTCAGATGGAGAAAGTGATCGCGGCAGATGCGATCCTGGATGATGAGACACATCACTGTCAGGTTTTTCGTTATGATATGGAAGAGGATTACATATACTTACAATTAAAGGAGGACGATCTGACAGCAATCTCGCTGGATGCAAAGTATCAGTGCTATATTTCTACAAGGACAGAGCTTTTGTTCTGCACAGGCGTGGTACAGGAGCGATACCAGTGTGAACATGGGAAAATTTTGGTCTTTCATATTGAGAATGGATTCTATACAATTTCGGATATGAAAGGACCTGTAAAAAGAAAATAAACTAAATATAAAATTTTTGAATCTCTGTTGACAAATAGAAAACAGAGTGCTATTTTATATTCATGAGGTTTAGCACTCAATATGAATGAGTGCTAATAACGTATAAAATAAGGAGGAGTTACCATGAAATTAGTACCATTAGGTGATAAAATCGTATTAAAGCAATTAGAAGCAGAAGAGACAACAAAGTCAGGAATCGTTTTGCCTGGTCAGGCAAAAGAAAAACCACAGGAAGCAGAGGTAATTGCAGTCGGACCTGGTGGAATGGTAGACGGGAAAGAAGTGACAATGCAGGTAGCTGTAGGAGATAAAGTAATCTATTCCAAATATGCAGGAACGGATGTAAAAGTAGACGGTGAAGAGTACATTATCGTAAAACAGAATGATATCCTTGCAGTTGTAAAATAGAAGAAAGAGACAATTTTTTGGAAACAGTCAACAGACGAAGTATAACAGGAGTGTGAATGAAAATGGCAAAGGAAATTAAATATGGAGCAGAGGCAAGAGCCGCTCTGGAAAAAGGTGTAAACCAGCTTGCAGATACTGTAAGAGTAACTTTGGGACCAAAAGGAAGAAACGTTGTTCTGGATAAATCGTTCGGAACACCATTGATCACAAATGACGGTGTGACGATCGCAAAAGAGATCGAACTGGAAGACGGATTTGAAAATATGGGAGCACAGCTCATCCGTGAAGTAGCAGCGAAGACAAACGATGTAGCCGGAGACGGAACAACAACAGCGACTGTTCTGGCACAGGCAATGGTAAATGAAGGAATGAAGAACCTTGCAGCAGGAGCAAACCCGATCGTACTGCGTAAAGGTATGAAAAAAGCGACAGATGCAGCAGTGGAAGCAATTGCAAATATGAGCCGTCAGGTAACAGGAAAAGACCAGATCGCAAAAGTTGCAGCAGTATCTTCCGGTGATGAAGCGGTTGGAAATATGGTTGCAGATGCAATGGAGAAAGTTTCCAAAGATGGTGTTATCACGATCGAAGAATCCAAGACAATGCAGACAGAGCTGGATCTGGTAGAAGGTATGCAGTTTGACCGCGGATATATTTCTGCATATATGGCGACAGATATGGAGAAGATGGAAGCAGTTCTGGATGATCCGTACATCCTGATCACAGACAAGAAGATTTCCAATATTCAGGATCTCCTTCCATTGCTGGAGCAGATCGTACAGTCAGGAGCAAGACTTCTGATCATTGCAGAGGATATTGAAGGAGAAGCTCTTACAACTCTGATCGTAAACAAACTGCGCGGAACATTTAATGTTGTTGCAGTAAAAGCTCCTGGATACGGCGACAGAAGAAAAGAAATGCTCAATGATATTGCAATCCTGACAGGCGGACAGGTAATTTCCGATGAACTTGGAATGGACCTGAAAGAAGCAACAATGGATCTGCTCGGACGTGCAAAATCTGTAAAAGTTCAGAAAGAGAACACAGTCATTGTTGACGGATGCGGAGATAAGAAAGCAATCGAAGACAGAGTGGCTCAGATCAAAAAACAGATCGAGGAGACAACATCTGAATTTGACAGAGAAAAATTACAGGAAAGACTTGCAAAACTGGCAGGCGGCGTAGCAGTTATCCGTGTAGGCGCAGCAACTGAGACAGAGATGAAAGAGGCAAAACTCCGTCTTGAGGATGCTCTTGCAGCTACAAGAGCAGCTGTTGAGGAAGGTATCATCGCAGGAGGCGGTTCTGCATACATTCATGCATCCAAGAAGGTTGCAGAGCTTGCGGCTACTCTTGAAGGCGATGAGAAGACTGGTGCAAACATTATCCTGAAAGCTCTGGAGGCTCCTTTATTCCACATTTCTGCAAATGCAGGACTGGAAGGCTCTGTGATCATCAACAAAGTAAGAGAGTCTGAGCCGGGAGTTGGATTTGACGCTCTGAATGAAGAATATGTAAACATGGTAGAGTCCGGAATCCTGGATCCTGCAAAGGTTACAAGAAGCGCTCTTCAGAACGCAACAAGTGTTGCATCTACTTTACTGACAACAGAGTCTGTTGTTGCAACCATTAAGGAAGATACTCCTGCAATGCCGGCAGGAAATCCTGGAATGGGAATGATGTAACAGAAATATTTTATAAAAAGGAATCGGCGTCATAGACGCTGATTCCTTTTTATGTTAGAATAAAAATATCATTATACAAGCACGAGCCGTGTCTCGTAAGGAGAGTGAATTATGAGTGAACTGTACTCGGAATTCCTTGTGAAAAAGGAATCCACATTTAAGGATGCCCTGATTAAATTCGGAATGATCGGACTGACTGTAGTGGCTGTGGCAGCAGGACTTTTTCTGAATCCGCTGCTTTTGATCGTTGCCATTGGTCTGGGCGTGGCATGTTATTTTATTATCCCAAAAACAGATCTTGAGTATGAATATCTGTTTGTAAACGGGGAACTGGATATTGATAAGATCATGGCAAAATCAAAAAGAAAAAGAGTAAAATCTTTGAATCTTACAGAGGCAGACCTGATCGCTCCTCTGAATTCTCACAGAATGGATTATTATAACGGCAACCAGAAAATGAAGGTTCTGGACTATTCTTCAGGAAATCCGGACCACAAAAGATTCGGCATCATCATTCGTGACGGAGGCGAAGCCTGTAAGGTGATCGTAGAGCCGGACGATGCCATGGCAAATGCTATAAAAAATTCAGCACCCAGCAAAGTTTTTTTGGATTGACACCGTATTTTTTTTTTGCTACACTATGAACCAAACTCAAAATATCATGCAGGTGTGAATAAGCACATCCTGTAAAAATTACATACAAGGGAGGAAAAAATACAATGGGTACAATTATCGGTGAAGGCATTACATTTGACGATGTACTGTTAGTTCCTGCGTATTCAAAGGTGATTCCGAACCAGGTGGATGTAACAACCTGGCTGACTAAAAAGGTGAAGCTGAACATTCCGCTTATGAGCGCGGGAATGGATACAGTTACCGAGCACCGCATGGCTATCGCTATGGCAAGACAGGGCGGTATCGGTATCATTCACAAAAATATGTCTATCGAGGCGCAGGCAGATGAGGTAGATAAGGTAAAACGTTCTGAAAACGGCGTTATTACAGATCCATTTTATTTATCCGCAGAGCATACTCTGAAAGATGCCAATGATCTTATGGCAAAATACCGTATTTCCGGTGTTCCGATCACAGAAGGAAAGAAACTGGTAGGTATCATTACCAACCGAGATCTGAAATTTGAGACAGATTTCTCAAGAAAGATCGGCGAGTGCATGACTTCTGAAGGTCTGATCACTGCCAAAGAAGGAATTACTCTGGAGGAAGCAAAAAAGATCCTCGCAAAATCCCGTAAAGAAAAATTACCCATTGTAGATGATAACTTCAACTTAAAAGGCCTGATCACCATTAAGGATATTGAAAAACAGATCAAATATCCTCTGGCTGCAAAGGATGAGCAGGGACGTCTTCTCTGCGGTGCGGCAGTTGGTATCACATCCAATGTTCTTGCAAGAGTTGAGGCTCTTGTAAAAGCAAGCGTAGACGTGATCGTAGTTGATTCTGCTCACGGTCATTCTGAGAATATTTTAAGGGCCGTACGCGAAATGAAAGAGGCGTATCCGGATCTTCAGGTAATTGCAGGAAACGTTGCCACAGGAGCTGCCACCAAGGCTCTGATAGAGGCTGGTGTTGACGCAGTTAAGGTTGGTATCGGACCTGGTTCTATCTGTACTACCCGTGTGGTTGCAGGTATTGGTGTTCCTCAGATCACAGCTGTTATGGACTGCTATGAGGTTGCAAATCGTTATGGAGTGCCGATCATTGCAGACGGCGGAATCAAATATTCCGGAGATATCACCAAATCCATTGCAGCAGGCGCCAACGTATGTATGATGGGAAGCATGTTTGCCGGATGTGACGAGAGCCCGGGAACATTTGAGCTGTATCAGGGACGTAAATTCAAGGTATACCGTGGAATGGGCTCCATTGCAGCAATGGAGAACGGCAGCAAGGACCGTTACTTCCAGCAGGATGCTAAGAAGCTTGTTCCGGAAGGCGTAGAGGGTCGTGTAGCTTACAAGGGCCATGTGGAAGACACTGTTTACCAGTTGATCGGCGGACTTCGTGCAGGTATGGGATATTGCGGAGCTGAGAATATCGAAGCGCTGAAGACAACAGGCAAGTTTATTAAGATTTCAGCAGCTTCCTTAAAAGAGTCTCATCCTCATGATATCCACATCACAAAAGAGGCTCCGAACTACAGTGTAGACGAATAATCAGGAATTTTTGTTCTTGAAAAAAATAAAAAATATGATATGATAATAATAACGACTGCATGACTGGCGGAAAACAGGAATTACCTGTGGGGAGTGCAGTAAGTGATAAGCCGACCGCCTGGGCAGCCTGAAATACAGACTACCTGGGCGGTTTGTTTTATTTTTAACAGAAAACGCAGCATGAAGCCAGGACAGCGCGTTTATATAATGATTTTTTAGAAAAAAGGAGATCAGACTATGGAAATGATATCACTGGAAAATGAACTGAAAAATAATTCTTATCCGGGAAGAGGAATCATCCTCGGCCGTTCTCTTGACGGAACAAAAGCAGTGGCAGCATACTTTATTATGGGAAGAAGCGAGAACAGCAGAAACCGCGTGTTTGTCACAGAAGGAGAGGGAATCCGTACACAGGCATTTGATCCGTCCAAGCTTACAGATCCAAGCCTGATCATTTATGCTCCGGTACGTGTTCTTGGAAACAAGACCATTGTTACTAACGGAGATCAGACAGATACTATTTATGATGGCATGGACAGACAGATGACCTTTGAACAGTCCTTAAGATGCCGCGAATTTGAGCCGGACGGACCTAACTATACACCTCGTATTTCCGGTGTGATGCATATTGAAAACGGCAATTACAGCTATGCAATGTCTATTCTGAAAAGCGATAACGGAAATCCGGATGCATGTCTTCGTTATACCTTTGCCTACGAAAAAGCAATTCCGGGAGAAGGACGGTTTATTCACACATATAAATGTGACGGAAATCCCCTTCCAAGCTTTGAGGGAGAGCCGAAGCTGGTTCAGATTCCAAATGATATGAAAGAGTTTACAGATCTTCTCTGGAACAGTCTTAATGAAGACAATAAGGTTTCACTGTTCGTGCGCTATATTGACATTGCAACAGGTAAATATGAAACAACTATTGTAAATAAGAACAAATAAGGAGGATGCAGTAATGAATGAATTACAGTTAAAATACGGATGCAATCCAAACCAGAAACCTTCCAGAATCTATATGAATGACGGAAGTGAGCTTCCTATTAAGGTTCTTTCCGGAAAACCCGGATATATTAATTTCCTGGACGCTTTTAACGGCTGGCAGCTTGTAAGAGATCTGAAAAAAGCAACCGGACTTGCCGCAGCAACTTCCTTTAAGCATGTTTCCCCGGCAGGCGCTTCTGTGGGACTTCCTCTTACAGAGACACTGGCAAAGATCTACTGGGTGGACGACATGAACTGGAAAGAGTTCTCACCAATTGCCTGCGCCTATGCAAGAGCAAGAGGAGCTGACCGTATGTCCTCCTTTGGAGATTTTATTTCCCTTTCTGATGTCTGTGACAAAGATACAGCGCTTCTTATTAAAAGAGAGGTTTCAGACGGCGTGATTGCTCCGGGATATACAGAGGAAGCCCTGGAAATCCTGAAAGCCAAGAAAAAAGGCAACTACAATGTTATTGAGATCGATCCTGATTTTGTACCGGCCCCACTGGAACACAAGGAAGTGTTCGGGGTAACTTTTGAGCAGGGAAGACAGGAGCTTGAGATCAACGATGAGCTAATCGCCAATATTGTTACAGAAAATAAAGAACTCAGCGAAGAGGCAAAACGTGATCTGAAAATTTCTTTGATCGTTCTGAAATACACTCAGTCCAACTCTGTATGCTTTGTAAAGGACGGACAGGCTATCGGTGTAGGAGCAGGACAGCAGTCCCGTGTACACTGTACCAGACTGGCAGGACAGAAGGCGGATAACTGGTTCCTCCGTCAGAGCCCTCAGGTTTTGAACCTTCCGTTTAAAGAGGGAATCAGCCGTGCAGAGAGAGATAATGCCATTGACGTTTATATTGGCGAGGAATATATGGATGTGCTTGCTGACGGCGCATGGGAGAGAATTTTTACTGAGAAGCCGGAAGTATTTACAAGAGAGGCAAAACGTGAGTGGCTGGATCAGCTGACTGATGTAACTCTGGGATCTGATGCGTTCTTCCCGTTCAGCGACAATATTGAAAGGGCTCATAAGAGCGGCGTGAAATATATTGCACAGCCAGGCGGATCTGTAAGAGATGAGGATGTAATTGCAACCTGCGATAAATATGGCATGGCAATGGCATTTACCGGAATCAGACTGTTCCATCATTAATCGGCTGTTTTTGGAAAATATTCTGTCAAAACAAAAAAACAAGAAAATAGCATAGAAAAATATAAAATGATTTCTATTAAAATATGCAAAATAAAAAGAATAAATGATAATAGTTGGTAAAAGTGCATAAAACACAACGAGAAAATTGTGTAGTTTATCAATAGACCAAAAATATTTAGGATGCTATAATATTTTTAGCTGAATATAGCACTGCTAATTATGTATATGCTGGGGATTGGCCCAGTGTTTCTACCAACTACCGTAAAGAGTTGACTACATAATCTTGTGTGGTCGCTCTTTTTTTATTGCCGAAAATCCTCATCCGGATAAAGAGATCAGAAAAAGAGCAGCCTCAAAAAAGCCGCGGCCGGGCTTGGCGTATGATATGACTGTTGCAGGCAGAAATATTCAAAGACACAAGGCAACAGAAATTTTTTGAAAGAGAGGACTATGTAGTAATGGAAAAAAAGGATGGTTTTTTTGAACGTTTTTTGGGATTTCAAAAAATGGCTCTACGATGCGGATTGAAATACTTGCAGGAGTAACGACTTTTATTACAATTGCATATATTCTTATCCTGAATCCGCAGATCCTGGCAGATCCGTATATGATTATGGGCGATGGGGCAATGGCAGAAAAAATTTCAAATGGTGTATTTATCGGAACCTGTATCGGCGCATTTATTGGTACGATTTTATGTTCGTTATATGCAAAGGTTCCATTTGCCCAGGCGCTTGGTATGGGACTGAATGCATTTTTTGCATATACGGTTGTGCTGGGAATGGGATATTCCTACAATGAGGCGCTTGTAATCGTATTTATCTCTGGAATTTTCTTTATTGTGATTACAGCAGTGGGATTGAGAGAGGCGATTATCCGTTCGATACCGGATGCAGTGAAGCTTGCAATTACCCCGGGTATAGGACTGTTTATTACTATTATCGGGCTGAAAAATGCAGGACTGGTAGTAAGTAATCCGTCTACTCTGGTAAGCATGGTTGATTTTGCGCAGTGGAGAAGCGAGGATGGAAATGTTACTATGATCTGTGGGGCTCTGGTAGCGCTGATTGGATTGATTGTAATCGGAGTTCTTCATTCACGCAATGTAAAAGGCTCCATATTGTTAGGAATTGCGGCTGCTACAATTGCGGGAATCCCTCTGGGGGTTACGAAACTGTCTGCATTTGATATGAATATTGGGGCAAAATTCAGTGACTTTGCAGAGGTTTCTTTCCTGAACATGGATTTCGGCGGCATGTTCTCAGGAAAAAATCCTGTAGATACATGTCTTACAGTGGCAATGCTGGTGGTAAGCTTTTCTCTTGTAAACATGTTTGATTCAATCGGAACTTTGATGGGTGCGGCAAAGCAGTCGGGAATGATTGACAAAGACGGTGAAATCATTCACATGAAAGAAGCTCTGATGTCCGATGCCATTTCAACTGCTGCAGGAGCAATGGTAGGAACCTCGAACCTCCACGGTAACAACAGTAGTAGAATCCAGCGCAGATATTGCTGCAGGGGGAAGAACGGGAATGACCAGCCTGGTGACAGCTCTTCTGTTTCTTGGCTCCATTATCTTTGCCCCGGTTGTGGGGATTGTCCCTGGAGCGGCAACAGCTCCGGCTCTGATCTTTGTGGGTATTCTTATGCTCAGCAACATTAAGGATGTGGACTTCAGTGATATGACAAATGCGCTTCCTGCATTCTGTACAGTTGTGTTTATGCCGTTTACATATTCAATTGCAAACGGTGTTGCAGTAGGCCTGATCATGTATTGCCTGATAAAACTTTTTACAGGAAAAGCGAAAGAAGTGAAGGGCCTTACATGGATTATTTCCATTGTATTTGTTCTCAGATATGCGTTTATGACACTGGGATGATAACAGATTCCGTAATGAAAATTTTTGCCATGATACATATATAAAAAACTGCTCTGCGGTCCGGATGTGAAATCTGGCCGCAGGGCAGTTTTGAGATTCTGTGGAAATAAAAAAACCAGAACAATATCTGTTCTGGTTTCAAGAGCGATAGACGGGGCTCGAACCCGCGGTCTCGACCTTGGCAAGGTCGCGCGT
>ENA-UAHE01000659-UAHE01000659.1-human-gut-metagenome-genome-assembly--contig:-NODE-659-length-11568-cov-8.359420_pt1 | contig 11568 bp, 10 predicted proteins | sample MGYA00243416_ERZ654354 | MGnify/ENA primary metagenome ERZ654354 (study PRJEB26926, sample SAMN06165160) | human gut metagenome | biome: ENVO:00009003; feature: ENVO:2100002; material: ENVO:00002003...
ACGAGATCATGCCTAGTCTCGTGGGCTCGGAGATGTGTATAAGAGACAGTCTCTAACAGCTGCCTCTTTAGTTTCTTTTGAATAACGAGTAGTTTTAGAACCGGTTTTCAAACCGCTCCATCCAAAGGTTTCATAAAGCCGTTTCCAATCTTTTAAAGAACCTTGATTAATATCATAACGTTTACATATTTCTCTGAACCCATATGTTCCATCAATGTATTCAGAAACTATTTTGACTTTTTCTTCATAAGTAAATTTATGTTTGAATGCCATAAAGAAAGCTCCCTTCTAAATAAACAAGATTTTATTATTTCTCTTGTCTACTTAGAAGGGAGCATATCAGAATATAAAATAGTTCTCCATGAGCAGGCTCTTCTTATTTTTGAACTCCTCACATTGTACATATGAATGAACACACAAACATTCCAGATTATTTTTATGTATTCTGTTTCTTACTCGACATTTGCCCTGATTTCATTTCTTCGCTATTTTCCAACAGTTTTTTTAAATATCCGTTTTTCTTCATTAATTCTTTAAATGTTCCCATCTCAACCACTTTTCCATGATCCAGACAGATAATCCGATCCGCGGATTTAATTGTAGATAATCTGTGCGCTATCATCACTACCGTACAGTTTTTGGCACTTCGCTCTATCGACTCCTGGATCTTTCTTTCATTTTCAGTATCAAGATTGGATACAGCTTCATCGAAGACCAAAATCGGAGAATCTTTTAGCAGTGCTCTTGCTATCGCTATACGCTGTCTCTGACCACCGGATAGTTTTACCCCGCCTTCTCCTGCAATCGTCTGATAACCTTCCGGAAGCTCTGTAATAAATTCATGGGCGAATGCTTTCCTTGCTGCCTCCATTACTTCTTCATCCGTTGCACTGCTTCTTCCAAGACGAATATTCTCCAAAATCGGTATCTGAAATAAATACACATCCTGTAATACCGTGGCATACATTTCATTCAGGCTCCTTAAAGATATGTCTCGTATATCTTTTCCTCCAATACGGATACATCCTTTTTCAGGATCCCAGTTTCGAAGCAGCAGTTGGATACAAGTTGTTTTTCCTGCACCGGATGCCCCTGCAATGGCTATATGTTCCCCCGGTTGAATCCGAAATGAAATATTTTCCACAGCAGCCTCCAGATCCTCTCTGTATCGGAAACTTACATTCTCAAAACATATTTCCGGTGTCAGATCCTTTGTATTGATATCATTTCCGGAATCCTGCACCAGCGGTTTTGCTTCCAGCACCCGGTAAATCCGGTCTGCTGCTGCAAAAATCAACCCAAAATTTCTTGCTGTATTGCAGACCTCAATGACAGGTCCCAGAATCATTGCAGACAGTACCACAATAACTGTATACATGGAAACTGCCATTCCGTCCTTTCCTACATACCATGCCGCTATCAGTGCCGCCACTAGGCCGGATACTCCAAGTACCATCTGAAGCAGCATTCCTTCTGTACCTAGCCGTTTACTGTATGAAAACTGCTTTTTATACATATGTTCCAGATATGCTCTGTTCTTTTCCTCGTATCCTGTTCTATAATTCAGAGTCAGTATTTCTTTTAACCCCTGCACTCCTTCTAACGTTACCGCATTGGCATCTGCCAGAGCTTCCCTGACTTCTCTTCCCTGTGCATCTGCTTTCTTTTTCATCCATATCGGTATGATGACCGCTGTTACTGCAAAAAGAAGCATTACCAGATCCAGAATCGGAAGTATCTGCCATAAAATAATCATCAAAATAACAGGTGTAATAATTGCAACCAGAACACTTCCAAAGGTATGGGCAAAAAACCATTCCATGATTTCCACATCTCCCATTAATGTGGATGCAAGCTGTCCTGAACGCATATTCAGCAAAATTGCCGGCGACACTCTTTCTATAGAATCAAACAACTGTATTCGGAAATCAGCAAGTACCTTAAATGCCACATCGTGGCAAATCCACATTTCCAACACGTAAAACACAATCCGGATGATAATTACTGCTATCGTAGCCGCGATCACATAATTCAGTTTCTGCATCAGTTTTCCATCAATTGCCAGACCTACTGTCCATGCCCCAAGCACAGATGCAGCCACCATCGATAACTGATTTCCCACTCCTGCCGCAATTGCAGCCACCATACGCAGACGATATTTTTTCAGCCTCTTCGAGAGCCGTATGACATTTTTCAGTCTTGTAAATTTCTGTTCTTCTTTATTCATAACTTTGTGCCCTCACCAGATTCTGATAAATTTGATCTTTCTGCAGTAATTCCTCATGCGTTCCACATCCTTCTACACATCCATTCTGCATGACATAAATCCGGTCCGCATCTTCAATTGTCGTCATACGATGTGCGATCACCAGAGTTGTGCGATCCTTCATAGCCTCTTTCAGTGCATTTTGTATTTCCTGCTCATTTTTGCAGTCCACACTGGAAGTTGCTTCATCCAGAATCAGAATTGGCGCATTCTTTAAGATTGCTCTGGCAATGGCAATTCTTTGTCTTTCTCCTCCGGAAAGCGTAGCTCCACGTTCTCCCACCAATGTGTCATATCCATTTGGAAGGTTTACAATAAATTCATGGGCATTCGCCGACATAGCCGCCTGCATGATCTCCGCATCCGATGCTTCTGGTCTGGCCATCCGGATATTATCCTTTACCGTACCATAAAACAGAAAACTATCCTGAAACACTACCGAAATCCGACTTCTCAAATAATCTGGTTCGAAGCTTCCCAATGCCTTCCCATCGATTTGAATTCTGTTTTTTTCAGTTTCATAAAATCCAAGAAGCAGATTTACAATTGTGGATTTCCCGGATCCTGACTTTCCTGCAATTGCAGTAACCTTGCCGGACTCAAACACCATATCCACATTTTTTAATACATCGATGCCATCTTTTTCATATTGAAATGACAGATTTTGTAATACGATTTCCGGCTTTTCCCCAATTCCTGTATTCTGCAGATCTTCTTTTGTTTTTTCCGAAACCGGATAATCCAGAACATACAATAATTCCTCGGCAACTGATAATCCCGTATAACTGTTATGCCAGTAAATACTTAAATCATTCATCGGTTTCAGACATTCACCCGCCAGAAACAGAACCTGTATCAGTACTGCATAGGGAATCTTTCCTTGTGCCACATGAATGGCAGATAACAGGATGCTGATACTGGTTCCGGCTGTAATGCAGATCGTAATTAATGTAGAATCTGAAAGTGATATTCCCAGATTCCTCATAGATTCTGCTGCAAATCCAATGGCCTGGGTTTGCAGCCTTCTTCCCTCTTTTCTGCTGACTCCCAAGGATTTCAAGGTACTCATCCCCTGCATATCATCGATATACTGTGCATTTAACTGTGCATATTCTTTCCAGTACAATACCATTACATCCGATACTGCCGGCATAAATATATGCGGTACAATTACCGTCACCGCCGACATAAAAAGAAGCAGAAGACCTACTGTCCGATCCAGGCGGCACATAAAAGATGTAATAAATATTGTGGTAAAAACAACCACCGCAATCTGTGGTATATACTGAGTTAAAAAGGCTTCCAGCGATTCCACGCCATCTGTAATCAGTGACTGGAGATTTCCGGTTCTCTGGTCATTCTTAAAAGATGGGCCAAGAACCATTATCTTATCCAGAATCTGACTGCGGATCTCATTCTTCACTTTTGCCGCATATTTTTTCAGAAAATATTCCTGATACTTTATTAAACTCGCTCTGATAAAAAGAGAAAGAAATTCTGCCAGAAAACACAGTAGAATTTCTTTCATATCTCTCTTCTCGCATACTGCTATAACCATTTTTGCAAGAAACCATGTCTGGGAAAACTGGGCACCCACTATGCCCAGTCCCAGTAAAATTCGGATTGCAGTTTCCTTCTTTGCATATTTCAGAAAATATACTAATCGAAAAAACTGGTTCATCTTACTTTTCTCCACCTACCAAAAACTGAGGTGTCAGTTTATTCAGTTCTCGTTCCATAGATGTTCTGGAAATCTCACTGATATCTGGCAGTGCAAACACTTTGGAAAATCCAATTTCCATCATGTAATCTAGATCCCATGCAGGACGCTTTTTGTCACTCATAAACAGCTTGGTGCTAAGTTCTTTCCCTGTTTCCACATCTTCATGAGCATGGATACCTCTTCCATATTTTTCCCACATAGCAGCATCATGTGCTTCATAAATCTTTTTCTTTTCTTCATCATAAAGATGCAGATACCAGCAGGCATCCGACACCAAAAGGCGTCCACCTTTTTTCAGTACACGCAGCCACTCCCTGTAAGCCTTCTGTGGATCGTCCAGCGTCCATGTGATATTTCTGCAGATAACCATATCAAATGTCTCATCCGGAAAATTCAGATTGTGACAGTCCATTGTCATCAGATCCGCAGATAAACCTGCCGCCTTTACATTTTCCTTTGCCTCATGGATCATATTTTCAGTAATGTCAATCCCCGTCACATGATGTCCTTCTTTTCCCAGTGTTATTTCAAAAAATCCTGGTCCGCATCCTACATCCAATACTTCCAGATGCTCTTTTTCCGGTGCATACTCCAGAATCAGATTCTTCCAGTTTTCTGCTGTTTCACTCTGCAATTCTGCTTTGATTCCCTCACTGTAAATACCGGCTTCCCCTTCCCAGTACTCTTTAATCTTATCGTTTTGCATGTCACTTCTCCTTCTTTGTGGCTATTACAATAAATTTTTTTCCCTGATATCCGTATTTCCAAAAATCCATCCTCCATGGACTGTTCAGCCATCGGTTCTCTCTGATCTGGATTCTTGCAAAACGTGCTTTTTTCAATATCTGAAAATCCACTTCCGGACGCTTCTGTGACGTAAATGGCAATTTTTCGTAGATTCCGCTGTTTTCCTTTACGTCAGTTTCATATGTTTTTTTCTCTGTAACATAAATAAGAAAATCAGCAATTTTCATATGGATTTTATTTTTTAATGTAGGTTCTATGGTACGATAGTCTCCATCAAAATAAATGATTCTTCCGCCTGGTTTTAATATATCCTTCCAGCGCCTGAAGGCTTTTTCCGGATCATACAGCGTCCATACTACATCTCTGGAAATTATCACATCATAACTTTCTTCCTGTTCCAATGGCAGAGTAACACCATCTTCCTGACAGATTTCCACAGTCTGACGATAATGCTGCATATTTCTTCTGGCTTTTTCTACCATTCCTGATGATCCATCGACTGCCCTTACCTCATGTCCCAGACGCGCTGCTATGATACTCATAAACCCCGGGCCGCAGCCCACTTCTAAAATACGAAGGGGCTCAGGTCCAAGAAGTCTTTTCAGCTCTTTTGTCCAGTAAGATACCGTTCTTTTGTTACTCAATTGTTTTTGGATCATGTCATCATAATCACCGGAATCTTCTGTCCACTTATTTTCGATTTCCTCAAACATATTTTACTCCACTATATCCAGCGTTCCCCAGTTAATGCCTTCATAGGCTGTCGGTGCAAGTTCCACATTGGTCAGTCTGGTATTGTTATAGATATAATCACGGTTTGGATAATATAACGGTATTGTAACTGCCTGATCATTGATACGTGTGAGGATCTTGTCGTATAATGCAGTACGTTCTTCTTCATCCTGTGTCTTTAATACTTCTCCGAGATCATTGTTCAGTTCTTCATCATACCAGTTTACTGCCTTTGCTCCATCTGGTGCATAGAACATGGATTTCAGGAAACCATGAGGCATCCAGGAATCTTCATAGCTGCGGTAGATACACAGGTCATAGTCTCTTGTGGACCAGATGGCATCATAGTAAGCTGCAGATTCTTCTTCTACCAGTTCAATACCTACACCAATCTTTTCGTATTCTGATTTCAGGAACTCGCACAGAGACTTCCAGGAAGCGTATTCTTCTGTCTGAAATACCAGTCTGAGATTCAGCGGTTCTCCGTCTTTTTCTACAATACCGTCTCCGTCTGTATCCTCATATCCTGCTTCTTTTAACAGTTCTTTTGCCTTGTCTGGGTCATATGGATAGCCTTTGCTGTTTTCTTCTGTTACATAAGGAACTGTCGGAGACATAAGTCCGGTTGCCGGATTACCATAACCATCTAACAGGTCATTTACAATGCTTTCATTATTTGTTGCATAATTCAGTGCCTGACGTACGTTTATATCCTGAAGTGCCGGTGTATCATAATTCTCAATCAGATAGAAGGAAAGTGTGGAAACCTGCTGTTCTGTTGATAACTCTTCATCTGCCTGAATAATGCTGTAGCTTTCGGAAGGAATATCCTGGAGATTCAGATCTGCCTCTCCACTCTGCAGTGCCATCACTCTGGCATCTCCGTCTACCACCTGTTTCAAAACAACTTTATCAATCTTTGGTTTCTCTCCATAATAATTCGGATTTGGTACCAGAACTACTTCCTGACCACTCTCATAACTGTCGATCATCCACATTCCGGTACCCACTTCCTGATAAAATTCTCCATCTTCATCCAGTGCACTTTCACAGGTGAAACGGAATGGTCTTGGATAAGTAAATTCAATCAGCAGTGTATAACATGGTTCTGCAAACTTAAATTCTACAGTATAATCATCTACTTTTGTTACATCTTCCAGTTTGGCTGAAAAGTTGCCGGTTACATCCTGTTCCACCCATCTGTTATAATTCCAGAGCACATTATCTGCATTAAACTCTGTACCGTCTGAGAATTTCACATCTTTTCTTAAATGAAACGTATAGGTTGTGCCATCTTCGCTGATATCCCAGGATTCTGCCAATGCGGGTTCAATCTCTCCATTTTCTCCATAACGTACCAGCGGATCATAGATCATTTCATAAAGACGAAAGTCCGGACCACTTTTTACAGGATCACAAAGTTCAGGAGTCAGATCAAGGGATGTTATTGCTGTAACCACTTTTTCTCCTTCTGCCTGTACATTGATGCCTGTCATCAAAGTTGCTACCATCATTCCCAATGCTACCAGTTTTACTACGTTTCGTTTCTTCATTTCTTCCTCTCCTTTGTATTTGTTATATATTTTACAGCATATGACATGCCGCAAAATGTCCTGTCGCAATTTCTGTCAGTTCCGGTATGTGCACTCTGCATATATTTGTACATTTGCTGCACCTGTTCTGATATGGGCAGCCCTGTTCCGGAATCGTATCTGAAAACATTTTCTTTTCCTGTAATCCGATTCTTCGCATTCTCGGTTCTTTCACCGGAATGGAATCAAACAGATCTATTGTATAAGGATGTATGGCTGTCTCTTTTAATCTGTCGGTATGCTTGATAAACTCTACCACACGTCCCTGATACATAATTGCCACCTCTTTGCAGAGATACGGAACATTGGACAAATCGTGAGTGATCAGTAAATAGGTCATCTCATATTTTTCCTGCAGTTCATTTAACAGATGCAGGATCTGCTTTCGTATGGAATAATCCAGACTGGATACCGGTTCATCACAGATTACAAGTTCTGGTCTTAATACCAGCGCTCTCGCAATATTGGCTCTCTGACACTGGCCTCCTGAAATCTGTCCAACATAACGGTTACGAATATCCGGATCCAGACCCGTCTGGATCAAAGCTTCCTTTACTCGCTCTTCATACTCCCCCTCTTGCAGTTTTTCATGTAATTTCAGAATTTCCAGGATATTTTCTCCAATTGTGTACCCGGGATCAAATACTCCGCTGCTGCTTTGAAAGATCATCTGAAGGTTCCTGCGATATGGACGGAACTGTTTTTCAGAAAAATTCTGCATTTCCTGTCCCTGAAACCAAAATTTCCCATTTGTAGACTTCTCCAGACCTGCAATCAGCTTTCCAAATGTAGTTTTCCCACTTCCACTTTCACCGATCAGAGCCATGGATGATCCGGCATGGATTTCCAAACTTACATCATCCACTGCTTTCACTATTTTTTTCTTGCCATAATATTTTTTTAAATGTTCTGTCTTTAGTAACGTACTCATACTTTTCCCCTATAAAACAGCATCCAACAGTTTTTTTGTATATGAATGCTGTGGATGATAAAAGATATCTTCGACTGTTCCGTTTTCTACTATTTCGCCGTCCTTCATAATTGAAACATCATCTGCAATTTCTGCCACCACACCCAGATCATGCGTGATAAATAACACGCCCAGATTTTCTTTCCTGGATAACTGATAGATTTCTTCCAGAATCTGTTTCTGCACTGTTACATCCAATGCCGTCGTCGGTTCATCTGCGATCAGATAATCTGGTTTCATGGACATGGCAATGGCGATCATAACCCGTTGACACATACCACCTGACAATTCGTAAGGCTTTTTCTTCATCAGTTCTTCCGGATCACGCAGATTCATCATCCTCAGACTTTCCAGTGCAACTTCTCTTGCCTGTTTTTTGCTCATTCTATGATGTTTTCTCAGCCCTTCCAGAAGCAGTTGCTCAACTGTAAAAAGCGGATCGAGAGCGGCTGTCGGATCCTGAAAAATCATTCCAATCCTGTCTCCATATAACTGTCGCTTTTCTTTTCCTGATAACTTCAGAATACTCTTTTCGTTCAGTGTCACATCTCCAGATATCACCTTTCCATTTCCTGCAAGCAGATTCATAATCGTCAGAGAAGTAACTGACTTGCCGCTTCCGCTTTCTCCCACCAATGCATGAATCCTTCCTCTTTTTACTTCCAGACTGACATCTTTTACGGCATGCACCATTCCGTGAGAGGTCTGAAACTCCACATGTAATCTTTTCACCTTTAGAACATCATTTTTGGGCTGTTCCATTCTGTATTCCCTCCCCCAGATAATTAAATGCCAGAACAATGATCATAATCAGTATGCCCGGATAAAACATCAGACTTGGATAAGTCTGGATATAACTTTTACTGTCACTGAGCATAATTCCCCATTCCGGTGTCGGTGCCTGCACACCCAGACCAATAAATGAAAAACCAGCGATAGACAAAATAATCGAACCGATTTCCATGGTTGCCAGTGCGATCACAGACGGCAGGATATTTCTTAATATATGTCTGAATATAATTCTGGCATGACCACAGCCGCCGGCTTTTAATGCAGTCATATAATTTTTATTTTTTTCCTGAAGTGTCAGTGCACGGGCAAGTCTTGCATATTCTGCCCAGGATACAACCGATAAGGACAGGATCAGATGAGCACCGCTGGCTCCCATAGTTCCCGCAATAGCAAGTGCCACAATAAAGACCGGCATTGCCATAAATACATCTATGATTCTCATAATCACAGAATCAATTTTTCCACCTACATATCCGGCAAACAGTCCAATCGGCACACCAACACATACGGTAATCATAAGTACCGTAAAGCTGTAACTCAATGAATATCGGCTACCCCAGAGAAGTCTTGATAAAATACATCGTCCCAGCTGATCAGTGCCTAAAGGATACGCCGCTGACGGACTTTTTAATTTTATTGTAACGTCCACCAGCAGCGGATCATGCGGTGCCAGCACAGGTGCAAAAACAGCTGCCACTGCAAAAATCATTACTACGATTAATCCTATTTTTGTTTTTGGTGACTGGAATATCCGTTTCCAGTACAGATTTTGAATCATGCTTTTGTCTGTTTTTTGTGCTCTTCTGCTTCCCATTCTACGCCTTCTCCTTTACTTTAACTGGATTCGCCGGTCAATCGCAGAATAGGCGATATCCACAAGAAAATTCAACACTACAATGCCCACTGCCAGAATAAAGATAAAACATTGCAGCACCGGAGCATCTTTTGTAACCACTGATTTCAGTGCGAGATTTCCGATTCCCTGAATGGAAAAAATGCTCTCTATCACGGCTGAGCCACAGAAAAAGCTGATTACCATTGATACCAGGCGTGTCATCACAGGAATCAGTATATTTTTTAATCCATGACGCAGAATCACATTTACAGAGGACAATCCCTTGGCTCTGCTGGCACGTATGTAATCTTGCTTCAGCACCTGTATCATATTTGTACGGATCAGTCTTGTCATGATTCCAAAAAAACTGATATCCATGGCAAATGCTGCAAGAATCGGGATACCACCGGCATTTCCTCCGATTACAGAGATTACTTTCAACTTCACTCCAAATATATAGAGCAACATCAGACCAATCCAGAAAGATGGCATAGATACACTGAGCGATGATAAGACACGAACGGCTTTATCCAGAAACCTGTTTTCATAAATCGCTGACAAAATCCCAAGAGGAACCGATACGATCAGCAACAGGAAAAGCGAAGTAACTGCCAGTTTAAACGTCTGTGGAAAATATCTTTTTAATTCCTCAAAAGCTGGTTTTCTTGTGGAATATGATTTTCCAAAATCACCATGCAACGCCTGATTCAGCCATTTTCCATACTGCACCAACACAGGCTGATCCAATCCTGCCTCATGCCGTACTTCTTCTACCTGCTCCGGTGATGGATGTTCGTATTTTTGCTCTGCCAGTACTCTGGCCGCATCACCTGCCGATATAAAACTCAGCATAAAAATAATAAATGTAACTGCCAGAACTACCGGTATCATAAATATAAAACGCTTTGCAATTACCTTTCCCATCTTCATTTCTCCTCATTTTTCATCTGTTTATTGTGTTTGAAACAAAAAAAAACTGATATGATTCAGCATCATATCAGCACAAAAATAAATCTCTACCCCAGGCAGAGCTTATTTCTTCTGTATCCCATCCGAATCAGAATTTTTTCTATCAAAAAGGCAAGTCTCCTGACTCCAGTTCATCCTACTTACCATCTTCCCGGATTTCTCCAGTGATTTTTTGGTTTTCGTCCCTGTCACAGTAGCGGTGGCTGTTCTGGCATTTCACCAGATTCCTTATTAAGTACTTTGTACACCTTTCTGACTATTTAATTTTCTTGGTTTATGGTCTGTATCTTCCCTGCTGCATCTGTTATAATGACTGTCAGTACATTATATGGAGGCTTGCTATGAAACAGACATTGCAATCTATCTTAACTGCATCTGATGCTGTGCTTTTTCCTGCTATTTCCAGAAACCACAGCCTGAATTCTGTTTTCTGTATAACTGAATCTGATGTTTTTCGCTGCAATGAAGAAATCGCAGTATTTTTGCAGGATCCTGATTTTCAAAATCGTCTGTGCAAGCAGGATTTTGTGGACGTTTTGTTTATCCTTAAAGGAAACTGCACCTGCAGATTTTATAAAACAAATCTGGCAGCACCACCAGAATCCGTCTTTTTATCCAAACATTCCTTTTGTATTATCCCACATCAGGTTATTCATTCTTTTTCTCCTGATCCCGACTGCCAGATCCTGCATATTTTTTTCAAGCTGGATTCTCTGAAAAGTCATTACTCCGACCTGATCTCAGCCAATAATATGCTTCTTCTTTTTTGTTCCAATATGCTGTATCGGACACATTACTGGAATTATCTTTATTTTTCAGTCTCCTACACAGATAAACTAGTATAGAATAAATTAAATTTCTGCTATATATTTTTGAGATGATGTATAGTAAAATAGTGTTATCAAAGAAAGGATGATCGCTATGAGAAAAACATATCTTCCT
>ENA-UAHE01000672-UAHE01000672.1-human-gut-metagenome-genome-assembly--contig:-NODE-672-length-11438-cov-7.703857_pt1 | contig 11438 bp, 9 predicted proteins | sample MGYA00243416_ERZ654354 | MGnify/ENA primary metagenome ERZ654354 (study PRJEB26926, sample SAMN06165160) | human gut metagenome | biome: ENVO:00009003; feature: ENVO:2100002; material: ENVO:00002003...
CTCGTGGGCTCGGAGATGTGTATAAGAGACAGATAAAACATATAACATATAAGCTCCGGCACAGAAAACTTTTTGTTCTGACCGGAGTTTTTATATTATGCTGTAATATTTTTTAAAAGTAACCTACCTGTAACTTTACATAATGTATTATACACTTGTATCGCGGGGCGGCTGCACTTTAAAGGACGGACCGCACAGCACTCAAAAATGCATAGAGAAGAAAAGGAGAATTAAATGGAACTGCTTAGAGTAGAACACTTATCAAAAATATACGGAGCCGGAGAAAATCAGGTCAAGGCTTTGGACGATGTGTCATTGAGCGTGGAAAAGGGAGAGTTTGTGGCAATTGTCGGGGCGAGCGGCTCCGGAAAATCCACACTGCTTCATCTGCTCGGAGGTGTTGACAGGCCAACAAGCGGAAAGGTGTATATAAACGGCACTGATATTTTTGCAATGAATGATGATGAGCTTGCCATATTCAGAAGAAGACAGGTAGGCATCATTTATCAGTTTTATAATCTGATACCTATATTAAATGTGGAGGAAAACATGGCAATCCCGATGGAGCTTGATGGAAGAAAGGTGGAAAAAGCACAGATGGATGACATGCTTTTGCGCCTTGGACTTACAGAGAGACGTACTCATCTGCCAAATGAGCTCTCAGGTGGACAGCAGCAGCGCACATCTATAGGAAGAGCCCTGATTACGAGACCATCTATAGTGCTAGCGGATGAGCCGACCGGAAACCTGGATACCAAAGCCAGCAACGAGATTATGCATCTCTTAAAGACCTCAAACCGTGAGCTCAACCAGACAATCATTATGATTACACACAATATGGAGCTTGCAAAGGCGGCTGACCGCACAATAATGATAGAGGATGGTAAAATCAGATGAATTTGATGAAGACACTCACATTAAAAAACTTAAAGCTCAACAGGAAAAGAACTATTGTCACGATAGTCGGAATAATTCTTGCAACAGCGCTTTTGTCGGCGCTTGTCACACTTGTGTCAAGCTTTCAGTACAGTATGATTGAATACCAGAAGCAAAAGGGCGGCGACTTTCATGTGAAATTTTCGAATGTGAAAATGTCTGAGCTTTCGGAGTTTAAAAACAACAGAAATATTGAAAGCACATTTGAGACAATGGGAATGGGCTTTGCAAAGCTAGACGGCTGCAAGAATGAGGATAAGCCGTATGCATATGTCATGGCAACAGATGAGGCCGGCTTTGAGAGAGGCTGCTTTAACCTGATAGAGGGTCGCATGGCAAAAAATGAGGATGAGATAGTCATTCCAAGGCACTTAAAGACAAACGGACGAATCGACATAAAGGTGGGAGATGAGATAACACTTGATATCGGAAAGAGATATGATTCAAACACCGAAAGTGTCATATCGGAAAACTGCGCATATGAGCATGAGGCAGAGACACTTACCGATACTGTGACAAAGCAGTACAAGGTGGTAGGCATCATGGAAAGACCGGGCTATGGAATGGAGGACTATAGTGCCGCCGGATATACATTTGTCACATACTCTGATGAACTGGCAGCAATTGATAACGGCACAAAGAGTGAGGCAAGCGAAGCTGACACTACACTCACAGTGTACAGCAGATACACTCAAAAGGCTTTAAGAAACAAGGATGCTGTGACTGCTGATATAATTGGTGTGGATGAAAAGCTGTTTGCGAAAGCGAATAATTCATCTGTTGAAATGACTGCTGAGGAGAGTGACAGGTTTCTTAAAGAGATGGAAAATGCAAAATATGATATATATATGAATGGATACCTTATAAGCTATGAGTGTGTTTTCCCGATTGACGGCACATTTAAAGCACTGTTTACAGTGGCCACTGTTGTGGCTTTGATAATCATACTGACATCAGTGTACTGTATCAAAAACAGCTTCAACATATCAATCACTGAAAAAATCAGGCAGTATGGCATGCTTGCAAGCGTGGGTGCTACGAGACGCCAGATAAAAAGCAGTGTTAAGACAGAGGCAGCAATGCTTGGAGTGGTTGGTATTCCGGTGGGTACCATGAGCGGTATTTTGGCATCGCTCATACTTGTCAAGGTGGTAAATGCGCTGTCAGCAGGCTGGCTTAACTTTGCTTTGAGCTTTCATACTTCCCTGCCTGCACTTATTCTTGCTGTGATAATGAGTATAGCAACCATTTATTTCTCAGCAACAGGCAGTGCAAGAAGGGCGGCAAAGGTCACACCGCTTGAAGCAATAAGAAACACAAAGGAGATTAAAATAAAGTCAGCAAAGCTTAAGACCCCGGCGATTATAGGCAGAATCTGGGGTATCGGAGGCGTTATCTCATATAAGAATATAAAGAGGAACAATAAAAAGTACAGAACCACAGTGACATCTATTGTCATCTGCTCAGTAACCTTTATTGTGATATCATACTTTATGTCTATGGCCTTTAGCAGGGTTGGGATGTCATATGCTTCAACAGATTACAATATCGGAATAAATATGTCATGTAAAAAGGACCTTGATATTGAAAAGCTCTCTAAGCTTTTGAGTGGCATTGAAGGAGCTGAGGATTATCTGGTTGGAGCAGGCTATGATTTCGATGTCAGTAAGCCGGAGTATACAAAGGAATATGGAGAGTATTGCGGGCAGCTTTATGATGACAGTGAGGATGTCTCACAAGAGTTTTTAATCACAGTTTTGGATGACAAATCGTATGATAAGTATGCGTCCGACGCAGGCATAAAAAATGCAGCTGCAGGAGCAATTCTTGTGAATAAAGGCACATTTGATGTGTATAATGAGAATAGCTCAAAATACGTCAAAAAAGAGATGGAGCTGTACAAATATAAAGCAGGAGATACAATCGAGTGTGGCTATAATGTTTATGATGATGCTTCTTCTGATGACAATGCAGCAGAAGGCGATACTGAAAGCAGCACAGATGATAATAATGCAGTGGAAGGTGATACTGAAAGCGGCACAGAGGATAACAGTGGATACGTTGACGAGGAAAAAATAAATAACGGAGTCAGAAAGACTGTGGATGTAACTATTGCAGGTGTCACAGACAAGGTACCAACAGGTTATAAGGGCTACGGCAATACCACGCTTTTGTTTATGAACCAAAAAGGCTTTGAAAGCCTATGGGCTGACGGCAAGAGCGGTAATGAGCTCAAACCGGGACATGCGTCATATTCGGCATATGTGGTTGCAGAAAATGCAGATGAATATCAGGATACATTCGAAAAGGAGACGGAAGGAAATACTGAGTATTCGCAGATTAGTTTTTATGTCAGCAATCTGGATAAGGAGATGCGCGATGAAAAATCACTCTTTACACTGCTTGGAGTATTTGCATACGGACTTATTGTGGTCATTGCCTTAATAGGAATCACAAATATCATCAATACCTTAAGCACCGGAATGGAGCTTAGAAGCCGCGAGTTTGCTACACTAAGAAGCATTGGAATGACAGATAAGCAGTTTGCTGGAATGGTCAGGCTCGAGAGTGTATTTATATCTGTAAAGGCACTTGTAATAGGTGTACCGCTTGGTATTTTAATAAGCTATCTCTTATGTGTTATGATGAACAGGATGGATGACGCAATCATTTATGAGCCGCCGTATAAAGCAATTATATTGTGTATAGTGGTTGTAATAATGCTGATTTATGCTATCATGAAACTATCAATGACGAAGCTTAGACACAATAACATTATTGAGACAATCAAAAATGAAAATCTGTAGGAAATGCGGGAGCTGATATGAAAAAAACACTTCTCATAGAGGACAATAGAGGAATAACAGAGGGACTGTGTGATACCTTTACAGAACCTGAATATGAGCTTTTGACAGCAGGCAATTTAAAGGAGGCTGGGGCGCTTTTGAGTGAGCACCCCGGCCTTGTGCTGCTTGATGTGTCGCTTCCGGATGGGAACGGCTTTGATTTTTACAGCGAACGGCTGGAAAAAGAAAAAACACCGGTGATTTTTCTTACCGCAAGGGATGAGGAAAATGATATAGTAAAGGGACTTGAGATTGGAGCGGAGGATTACATCACAAAGCCTTTTTCCGTAAGGGAGCTTGTAGCGAGGGTAAACCGTGTATTTTTACGAAGGAAAAGTGATGACAGTTCATCTGTCATACACGCAGGAAGCATAAGCTATGACATGGACAAAAAGGAGGCAAGAAGGGCTGGACAGGTGATTGCTCTTTCAAGTCTTGAAAACCGAATACTTGATCTGCTTTTTACCAATCACGACAAGGCTGTGTCCAGAAATGCCGTGCTTGACTGCATCTGGGAGGCAACAGGCAACGATGTCTATGACCATACAGTGACTGTCTATATGAAGCGCATCAGGGCAAAGCTTGGTGATGATGTGATAAAGACTGTGAAGGGAATCGGGTATCGTGTTGATTCAGATGAAACTCTTTAAACAGTATCGACTGACAGAGACAGTTCCCGGGGGAAAGCATGAGAAAGAAGAAATATAATTTAGAGAACAGAAAACATTTTGTGTATTTTGCAATAATATATACATGTATATGTGTGACGGTTATGGCTTTTACCGTCTTTTTTCAGTACAGGGCGTATACAAAAAACTATAACGTCACAGTGGCTAAGCTATGTGCGCTTATTCATGAAAAATATCCCGATGTATCAGATGGCAGTGTAGCCGCGATTCTAAATGACAGCAGCTTCGATAGTGATTATACAAATTTAAAAAGCGCAGAGACGCTCTTAAAAAAATACGGCATTGATATGGAAAAGGATTCTGCGGTTTTGTCAAATGAAAAAGCGCTTAAAGGAGCGCTTTGGCTAGACATATTTCTTGTTGTGCTTTTTGCAGGTGGATTTTGCCTTTACATTGTGCTTATAAGATTTAGCTTTAAAAGACAGGTCAGACAGGCTGCGGATTATCTGCGCCGCATAAATCAGGGAGACTACAGACTTGTTATGGCAGATAGCACAGAGGGAGAGATTTCTATACTTAAGGGAGAGCTTTACAAGACAGCAATCTATTTGAGGGAGTCTGCGGAAAATGCAAAGGCAGACAAGCTTTTGCTAAAGGATGCGCTTTCTGACATATCGCATCAGCTTAAGACACCGCTCACATCACTTTCGATAAATCTGGAAAATCTGGAAGGAAATCCTGATATGGCACCTGAAAACAGAAGCAGGATAATGCGCAGGGCAAAGCGTGATGTGGATAATATATCGCATATGGTGCAGGCTATCTTAAAGCTTTCAAGGCTTGAAGCGGATGTTGTGGAGTTTGATGAGAAGGATACGCTGCTGTCTGAAATTGTGTCTGAGGCAGCTGACAATGTTATGGCACTTTGCGATTTGAGAGACATAAGGCTGTCCATAGATGAAGGTTCTGATAAGGATGCCTGTATACATGCTGATGCATACTGGCAGTGTGAGGCCATTACAAACATAGTAAAAAATGCAGTAGAGCACGCAGAGAGTGAGGTAAAGATAGGCTTTTACAGGTATGAGATGTATGCAGAGATAACAGTGCAAAACGATGGAGAAGCCATAAGTGATGAGGACAAAAAGCATATTTTTACGCGTTTTTACAGCGGCAGCGGACAGCCGGCAGACAGCATCGGCATAGGACTTTCGCTCGCGGAAGCAATTGTGCGTCATGACAATGGATATATCCTTGTGGAGGATTGTAAAAAAGATGTATTAAATGAAAAAAATGAATGCAGTGGCACACGCTTTGTGGTAAGATATTTGTGATAAGTTGAGAAAAATTATCAATAAATACACTAGGAAGCGATAAAATGACACTAAAAGAACTTGGCATAGGACAGAGTGCCAGAATACTTACAGTAGGCGGTGAGGGCGCACTGCGCCAGCATTTCCTGGATATGGGAGTAATCCCAAAGGCCGAAGTGACAGTTATCAAATTTGCACCGATGGGAGACCCGATGGAGCTTCAGGTGCACGGCTATGAGCTCACATTGAGGCTTGATGATGCGGCACAGATTGAGGTAGAATTAATTGACAGCCGTTCAAGAAAGCATGAGGGCCCTAAAAAGATAAGCAACACAGCCCATCCCGGACTTGGCGAGGAGGGCAAATACCATGTGAAGGGCAGTGGCAATCCCCTTCCGGAGGGTGAGAAGCTCACGTACGCACTTGTGGGAAACCAAAACTGCGGCAAGACAACACTTTTCAACCAGCTTACAGGCTCAAACCAGCATGTGGGCAATTTCCCGGGAGTGACGGTGGACAGAAAGGATGGCGCAATCAAAGAGCATCCGGACACATCAATCACTGATCTGCCCGGAATTTACTCAATGAGCCCATATACGAATGAGGAGATTGTGTCGAGAAACTTTGTGCTCGATAACAAGCCAAAGGCCATAATAAATATCGTAGATGCTACAAATATCGAGAGAAACCTGTATCTGACCATGCAGCTTCTTGAGATGGATATACCGATGGTTATCGCACTCAATATGATGGATGAGGTGACGGCAAACTCAGGCTCAATCGATGTAAATAAAATCGAGGGACTGTTAGGAGTGCCTGTTGTACCGATTTCTGCCGCAAAGAATCAGGGTGTTGATGAGCTGGTGCGCCATGCAATACACATTGCAAAGTATCAGGAGCGCCCGGGCAGACAGGATTTCTGTGATGAGAATGATTTTGGCGGTGCCGTGCACAGATGTATACACGCGGTCAGCCACCTGATTGAGGATCATGCAAAGCTCGCCGGAGTCCCGATTCGCTTTGCTGCTACCAAAATTATCGAGGGAGATGCACTTATATTAGAGCAGCTTCATCTTGATGAGAATGAGAAAGAGGCAATAGAGCATCTGATTGTCCAGATGGAGAAGGAGCGAGGCCTTGACAGAAGCGCTGCAATTGCGGATATGCGCTTTACATTTATTGAGAAAATCTGCGAGAGCACCGTGGTAAAACCGAAGGAGAGCAGGGAGCGTATCAGAAGTGAACGCATCGACCGTGTTCTTACAGGCAAATATACGGCAATACCGTGCTTTATAGTGATAATGCTTGCTGTATTTTATCTCACCTTCAATGTAATCGGAGCAGGCCTTCAGTGGCTTTTGGAGCAGGGCATAGGAGCACTGACCGCGCTTACGGATAAGGCACTCACAGCGGCAGGTGTGAATGAGGTGCTGCACGGACTGGTAATAGACGGCATCTTTCAGGGTGTCGGAAGCGTATTAAGCTTTTTGCCGATTATCGTGACATTGTTCTTTTTCTTATCCCTCATGGAGGACAGCGGATACATAGCGAGGGTTGCATTCTTCATGGACAAGCTCCTTCGTAAGATAGGGCTTTCCGGACGAAGCATAGTACCAATGCTCATAGGCTTCGGCTGTACGGTGCCAGCTGTCATGGCGACACGTACACTGCCAAGTGAGAGAGACCGTCGAATGACTATACTCCTCACACCGTTTATGAGCTGTTCGGCAAAATTGCCAATTTATGCATTCTTTGTTAGTGCATTTTTCCCGAAGCATGGCGGACTTGTCATGGGAGGACTGTACTTCCTTGGAATAATTGTCGGAATACTTTTCGCATTTATCTACAGAAAGACTTTGTTCAGGGGTGACGCAGTGCCGTTTGTAATGGAACTGCCAAACTACAGGATGCCGGGCGCCAAGAATGTGTGCCAGCTCCTCTGGGAGAAGGCAAAGGACTTTTTGCAGAAGGCATTTACAGTAATACTTATTGCCACAATGCTGATATGGTTCTTACAGAGCTTTGACATACACTTTAACATGGTAACAGACTCAAAGGACAGCATGCTTGCCACTATTTCAAGTATTATCGTGCCTGTCTTTAAGCCTCTGGGCCTCGGAGACTGGCGTATATGCACATCACTTATCAGCGGACTCATGGCAAAGGAGAGTGTGGTATCAACACTTGAGATACTGTTTGGCGGAACGGTTACGACAGCACTCACAACACTTTCAGCCGCATCTCTTCTGGTGTTCTCGCTGCTCTACAGTCCTTGCGTGGCTGCTATAGCATCCATAAAGAGAGAGCTTGGTGCAAAGTGGGCAGTCAGTGTGGTGCTTTTGCAGTGTGCGATTGCATGGGTGGCAGCATTTATTGTAAGAGTTATTGGACTGCTTGTGATGTAAAAAAACTGACTACAAAAAATATAAAAGGAGATATGTGATGGAGATTAAACTGGAAAATGAATCACTTGAGCTCACGATAAACAGCTTCGGAGCAGAGCTTAAAAGCATCACCGGCAAGGAAACTGGTACACAGTATCTGTGGGATGCCGATGAGAAATACTGGAAGAGAAGTGCACCGGTGCTTTTCCCGTTTGTCGGCAGCTTAAAGGACAAGAAGTTTACCGTTGATGGGACAGATTATCCGATGGGACAGCACGGCTTTGCCAGGGATATGGAGTTTGAGCTTGTGTCACAGACAAAGGATGAGGCATGGTTTTCACTTAAATCAAATGATGAAACTCTTGCAAAATATCCGTTCGAGTTTGTGCTTGAAATCGGCTATAAGCTCTCTGGCAGTGAGATAAAAGTGACCTGGAGGGTGACAAATCCTGCGAAAAAGGATTTACTTTTCTCAATCGGTGGTCATCCTGCATTCATGTGCCCTATCGCAGAGCAGGGAAAGCAGTCAGACTATTATCTAAAGCTTGACACAGACAAAGCAATCACCTACGGACTTATCTGTGACGGCGGACTTTTAGACAAGGATGACAATCTGCTTAAGGTGGATGCGGATGGATACTGTCAGATAGATGAGCATATGTTTGATAAGGATGCACTCATTATCGAAAACAGACAGGCTTCAAAGGTGAGCCTGTGTACACCGGATAAGAAGCCATACCTTACGGTGTCATTTGATGCGCCTTTATTTGGTCTGTGGTCACCGGCAGGCATGGGAGCACCGTTTATCTGTATTGAGCCGTGGTACGGCCGATGCGACAGAGCAGGCTTTGCCGGAGAATTAAAGGACAGGGAGTATGGTAATTCGTTGGCACAGGGTGAGAAATTTGAGAAGTCATATACGATTGCAATTGAGATGTAGATTTTCTTGTTCTAGGGTGGCTTAAATAGTTACAAACATAAATATAAGATATAGTTAGAATCGGGGGCCGGCTTTCTTAAGGCCGGCCTGAAGCAGCCATTTCTGATCAATTTTCTTAAGATCTTCACCGAATCTGACATGCAGCCGAACGAAGCCTTCGAGCTGCTCGATATGTTCAATGGTGCCCTTGCCGAACTTTGGATGATTGACATCGTCATTGATATTAAATTTTACAGTACTGTTTTTCTTTTTGCGGTATTCCTGCTCGCATGAATATGTATCGCGGATAGGAATACTCTTGTCAGTAATTTTCTTTTTGAGAACCTTATCATAATCGTGCTTAATAAGTCCTTCACCGGCTTTGTAGTAAGGAGTGGGAGCTGCTCCGATAAGTGAGCAGCAGTATTTCCACGCACTTCCGTGGATGCCGGGCTGCCAGTTGTACTTGTCCGGTATATCCATATTATATTGCATATAGTGGGCATATTCGTGCTTATATAAATCCATCCTGTCATCCTTTGACAAGGGCTTTGTCACACAGTAGCCGATGAAAAGCAGCGAAAAATGAAATTCTTCTTCATCCTGCCCAAAGCCCGGAGTGTATGCACCGAGCCTGTCCGTATCAAAGCCAAATGTGATAGGAACCCTTGCACCGTTAAGCCCAAGCTGTCTGTCGAGCTTCTGGTAGAGAAAGCGGATTTCCGCGAGATGTATTTTTGTTTCGTTTTCGAGTAGTTGTCGTAAATTGTTGTCTATGTTCATAAGTATATTTCTCTAAAAAATCAGTTTGTTTTCAACACAGTAATGATATATTCCGTCATTCTCAACTGATTGGCACACAAAATCAGCCTTAGCCTTGACTTCGTCCTTTGCATTGCCCATGGCAACACCAATGCCTACGGCCTCAAGCATTTCAATATCGTTATGTCCGTCACCGAAAGCAATTGCTTCATCCTTTGAGAAGCCATAATGCCTAAGCACTGCAGCAACAGCATTGCCTTTGCCACTGTTAAGCGGAATAATATCAACGGCCTTATCCCACCATGCAGTTATCTGTGAGTGGGGCGCGCCGGATAGAATCTGTGAGTGCTCATCTTTTTTGCAGGAGCACATAATCTGATATATATCAGTCCTGCTTATCTCGTCAAAATTGTCAGCGATTTTAAGCTTTTCGCTGCCAAAGGCAAAGTATTGCTCTAAATCAGGGTCGGTACCGTTTGTGACAATCATATGCTCGTTGCTGATTGCAATGGCGCGGTTCATCTGCTTTAGATTGGAAATTATCTGATATTTGTCGTGCTCATTAATAGGATTTTTGAAGATGATATCATTGCCTGCGGTGACGAATGAGCCGTTAAAGGTGAGCAGGACATCAAAATCAATTCCATCAAAATGAGGCACACCTGTGTAGCTTCTTCCGGTAGCCATACAAAGGATGATGCCATTTTGGTGGAGCTGCCTAAGTGCAGCAGCAGTGTTTGCTGATAATTCTTTATGTCCCAGCCGAAGCAGGGTGCCATCCACATCAAAGAATGCTATTTTAATCATAATTCACCTGCCTGTTTTAATGCTAGTTTAATGATATTTTCATTTATATAGAATCCGTTTGATTGAATTTTGGTTATTGCATTTTTTACAGAAGAAATAAAATGTTAAGTAAGTCTGCATTGCACAATGCAATTAATGGTGTTGAATTGACAATTACCCTACGCATTATTCATCTCCTCTATAAATTCTGCTTCATCATCAAAACTGAAGATAGATATATTATTATTGCCTAGATATTTGATGAAATCTTCCTCACTCATTCCGGCTATCTGTGCACAATATCCAATAGAAATATGGTTTTTTAAATAAAGCATTAGAGCAGTAGCTTTCTTGGCAAAAGCATTAGCTTCATCTTTGGTCATTTTGGTATCGTATAATACTTCATCTGGTATTTTTATTGCAATACTACACATATAAACACCTCTTTCTATTTATAATGAATCATTAATTATATCTCAGTTACATGATAACATAATAAGCGCAAGATTAAAAACATTTATTTAAATTTCTGTCACAACGTAAGGTACGTAAGCCGGGGACTGTTGGGGACACGCGCTTTAGCTATCGCTACGCTTAGCAACTAAGATTCTGTACGAAATTATGCTCATGAAGCGTAGAAACGCACCTGCATGGACGCAGGGGAGAGGAAGATTTACATATGTGTACGCAGGAGGACCTGGTTCATAAAGATTACCATTTCTTATAACTGTGTTCTTGATATTAAAGGACACAAGTGGCTTTTTTCAATATGTTGTTGTTAATTTATGGTGTTGGGCTTCCACCATTAAGTCAAGTCCAAATTTGTGTGTAAATTCATCTTCCAGCTATATTAGTCCGTCTAT
>ENA-UAHE01000682-UAHE01000682.1-human-gut-metagenome-genome-assembly--contig:-NODE-682-length-11292-cov-18.801993_pt1 | contig 11292 bp, 14 predicted proteins | sample MGYA00243416_ERZ654354 | MGnify/ENA primary metagenome ERZ654354 (study PRJEB26926, sample SAMN06165160) | human gut metagenome | biome: ENVO:00009003; feature: ENVO:2100002; material: ENVO:00002003...
TATTATCAGGCAGAGGTGAACCATGATATGCCAGGACTGGCAAGATAGGAGGTGCGCATGTTTATCATAAAACTTGCAGGGAAAATATTATTACTGCCGGTATGGCTGATCCTTTTTGTGATCGGCCTGGCAGTGAAGATGACAGTACAGATTTATGCGGTTGTCAGAGGGATCCTTGGATTTATATTCACTTTGTTGATTATAGCGACTGCATATTGTTATCATGACTGGGTACAGGTTGCATTCTTGTTTGTGCTGAGTGTTATTCTGTATCTGATTCTGTTTGCAGGAGTGTTTGTAGACACTGTACTGGATATGACAAGAGAAAGTATTATTGATTTTATTTTATCGTGAGGAGGATATGAAAATGAGCGAAAACAATGATTTTATTCAGTTACCACCACTTAAAAAAGACACACCGTCTGATGTGGTAGCATTTATCTGGGAGTACATGAAAGTACCGGAGAATTCAAGAGAAAAAGTTAAGAATCTGCTTAAAGATGCAAATGAAAATGGAGTAAAATTAAGTCATCAGGCACCAACACTGTATGATGTTGTCCCAAAAGAAGAAATTGCTGAATTTGAAGAGCTTATGCGCAAAACCATAGCTGACATTGTATCAGAATCCAGTAGTGTTGCCTGTTGGGTGTATGTGCAGAAATACGTGAAACAGAAAACTCTTGACGAAATGCTGCAAGAATTGCCAGGAGCAGGCCAGTTCATCATTGTTATGAATACCTGGTTCGAAAGACTGATGGCGGATCAATAGAAGTTGTGATAGAATGAAGGAAACGATTTGAAGTGCAAATCGGTGTTTGTCTTGATGAAAAATAGATAGTTTATAGTGGAACATCTGTCAGAAGTGGCAGGTGTTTTCTTTTGGCTCTTGTTGTTCCTGAAATCATGAGCATACACTTCTAACTAAAGGGTGATGGGAATTTTGTAAACCATAAAAATAAACATTGACAATCATCTATGCATAATATATAATAGAAACATAGACAATCATCTATGTAAAGGAGGTCAATATGAATACAATAGATGTAGCACTTATTTGTAAAGCATTGGGAGATAGTAATAGATTGCAGATTATCCAAATGCTCTCCGACGGAGAAAAATGTGGTTGTAAACTATTGGAGGCTTTTGAGATTACACAGCCTACACTTTCTCATCATATGAAAATCTTAAATGAATGTGGGCTGGTGAATGATTGGAAAGAAGGTAGATGGCATCATTATTCATTGAATTGTGAGACCTTGAATGCCTTTAAAACTTTTATTGAAGGATTATCCTGCTGTAAAGAGGAAAGTGGGTGCTGTCAATAATGATTTGGGAGTTTATTCAAAATCAGATTTTGGGAATGAAATGGATGAGTACATTAATTGGAAATCTTCTTGAGAAAATTGGCTTGGATACTTCAAGTAGGATGGGTGGAAGTGTACAGTTTTTCCTATATGATGTTTTGAAGATAACGATATTGCTTTGTATCCTGATTTTTATGATTTCCTATATTCAAAGCTACTTTCCACCAGAACGAAGTAAGAAGATTATGGGGCGTTTTCATGGAATCTGGGCAAACTGTATTGCAGCATTACTTGGTACGGTGACACCATTCTGTTCTTGCTCGTCCATTCCACTGTTTATTGGATTTACCAGTGCAGGACTTCCATTAGGTGTGACATTTTCCTTTCTGATTTCTTCTCCAATGGTAGATTTAGGAAGTCTGGTTTTGCTGATGAGTATCTTTGGATCAAAAGTTGCTATCATATATGTGATTGTAGGGCTTGTTATTGCGGTAATAGGTGGAACAATTATTGAAAAGCTTCATTTGGAGAATGAAGTGGAAGCGTTTATTCGAAAAGCGAATGCGGTCGATATTGATATGGATGAACCAACGCAAAAAGAAAGACTTTCTTTTGCAAAACAACAGGTTATAGACACCTTTAAGAAAGTATTTCCATATATTTTGATTGGTGTCGGAATAGGAGCTGTTATTCACAATTGGATTCCAGAGAGCTGGGTAGAAAAGATTCTTGGCAGTGATAATCCATTTGGTGTAATTCTGGCAACGTTGGTCGGCATTCCTATGTATGCAGATATTTTTGGTACGATACCAGTAGCAGAAGCATTACTTGCAAAAGGGGCACAGCTTGGAACAATCTTAAGTTTTATGATGGGTGTGACTACACTTTCGTTACCGTCAATGATTATGCTTAGAAAGGCAGTGAAACCGAAGTTACTAGGAATTTTTATTGTAATATGTGCAGTTGGAATAATTATTGTTGGATATTTCTTTAATGCAATTCAGTATCTACTGGTTTAGAAAAAGAAAAAAGGAGATTGAAATTATGAGCTTATTTGGAAAGAAAAAGGACGAAAAGAAAATGGTTAAGGAACAATCAGGTTGTTGTGGTGGTGGAAATTGCAATGAAGAAAGCGTTGAGGCAGCAAAGGAAACTCTTTCATCAGGAGCAAATGTGAAAGTTCTTGGTGGCGGTTGTGATAAATGCAATGCATTGGAGAAGAATGTGAAGGAAGCGCTTAGTGAGCTTGGCATGACGGATGAGATTGACCATGTTACAGATTTTGGTCAGATTGCGGCAATGGGAGTTATGAGTACACCTGCTCTGGTTATTGATAATAAAGTAGTCTCAATGGGGAAAGTATTAAGTAAGGATGATGTGATAAAAGCATTAAAGAAAGTTAGGGGATAGGTATGAAGAAAGTAGCGTTCATTTGTGTCCATAATTCATGCAGAAGTCAGGTTGCAGAAGCATTGGGAAAGCATTTTGCATCCGACGTATTTGAAAGTTATTCTGCTGGAACGGAAACGAAGCCACAAATAAATCAGGATGCAGTTCGTATTATGAAAGAAATGTATGGCATTGATATGGAGAAAGAACAGTATTCAAAGCTGATTTCGGATATACCAGAGCCAGATATTGCTATTTCTATGGGATGTAATGTTGGATGCCCATTCATTGGAAGACCATTTGATGATAACTGGGGATTGGATGATCCGACAGGAAAATCAGACGAAGATTTCATCAAATTAATTAATCAGATAGAACTGAAAATAAAGAATATGATAGATAGGATGAAATAGACAGATTCCAGTTTGCAGAGCTGACAATCTATCATTTTATCAAAGTAAGATAATTACAATCAATAACACCGGTGCGGGATTTTGATATCCAGTACCGGCGTTATTGATTTCACAGGGGTTTGGGGGTGTAGCCACCAAATATACTATTCGTTTTCTGCTTCGGCAAGTTTGTTAAGGATCCACTCCCGATTGATAACAATGTCCTCATCATCTCGAAGATCCTTGAAATCATCGCAGTGTGAAGAAGCAAATTCATACATATTTTCAATGTCAACTGCACCAGTGATCTCACCCTTATTAATGATTACAAGAATATTTGTTCCGTCGTCGTCGACAGCAAAGCGCAGTTCATCAAAATCTATAGCAGGATTATTTTTGAGAATAGAATCTGCCGCAAGTAATTTAACAAGTTCTATTATCCTGTCATCCTTACCAGCATCAAAGATTTTGATCTTTTCAATGAGCTGATTTGCTGATGTCACAATCCGGTTTAAGTACTTTTCGGTACGATAATCAGCCAAAGCATTTTCTCCATAAAACATTTCATATGTCTTCTCTACTTCTGATTCAGGAACCAGATAAATCATGACAAGATCTTCCATCTGATGATAGAGTGTAGGATAGTTTAAACGAAAGGTCTCTCCACAGTTCGGGCAGGTATAAAGGAAAATAGACTGATTAAGTACCTTCTCTTTCATTTCAGGATCCAGTACAGTATTAATGCTGTCCCAGACTTCAAAATCTCCCTCATGATGGCAGGAAGGGCAGGTTACCTTTTCTATATGATGTTTTGACATAAATAATCCCCCTTTCAGTGAGATAAATCTATAGTTTTCTTATTGTAGAATACACTTATCCTTTATTATTTTGCCAGGAAATTACTCTGAATCTCCATCGGCATATGATAAGCCTGGCCTCGTTTTGTCAGGCTGTATAGTTTAAAGCTCATGAGTTCCGGAGTCGCATTCAAAGAGCTGCAGAGTCCGAAATAATCCAGGTCTTCGTTCTGAACCATATCTTCGATCTCCTCATCATTAATCAGAAGATCGGCAGCAAACAGATTGGCCTGGTATTCTGTATTATCCGTCATATTGTAGAGGGTATCATCTTGCATTGGAGCCATTTTCAGCTGGGAACGATGCAGGATGATATGCCCTAATTCATGGGCGGCAACGATCATCTTTTCTTCTTCTGAAAGGAAACTGCTGATCATGACATAGATTGTCTTACAGCTCATAAAACAGTATCCTTTCAGTGTCTTATATCTGGAAGTTTCACCGACCACAATGTTCATCTGATCCATGATCTCAAATGGATCTCGGGTTCCATATTTCTTGATTAATTTCTTTGTTTCTGTATATATGTAAGTGTTTCTCAAATAAATCACCTCAAAAGTAAAAAATAAAAGGGCAGAAATATCCTTGTAACTATAAGGTAACAGATTAGGTGTACAATAATTCCGCCTTCTATTATTTTTCCTCTTGGTTTTTCAGATATTTTTTCGGTGTAAATTTCTTTGCACGTCTTTTGGAATCCAGATAAAGGCTCTGGATCTCATCCATAAAAGCTATTTTATCTTCGTCTGTCAGTGATCCACCGGCAAACATAGCTGCAGCCTGTTCCAGAATCTGCTGAGCCTGTCTGGCACCACGGTTACCAAACTGTTCGGATGCTTCTGTGATAAAAGCTTCATTCTCACTCATGAGATAAGAAACGTCACACTGTAATGCATCTGCCAGTTTCTGATACAGAACATTTTGTTTTGGAAAACGTCCTTCTACTTCCCAGGATCGAATGGTCCTATATGAAACACCAACCATACTGGCCAGTTCCTGCTGACTCATCTTTTTTTCTTTTCTTAATGATCTTACTTTTTCACCGAATGTCATAAACATACCTCTTTCTAAGCCTTGTCTTATAAGTTTCATTAGCCGCTTCAAGGCAAAACGGGAAATGTGTCTCCTGAAAATCAAAAATTAATCTTGACAAAGGGAAATATCTCTCCTATAATGTGAATCACAGATAAGGGAAACATCTTTCCTATAAGATACACAATATTTCCTCTTTTGTCAATGAATATGTGGAATGAATTTCCTATATTTTAAAGAAAACAGGAAGGATGCACAGTCATTGACAGTCAAAATGGGATACATGTTACAAAAAGAGGAAAGACGTATGGGAGGTGACAATGTGAGTCAGGATCAGACTTCTATTATCTGTATTGATCTAAAGTCCTTTTATGCTTCTGTAGAATGCGTAGAACGTGGACTGGATCCGTTTAAAGCAAACCTGGTGGTTGCAGATCCGACCAGATCAAAGTCAACAATCTGCCTGGCAATCACTCCAGCTATGAAGTCTCTTGGCATCAAGAACCGGTGCCGGATCCATGAGATACCGGATTGTGTGAAGTACATCACAGCCATGCCAAGGATGCAGCTGTATATGGATTATTCCGCAAAGATCTATGGAATCTATCTGCGGTACGTCTCAAAAGAAGATATCCATGTGTACAGTGTCGATGAGTGTTTTATTGATGTGACAAACTATCTGCAGCTTTATCATCTCACTGCAAAAGAAATGGCGGTAAAGCTTATGCAGGAGGTTATGGAGGAAACAGGTATCACTGCAACCGCTGGTGTGGGAACCAATCTGTATCTTGCTAAGATCGCAATGGATATCGTAGCAAAGCATGTGGATGACCATATTGGAATCCTGGATGAATTCTCTTACAGAGAGCAGCTATGGGATCATAAACCATTAAGTGACTTCTGGAGGATTGGATCCCGGACTGAAAAAAAACTGGCCGGTTACGGGATTCATACGATGGGCGATATCGCAATGGCTTCTTTAAGATCCGAAGACTGGCTGTATAAGATGTTTGGGATTGATGCAGAGCTGTTGATTGATCATGCATGGGGCTATGAAACATGCCGGATGAGTGACATCAAGAACTATCATTCGGAAGAGCACAGCCTTTCAAATGGTCAGGTGCTGATGCGAAACTATTCTTTCGAAGATGCACTTGTGATCGTAAGGGAAATGACAGACAACCTGGTCCTGGATCTGTTTGAAAAGGGACTGGTGACAAGTTCTATCACCTTATGGATTGCATACGACCACAGGTATGAGCATGAGGCATCTAAAGGAACCGTAAAACTTGAAAGAGGAAGTAACAGTTCCAAAAAAATCATAGATGCAGTGGCAGATTTATATCTCAGGATTGCAGACAAATATACCGGAATCCGAAGAATCGAGGTGTGTGCGAACAGGGTTGCTCCTGAAAGTTATGTGCAGTACAGCCTGTTTGATGATCCCAAACAGACCGATAAGGAACGGCATTTACAGGAAGCAGTATTGAATGTAAAGCAGCGTTATGGAAAGAATGCGATCATGCGTGGATCCAACCTGCTGGAGTGTTCCACCTATAGAGAACGCAATGAACAGATTGGTGGTCACCGTGCTTAGAGGAGGTGCAAAAAGTGCTGGCAAGTGCATATCAACCGTATTTATATTTACCAAGACCGGTTTCCAGGAGACATCCCATGGATGTAGGACGCAGGGCAAAACAGTTTGCTCCATTTGCGGCACTTCGTGGACTGGATGAAACGATCCGGCAACAGGAAATCATTTACGAATCGAAAAGAGATTTATCCGAAGAAAAGAAAAATGAGCTGGATATGAAATTAAGGATCCTGGCATATGGGATGAAGATACAGGCAACTTATTTTCAAAAATCCTGGAAGGATCCGTCAGTTGGCCAGTACCATACATTATCCGGAACCGTAGAATTTTTTGATCCATCAGTCCACTTACGGATCGATGATACTGAGATTCAGATCCAGGACATCTGTGATCTGACTGGTGATGTATTTGAAACTATTGAAATATCATGTTAATTAATCACAGCGGAATTTTTTATACCGGAAAGAGTGTGTGGTAGCTGGTGGAAGGATAAAAAAGGATGCACAGATCGACAAAGCAGATCTGATCAGAATAAAAATCGTGCTGTTCGTGCAGCTTTGGCACTTACGGAATGGATGGCATGATGCTCATAAGGCGGATTTGATTTCCCTTTGGTCCGTTGAGTAATAAATGGAGAAATATCTTATTGCTTAAAGGAGGAAGCCTATATGGGATCAGGTGCTATTAAATGGCATGTACACTGCTCTGTATGCGGAGCCTTTATTGAAAAGAGCGCACAAAGCGATTCAGAAGTGGAGTGCAAAAAATGTCGCAGTACATTGGAGATATTTGTAAAGGATGATATGGTGTCGGTTCGTCCGATCCACATCCGAGATGAACAATTAAAGTCCAGGATGCGGACGTATTCCCGAAAGATGATGAATCAGGGATTATAACAGAATAGAATGAGCTGTCTGTAGTAAGCGTTGGATTTGGCAGGAACCATCAAGAACGCACCAGACAGCAAGAGTTTGTCAAGGAGCTGAACCTGACTGGAATCACTAAGAGCCCGGCAAAACATTTACGGATACACTGCAAGATCAGAAGTATTTTCTGGTTTTGGAGATTGTTGAAGTATTTGTTTTGTCGGGCTTTTTTGACGTATTTCGAAAAATTTTTAAATTTTTTTGTCGTACCCCACTGTAAAACAGGCTCTCAGCGTTTCGTTATATAGAGGTTGAATTCTCTTCTGCAAAAATAATTGCAGAGAGAGATTTTGATAATATGACACAAAGGAGGAAGCAAAGATGACTGAAATCGAATACCAGGAATTTGTAAGGCATTGTCCTTACGATGCTATGGGCGATTATTCCATGTTTCGCAAAGAGCAAACAGAGAATGAATCAGAAGATGCACATATCAACTGAATAAGCCAGGCAATCTGGCAAACTTAATCTAAACGCAGATACATGCGTTACAAAGGAGTCGCGGACTCCCGTTCAAAAAAAACGGGTGAGTTCGTGACCTCTTGTACTGCAGTTCTTTATGTCTGTGCAGAAATTTCATAAAAGATGGAATGGACCACCCGGAGCCGAAAGGCAGAAAGGTGGTCTTTATGTTGACATTAAAAGAACTGAAAAAAATCGTGAAAGTTGCTGATGTGGAGAAGAGAATCCCAAGCGTGAAATCCTTGAAGGAACACAAAGTTGTAGTAAAGGAAATGATCAATGCAGATACAACAATCTCTGTTTATGATCACGGATATGTACTTTATACAGCAGGAAATCAATCAACCGTATTTCCGCTTCATAGTTGTGATGACTATGAATATGTGAGTGTAACTGGCGATAACAAGGAATTCAATAAAGAGTTCTTTGATAATGAAAACTGGTATATCCGTCTGCTGATGGAGGCTGAAGACCGTATGGCATACAGCCAGAGCAAAATCAGCACCAATCATGGTGTGTTTTCTAACAGCGATGTTACAGATGATGCGGAGATTATGAGAGGATCTTCAAAAGATTTTGTTGACGATGTTATCGACAGAGAAATTCTAAACGCTTTGATCAAAGAGTTAACAGAGAGACAAAAGACGGTACTCAATCTGGTTTATTTCGAGGAAATGCGTCAGCAGGATGTTGCAGATTATCTGGGAATCAAACAGCAGAGTGTAAATGACCTCCTGAACAGGGCATTAAAAACGATGAAAAAAAAGGCGGAAAACGAAGAATTTTAAAAAAATTGAATTAGACCACTGTAAAACAGGCTCTGAGCGTTTCGTTATATGAAGGGTTTGCATAGAACACCTTCATGTACCTTGAAAAATGAATAGCCTGCCCGGAGTGATATTCGGTTTGAACATGCATAGAGCGAAAAGCTGCGTGTCTGCCAGAAGAAAACGTATCAGAGATGGAAACTGATATAGGAACGGATCCGGGAAAGAAAACAGGAAAACGCTTAAATCTTAAATCAAAATAAAATGTCTGAATCTGAAAAGAGGATGACAGTAGAAATCATGTGGCGGTATTTGTGACAAACAGGTACCGCCATATATTTGTGCTGTTATCTCAGCTTGTGCTGACTGTCCCAAATAGCGCAAATTTCAGGAAAGGAGGCGATCATCTTCGTATAAAAGATAATACGCAGACACGAACAGATAACCATACACAAAAAAATCAGAAAGGAAGGATTTAAGAGAATGAACGTGAAAAAGAAAGCACGCAGGGTGATGTCCGGTTTACTGACTGCAGTAACGGTTCTATCGACGGTACTCTCTCCCGCTGTTGCCTATGCTTCTGATGATGCCGGATCTGTAAAAAAGATTCCGTATTATGAGGAGATCAAGGATCAGTTGGATGAAGATGAAGTGGTAACTGCAAAGGATTATGAGATCAAGGTTGGAGACAATTTCGATGTAAAGAGTGATTATACCGGTCTTACGATCCAGGATGACAGCAAAGTAAAAGTTACATTTCAGGAAGCAAAAGATACGGACGGGAATGACTTTTCTACCGATTATGCCAATTCCTATAAGGCAGTCTATTATGTAGAACCACAGACAACGGATCACCCAACCTACCAGATCAATCGAAAGATCGTGGTAAAAGAAGCGGATCAGCAGAAAGATTCGCAGTCAGAAAGTTCTTCTGATCAGGATGCTGGTTCTTCCGATGAGACAGAAACAGAGGATTCTGAGGCTGACTCGTCTACAGAGGAAACTGATGCTGCTGACACGGAGAGCAAAACAGAACTGACAGAAAAAGAATTTGATGCAGAGATCGAAGCAACGGAGAATCAGGAGACCGTTGATCCGGAAACAGGGATCACACTCTCAGAGGTTATGCAGGAAGCTGTTGACCAGGAAGTTGCTCTTGCAGATCTTGAAGCAGGCGAAAGTATTACTTTTGATATGCCAATGATGCTTGCTTCCGGTGAAACAGGAACAAAATCAGTCACAGTTACAGCCGGCTCCTGGTACTATTACGCAGACTATGGATTAGGTTCTTATCTGACTTGTCCATATTATGTGAAATGGGGAAGCATCAATGCGACAGCATACTGTGTTGAACCATCGAAAAAAGGACCGGGAAATGGAACTTATACGATCCAGAAACTTGCCGATGGAAAGACACTTGCAAAGGTCTGCTATTACGGAACAAAAGCAAGTGATGAGAATGGTTTCTTCGATGAGAAACATCCGGATTTTCCGGCAGGAAAGAGATTCATCATTACGCATCTTGCAGCGGCTTATGCAAATGGATCCAGTGACTGGGCATCCGGAACCAATGCAACAGGAAAGAACCTGGCAATGGAACTTTACAATTATTGTGTAAATATGCCGGACATTCCGTCTGTAGATATGAGCTTTTCCGAATCTAATGTAAAGGCTTATGTGGAAGGAAACAGCCAGCGAACAAGCGTGATCACATTCAAAGCAGATAAACTGCAGACAATCACATTTAAGTTGCCAAGCGGTGTAAAGCTTGTAAATGTGACAACCGGTAAAACAAGTGCTGCAGGAGCAAGTGTAGAAATCAGTGGAGGTACACAGTTTTATCTGACAGCACCACTTGATCAGGCAGAGAGCGTCAGTGCTACATTTTCTTCTCGGATGAAGGGAAGCATTGATAAAGAATACTCTGCTTACAAGATTGTAACAGGATCCGGAACACAGGACCTGGCTCTTGTTTTCGGTGAAGGTGTCGGAAATGAGAAATATGTGGATTTTAAAGTAACCTGGACAAAAGAATGCAAGGTATCCATTGTAAAGAAAGACCAGGATACAGGAAATGCACTGGCCGGTGCAGTGTACGGGATCTATTCCGATGTTGCATGTACAAAGCTGATCGCAGAGATGCCTGCAACTGATCAGAATGGTGCTTCACAGCTCACAATGGAAAAGACACAGGAAGTTGTTTATCTGAAAGAAATCTCTGTTCCAACAGGGTATCAGATCGATACAAAGTCTTATAATGTGACTCTTGCTATCGGAAAGACAACGACCAAAAATGTAACAGACAAACGTGTAAATGCAAAGCTCAACATTGCAAAACAGGATGCTGAGACAGGCAATGAAGCCCAGGGTGATGCAACACTGGAAGGTGCGGTATATGGCCTTTATGCAAGGGAAGATATTGTTCATCCGGATGGAAGAACCGGAACGATCCATAAGAAAGACAGCCTGATCACATCCCTGACAACGGATAAGAATGGCGAAGCTTCTGTATCGGATCTCTATCTTGGAAAGTATTATCTGAAAGAGCTTAGTGCTCCGGTGGGATACG
>ENA-UAHE01000704-UAHE01000704.1-human-gut-metagenome-genome-assembly--contig:-NODE-704-length-10997-cov-4.690642_pt1 | contig 10997 bp, 11 predicted proteins | sample MGYA00243416_ERZ654354 | MGnify/ENA primary metagenome ERZ654354 (study PRJEB26926, sample SAMN06165160) | human gut metagenome | biome: ENVO:00009003; feature: ENVO:2100002; material: ENVO:00002003...
CATATATATAGTTATTTTCTTTTTCTTATAAACCAATATATCAAACCAAGTGCAACGAGGAAACCGCCGAGGATGCAACGGAAGATGATATTAAGCGTACCCTCAAACATTGGGTAGCCTGCAAAGGTTCGCAGTCCGTACCATACGGTCATGAAGATAAAAAACACAGCCATTAAAACTGCAAGCAAGCCCTGATGTTCGTGGCGATATTTGATTCCTACGATAATCATTAATATTGCAAGAGCCGCCCAAAGCCATACATACATATTCTGAAGAAATTCGCCCATAAAATTCACCCTTAAACATTACTGATAAGTAGATTATAGAGTATCCTCGGCACAATGTCAAACCGTGTTATGTGAAGATTTTCTGAAAACGAAAAATTTTTTCAAAAACGCTTGACTTTTACTGACTTTGGTATTATATTATGAGTATAGCAATTAGCACTCACCTATCGAGAGTGCTAAAACAGCAAAAAACCGACACGAAATGAGGTGAACGGTATGGAGCTGGCTGAAAGAAAAAAGAAAATATTATCGGCAGTAATTGAAAGCTATATCAACACAGGCGAGCCGATTGGTTCAAAAGCGTTGATTAACGAAACGGGACTTGAGGTTTCATCGGCAACGGTGCGAAATGACCTTGCAGACCTTACAAATAAAGGCTACTTGGTTCAGCCGCACACCTCGGCAGGACGAATTCCAACGCTGCAGGGCTACAGATACTACATCGACAATCTGATGAAAATTACCCCCGTAACCCAAGGCGGACGGGAATATGTTGAATCCGAGCTTTACAAAAGTGCAGATTCCCCAGAGAGTATTCTCAAAGAGGCAAGCGGTGTTATTTCAAGGCTGACAGGCTGCACAGCGGTAACAACAACACCTTCGGGTGAGGAAAGCAGAATCCACAGAATAAGATTTGTTCAGACGGGTTCGCACACGGCAATGGCTGTTGTGATTGCCTCAAACGGAATCATAAAAACAAAGCTGTTTCGTTGCGATTTCCTTTTGAATCCCGAACTTTTGACCGTGTTTGACAAGGCATTTAACGAAATCTTTTCGGGAATGAAGCTTTCATCGGTCAACCGACCGTTCATACAGACAGCGGCGGCAAGGCTCGGTGAACTTTCAATGTTTACCCCGGGAGTGCTTGTGGCAATTATGGAGGCTTGTGAAACGGCAAAGGAAGTCAGCGTTTATCTCAGCGGTGTGACAAAGCCGTTGTTTATGTCCGATGTCAATTTTCTTAACGCACGAAATGTTATGGAGTTTTTGAACAACAGACACGACCTTGCGGAAATGCTTGAAAATCTTCCGCTTGACACCTCCGTCAGCATAGGCGGCGAAAACAGCAGAACAGAGCTTGCAGGGAGTGCGGTAATCTCCACACGATACCGACTTGACGGCAATCCGTCAGGTGTGCTTGCGGTGATAGCACCCGTGAGAACGGACTACGCAAGAGCAATTTCAATTCTTGAATGTGTGTCCGAAAGCGTTAGCACTCTTATTGATGAGCTGATAGAAATATGATAAATAAAAATCCTTGAAGGAGGATAAAGATGACTAAGAAAAAATCCGAGAAAACCGAAGAAAAAAAGGTTTCCGAAGAAACAGTCGCAGAAGAAACCGAGACTGAAAATACCGAAGAGCCTGCAAAGGATGAAAATGCGGATAAAATCAAGGCTCTTGAAGATGAGCTTTCGGCACAGAAGGATAAGTATATGCGACTTGCCGCCGAGTACGACAATTACCGTAAAAGAACGGCAAACGAAAAGCTTTCAATCTATGACGATGCAACTTCAAAGGCTTGTATCGAGCTTCTTCCCGTTGCAGACAGCGTAACGCTTGCTCTTGCAAATCTGAAAGACGCCGATCCCGATATCATCAAGGGTATTGAGCTTATTTCAAATCAGCTTGCAAAGAGCTTTGAAAAGCTAAAGATTGAATCCTACGGCAAAGCAGGCGATGCATTCGATCCGAACTTGCACAATGCGGTTTCAAAGATTGAGGACGAAAACCTCGGTGCCGACACAATCGCAGCCGTTTATCAGACGGGTTACAAAATCGGTGACAAAATTATCCGTCACGCAATGGTACAGGTTGCCAACTGTGACTGATTTCATATATAAATATTCAGCAGAAAACACACAAACAAAAATAATTAAAAATTCAATTGGAGGAATTTATCATGGCTAAGACAATAGGTATAGATTTAGGTACAACAAACTCATGCGTAGCAGTTATCGAAGGCGGCGAGCCTGTAGTTATCGCTAACGCAGAAGGCGCAAGAACAACTCCGTCTGTTGTTGCTTTTTCAAAAGACGGCGAAAGAATGGTTGGTCAGGTTGCCAAGCGTCAGGCTATCACAAACCCTGACAGAACAGTTGCATCAATCAAGAGAGAAATGGGTACGGCTCACAAGGTAACAATTGACGGTAAGAGCTACACTCCGCAGGAGATTTCAGCAATGATTCTTCAGAAGCTCAAGTCAGATGCAGAGGCTTACCTCGGCGAAACAGTTACACAGGCAGTTATCACAGTTCCTGCATACTTCACAGACGCACAGCGTCAGGCTACAAAGGATGCCGGTAAGATTGCAGGTCTTGATGTTAAGAGAATCATCAACGAGCCTACAGCAGCCGCTCTTTCATACGGTGTAGATAAGGAAAAAGACCAGAAGGTTATGGTATATGACCTCGGCGGCGGTACATTCGATGTATCTATCATCGAAATGGGCGACGGTGTTCAGGAAGTACTTGCAACAGCAGGTAACAACCGTCTCGGCGGTGATGACTTCGATAAGAGAATCATCGACTGGATGGTTGCATCATTCAAGACAGAAACAGGCATTGACCTTTCACAGGATAAGGTTGCAATGCAGAGATTAAAAGAGGCTGCCGAGAAGTCAAAGATTGAGCTTTCAGGTGTTACAACTTCTAACATCAACCTCCCATTTATCACAGCAGACCAGACAGGTCCTAAGCACCTTGACCTTACTCTTACAAGAGCAAAGTTTGACGAACTCACATCAGACCTCGTAGAAGCTACAATGGGTCCTGTAAGATCGGCTCTTCAGGATTCAGGTCTTCAGATCGGTCAGATTGACAAGGTTCTTATGGTTGGCGGTTCTTCCAGAATCCCTGCTGTTCAGGACGCTGTTAAGAAGCTCATCGGCAAAGAGCCTTTCAAGGGCATCAACCCTGATGAATGTGTTGCTATCGGCGCAGCTATTCAGGCAGGCGTACTCGGCGGTGAAGTTGAAGGACTTCTCCTCCTCGATGTAACTCCGCTTTCACTCGGTGTTGAAACAATGGGCGGTGTTATGACAAAGATTATCGACAGAAACACAACAATCCCAACAAAGAAGAGCCAGATTTTCTCAACTGCCGCTGATAATCAGACACAGGTTGAAATCAATGTTCTTCAGGGTGAGCGTGAATTTGCCCGTGATAACAAGCAGCTCGGTCTTTTCGCTCTCACAGGCATTGCTCCTGCAATGCGTGGTATTCCGCAGATTGAAGTAACATTTGATATTGATGCCAACGGTATCGTTAATGTATCTGCCAAAGACCTCGGTACAGGCAAAGAGCAGAAGATTACAATCAGTAACTCAACTTCAATGAGCAAGGAAGATATCGACAAGGCTGTTAAGGAAGCTGAACAGTTTGCCGCAGAGGACAAAAAGCGCCGTGAGGCAGTTGACGCTAAGAACGAAGCTGAAAACATTGTTTATCAGGCAGAAAAGCTCGTCAGCGAAAGCGGTGACAAGATTCCCGAGAATGACAAGAACGCAATCAACACAAAGGTTGCAGCTCTTAAAGAGGCTATCTCAAAGGACGATGCCGCACTCATCGGCACAGCTAAGGAAGACCTCCAGAAAACTCTTAACGATGCTGCCGCTAAGCTTTATCAGCAGGCTGCTCCGCAGGGCGGTGCTCCCGATATGAACGGTGCTCAGCCAAACGGCGGTAATCCTACAGGCAACAACGGCGGAGATCCTAATGTATATGACGCTGATTTCACCGATGTTGACGATAACAAGTAATTTATGTTAGAATAACATATAGTCAAAGGAGCTGTTATATGGCGGCTCCTTTTGGCTGTATAAGACGATAACCGGCTTGCAATATTGCGTGATTTCGGTATTTTGACAAAGGTGAGAGTAATATGGCAGACAAAAGAGACTACTACGAGGTGCTTGGCGTTCAAAAGGGCGCAAGCGACGATGAAATAAAAAAGGCATACAGAGCCTGTGCCAAAAAATATCACCCGGATTTGCATCCCGGCGATAAAGAATGCGAGGAAAAATTCAAGGAAGTAAACGAGGCTTATGAGGTTCTTTCCGATTCCGATAAAAAGGCTCGTTACGACCAGTTCGGTCATGCAGGTGTTGATTCCAACTACGGCGCAGGTGCAGGCGGAGCAGGAAGTCCGTTCGGTCAGGGTATTGATATTGACGATATCTTCTCCAGCTTTTTCGGCGGATTCGGCGGCAGACGCTCCAACAATGCAAACGCTCCTATGCGTGGCAGTGATATTGAAACTACGGTTTACATTTCATTTGAAGAGGCGGCAAAGGGCTGCAAGCAGACAATCAACTATTCATGCGTAACAACCTGTGATGCCTGTCACGGAACAGGCGCTCAGCCCGGCACAAGCCCCAAGACCTGTTCGTCATGCGGCGGTTCGGGCAGGGTAACAATCAACCAGAGAACACCTTTCGGTGTTGTCCAGACTCAGCGTACCTGTGATGCCTGTCACGGCAGAGGTAAGATTGTTGACAATCCTTGTAAAAAGTGCGGCGGTTCGGGCAAACAGCGCAAGAACAAGACTGTTGATGTAACGATTCCGGCAGGTATCAAGGATCAGCAGATTCTTAATGTAAGCGGCAGAGGTAACTCAGGTACAAACGGCGGTCCTGCAGGCGACCTTCATGTTTATGTAAATGTTCGTCCGCATCCTGTTTTTGAACGCAGAGGTGACGATGTGTGGTGCGAAGTTCCGATAACCTTTACACAGGCGGCTCTCGGAGCAGATGTTGTCGTTCCTACTCTTGACGGCAAGGTTTCCTACACGGTTCGTGAGGGTACACAGCCGGGTGATGTTTTCAGACTCAAGGGCAAGGGTATTCAGCGACTCGGCGGCAGAGGCAGAGGCGACCAGTATGTAAGAGTTACCGTTGAAGTTCCGAAGAATCTTAACGGCAAGCAGAAAGAGCTTATCAAACAGCTTGACGGTGCAACAGGCGACAAGAACTACGCAAAACGCAGAAACTTCTTTGATAAAATCAAGAAGATGTTCAACGAGTAACACAGAATAAATAAGATTTGTGGGGCATTTGTCCCCACAAATTTTTTATACGGCGTGTCGCCGTTCCCAATTCGAGCAGATAATTTGTTGTGCAAAAAACATATTATGCCAGAGCGTACAATTGTGATTGTCTGAACAATTTATCCGCCCCTACATTACAAACAAAAATATCGGCATAAAATGCCCGTGAATCAGAGGTTAAAATGGAATCCTGGACAGAAATAAAAATATCCGTTGACGCAAAGGATATTGACAGAGCAAGTGATATTGCAAATGTTGTAGTTCCCTACGGCATCTATATTGAAGATTACACAAACCTTGAGCAAGAGGTTGAGGACATTGCCCATATTGACCTTATTGACGAGGATTTGCTTGCAAAGGACAGAAACAAGGCTTTTGTTCACATTTATCTTGAACCCGATGTTTCACCGTCAGAGGCGGTTGCATTCCTTTCGGAACGCTACAATGCGGAGGGTATAAAGCATTCAATTGAACTTCTTGACTGCCTTGAAGAGGATTGGAGAAACAACTGGAAGAAATATTTCAACCCGATTGAAGTCGGTGAAAAACTTCTTATCCGTCCGAGCTGGCGAGATGATTACGATGCAGGCAACCGCAAAGTTCTCAATATTGATCCGGGCCTTGCGTTCGGCACGGGCGGTCATGAAACCACAAGGCTTTGCCTTGAGATGTGCGAAAAGTACCTTAAAACCGGCGACTCGGTTCTTGATGTGGGTTGCGGCAGCGGTATTCTCGGTATTGCAACATTGCTTTTGGGTGCAGACTGTGCCGTCGGTGTTGATATTGACGAAACTGCGGTGAGAACTGCGGCTGAAAACGCAGAAATTAACGGCGTTGCTGACCGCTTTACAGCTATCTGCGGCAGCTTTACCGACAAGGTTGAGGGCAAGTATGACATTGTTCTTGCCAATATTGTTGCCGATGCGATTATGTTTCTCTCAAAGGGCATTAAGAACTTTATGAAGGACGATGCCGTTTACATTATGAGCGGTATCATCGACACTCGTGCTGAGGAAGTCAAGGCATCCGTAAGTCAGTATTTTGACATCATCGAAGAACATCTTGACAACGGATGGGCTTGTTTTGCCGCACGGCGTGCCGCCGTTCCCCGTTCGTGAAGATAGTTTGATTAGGGTTAGTGTTAAGACCTTCCGAGCGGAACTTTTTTAAATTGAAAATTGAAAATTGAAAATTGAAAATTATGGTCGGGCAGCGGGTTTGCATAATGCAAAACATTGTTTCCCGACCGTTTTCTTTATATGGCAGTTATTGTTTATTAGAACACGGTTCTCCCCTACAAAAACAAAACAGCCTCCGAACTCAAAATCGGAAAGCTGTTTTTAATTTACATTAACTCTTTACTTGATTATCTCATATGACAAATTGTTTTCTTTTGCATATGCTTCGGCGACTGAACCTTTTTTGCAATACATTTTAAAGCCCTTGAGCGGGACACTGTCATAATTGTCATCAACATCCATACCAAGACCGCAATTCTCCATTTCCTTTACGGAATCGGGAACCGTAACACTTTTAAGGTTCGTCATAGATGTGAACGCATCGCTTTCAAGAACCTTTACACCGTCGGCAATTTCAAGCTCGTATATATTGTCATTGAAGCTGAATGCAAACGAATCCACAACCTTAACGGTTTTCGGGATAACCACTTTAACCTTTACATAGGATAGATAGACCCCGAAGCTTGAAATTTCAACAACATCCACACCGTCAATCTGTTCGGGGATATTGATTGTAATTTCTGTGACTTCCTTGTCGGAGTTGGACAGATTATTGTAGAAGTAATCATCGTCCACGCCCATGATTTTCCAACCCTCATAATCATCACTTTTACAATATGTAACATGAGATTTGGTATCCGTAAGGTAATCGTCCTCGTCAATGTCGTAGGTTGCACTGTCCGAATCAAATGTCGGAGCAGTTGATTCTTTGTCAAAGTCCTTTGAAATATAGCTTGAAGCATCGTCAATTGCTTTGTCGCTATGCTTATCTATAGTTTTGACAAATCTCGGAATAATGCTGCATGCCACAACGGCGAAAATAACAATCAAAAGAACGATTATTCCGCCGACAATGCTCGTAATGATTATGGCTGTTTTACTGCTGTTATTCTTCTGACCGTTCGGTACATTTGTAAACTGCTGTCCGCCGTAGCTGTTTTGTGTATTTGTAAACTGCTGACCGCAGCTTGTGCCGTTTTGATTCGGATTACCGTATCCGCTGTTTGTTGCATTTTCCTGTGTGTTGTTCTGAGTGAGAGGTGATCCGCAGTTTTCGCAGAACTTACCGTCAGACTCATGACCGCATACGGGACATTTCATATTGTTTACTCCTCCGGTTTGAAATTGTGAAATTGTGTCTGCTTATTATAGCAGAAAAAGCAAGATATTGCAAATGCTTATTTGCTAAGTTTTTTTTCGATTATTTCTGCCGCTTCGTCAAGATAGTTTCCTTCAAAAAATTCAATCTTTCCCTCGTCAACACATTTTGCAAGTTCGGGATCAATCGGAAGCTTTGCAAGCACCTGTGTGTCATATTCCTTTGCAACTTCCTCAATGCGGCTGTCGCCGAAGATGCTGTGTTTCTTTCCGCAATCGGGACACATGAACCAGCTCATATTTTCAACAAGACCTAAAATCGGCACATTCATCATCCTTGCCATTTTAACGGCCTTTTGAACTATCATTGAAACCAGCTCCTGCGGTGACGCAACAATAACAATGCCGTCAATCGGCAGGCTCTGAAATACCGTAAGCGGAACATCGCCTGTTCCGGGAGGCATATCAACAAACATATAGTCAACATTTTCCCAGATTACATCTTTCCAGAACTGCTTTACCGTGCCTGTGATAACCGGCGAACGCCACACCACGGGATCGGTTTCATGTTCAAGCAGAAGGTTGACGGAAATCATCTTGATTCCTGTTTCGGTAACAACGGGGAAAATTCCCTCATCGTTGCCTCTGCATCTCTCATGTACTCCGAATGCCTTTGGAATTGACGGACCTGTGATATCTGCATCAAGAACAGCCGTGCTTTTACCGAGGCGGTTAAATGTTACTGCGAGCATTGAGGTTACAAGGCTCTTGCCTACTCCGCCCTTGCCCGACACAACGCCGATTACCTTTTTTACGCTGCTGTATTTATTGAGTTCTTCGTGCAAATTTTGCTCTTTGCTTTTGCAATCCGAAGAACAGCTTGAACAATCGTGGGTGCAACCCATTTAAAACATCTCCAATTTCATAAATTCATTTTATCAAAAGAAAACAATCAGTTTTCTTCAACATACGGTTCATCGCCGCCGCTCTCATACGACTGTGTCGGCTGAGGGTCATCCGAAGTCTGTGACGGTTCGGGGACACTGCTATCACTGCTCTGCTGCGGCTCTGTTTCAGGCTGATACTCTGTCTGCGGTTCAGTCTGAACAGGCGCTTCTGTTTTAGGCTGATATTCAGTCGGCGGTTCATATGTCGGTTCTTCCGTGTAAACGGGAACATAGTTGTCATCGCCGTATTCCGTTGTAGGCTGTACCGTTGTCACCTGTTCCGTTGTCACCTGTTCCGTTGACGGTGCCGTGGAAGCCTTTTTATCATTTTTCTGTGAACTGCATTGTGTGAAGGCAAAAACAACGGCAACAATAAGGCAGATTACCGCCGCAATTGTTAAGATAACCGCCACATTACGGCTTGTTCTCTTTTTCTTTTTAACAACCTTTTTACGCTTTGGGTTTATTGTTGATTTTGTGTAGTAGTTACCGATGTCGTCAGATGAAAGGTCATACTGAAAATCCTTTGTAGCCTTTGACACCTGCTCTCCTGTCTGAGAATCAAAATTGTCGCCATAGTCGGGGGTCTGTGTGCGGTCATCCCTTTCCGACGGCATTTTTACGGGAGTTTCCATATCGTCCTCAAAGTCGATTTCCGGCATCTGAACAGCGTCCTCGTCATAATCGCCGACAAATTTTACATCATTGTCAAAGTTATCGCCGTAATCCTCCTGAATATCGGAAGATCTTTCGGGGGTGTTGTTTCTTCTTGCAGGAAACGCAACCTCGTCATCAAAGTTGTCAGGCTCATAATCCTTGTTTCTATTATATTTATTGTTATCGTCCATTATGTAATTCTCCTTTGAAAGAAAAATTTTGAAACAGAAAAATACGGTGCATTTATTCTGCACACCCCGTACCAAAATAATAAATCAGCCGTGACAATTTGTCAACTGAATATTAGCACTGTTAAGTTTAAAAGCATAATTTTTTGCCATATACAAAAAGTACCCGCACAAGCCGTGCAGGTACTCGTTGATTTAAGGAAAATCAGCAGTGAATCAAGCGTCTTCACCGTTATCGGTTTCGTCTGTTGATTCGCCTTCATCCTCGGAAAGTTCCTCTGTTTCAACCTCTTCGGATTCTTCAAATGCAGTATCTTCTGCGTTTTCGTCATCTGCAAGATCAGCCTCAATGCCTCCCTGAACAGGGTCGCCTGTTTCTTCTTCAACAGCCTCATCATCGGCAACTTCAAAACCGCTGAGGAATGAGTAAGGAATTCCGTAACCGAGTGCGATACTTGCAAGCGTTACGATAACGCTCAATCCCGAGCCGTTTGCATTTGAAAATACATCATAAAGCGGAAGTCCCGGAGCAAGGGAAGCAACGATTATGTAGAGTGACGGGAGCACCATTACAATAAGTGTAACGAGCGAAAAACGCTTTACCGCCTTGCCGTCACCGACACGGGTTGCATAGAACATCAAAAGACCGAACACAGCATACACAAGAATCGGAATGATTGAACCGAGTGGCTGTGAAAGGGCTGATGCGTACTGTGAGAAGAAGTGTGCGCAAACGATAAATGCGATGATCAGAAATGCAGAGAAAAACAGATTGATTGTATCTCTTTTAGTAGGTTTTTTCATAATATGTCCTCCGTACATACGATATTGGTTTAAGTTTAACATTGAAATGTGACAGTTTTGTGAACAAACAATGATATGTACATTAGAATAAGGTAAATAAGGCGTAAAAAACGCAATCGCCTTTTGTTTGACAAAATTCGTAAGGGAGTTTATCATAAATCATAAAGGGATTATGCAACTGATTTTTACATAAAGTGTAAAATCAGGTTGGTAGAAATTGCGTTACATATGAAATATACTTAACTCAGGAGGTATGAAAAGTATGATTGGTATGAATTTGAAGTATCTTCGGAAAAAGTACGGATATTCACAGGCGGACCTTGCGGAGAGGCTTGAGGTGTCAAGACAGTCTGTTGCAAAGTGGGAAAACGAGGAATCTCTTCCCGATGTCGAAAAATGCGTGACGATGGCGCAGATTTTTGAAACTACGGTAGAAATGCTTCTTGTGTGTCCTTTTTACGAGGAAGAATCTGATGCACTCACTCCCGACGGTGACGGAAAGTACATTTTCGGCATTGTTAAGGTCAGCGAAAGAGGACAGATCACACTCCCTAAACACGCCAGAAAGGTGTTCGGAATTGAGGCAGGCGACAGACTTCTGGTTCTCGGTGACGAGAAAAAAGGTAGGGCACTTGCAAAAATAAAAAATCCCTTTGATAAGTTAATGAAGTAAAATTTGACTTGAATCCCTTTTATCCTGAATTGAGGAGAAAATATGTAAGCAATAAAAAC
>ENA-UAHE01000706-UAHE01000706.1-human-gut-metagenome-genome-assembly--contig:-NODE-706-length-10965-cov-4.492851_pt1 | contig 10965 bp, 9 predicted proteins | sample MGYA00243416_ERZ654354 | MGnify/ENA primary metagenome ERZ654354 (study PRJEB26926, sample SAMN06165160) | human gut metagenome | biome: ENVO:00009003; feature: ENVO:2100002; material: ENVO:00002003...
CATACGAGATCATGCCTAGTCTCGTGGGCTCGGAGATGTGTATAAGAGACAGATGTGATGCAGGACACCATTCTTTCGGCATTTGAACATATGGAGGAGTTAAAAAGTGTCCGGTATTTCAAAACCTGGATTACCAGGATTTTAATCAATCAGTGCAATGATTTGCTGCGTCAGAGAAAACGCTGTGTTCTGGTAGAATGGGCAGGGGATACCCAGGCTTCTGCACCGGAGAATGACAGAGGATTTTATGAGCTTTTAGAAGAACTGCCGGAAAACTGTAGGACAATTTTTCTTCTGTATTATGGAGAAGGATTTCATACAAAAGAAATCGCCCAGATATTAGAAATGAATGAAAATACAGTCAAAAGCAGGCTAAAACGTGGCAGAAAAAAACTGGAACAGGTTCTTTGTTTTTAGTAAAGGAGAGAAAGCAGATGAAAAATCAGGAAAGAAATATCAAAGATGTTTTAGAAAAAAAAGTAAAGATTTCTGATGAAGTGGAAGAAAGGCTGGAAAGCACTTATGAAATCCTACGGAACCGGTCAAAAGTAAGAACAAGAAAACAGCATAAATTCCCTAAAGTAGCAGCAGCAGTCATAGTGACAGCGCTTATGGTATCTACAGGCGTTTATGCGTCCATACGTTCCGATTTCTTTGATGGAATGTTTGGAAACACAACAAAGAAATCTACTCCGGCCAAACCAGTAAGTATTGATGACGGAAAAGGCGGGACCGTAGATGTGGTTATTCCGTCTAAAGAGTTTGTGGATGTGGATGAAGAAAGAGCCCAGGAATTGTTGGGGAACTATGTATTGGAAGAGCCTATTGTGAAAGAAATTGGAAGCCATACCCTTACTGTAGAGAATTTTTTGTATAATGAACTTGGGGGCTTGATGTATTTTACCCTGGAAAGGGAAGGCAAAGTGACAGCACTGGCAGGAAATGAAGATACGAACCTGGCAAAAGGAGCCAATTTCACAGATGAAGCTGATTTTTATTTCAATGTTAAAATCAGTGACGAGCTGGTATATTCAGAAAATATTTATGTGGATATGCAGCAGAGTACGTCTGAAAAAATGTACTGTTACAGCTATTTCTTGTGGCCGGATGAAATAGATGTGCAGCAAAAGCCGTACTTAAGTATTCAGAAATATCCCTGCACAAGAGGGGAAATGGACAGCATGAATGAGGAAGAACGTACTCAAATGTGGGAAAATACCGTAGAGGAAAAAGTAACCCTTACAGAGAAAGATGCGGTTCCTACGAAGACTCTGGATTTAGGAGAAAAAGGAAGTCTAAGGCTTAGTCCTTTTGCCATGGCTTTTGATATTCCAAAAATGTTTGGACTCTCTGGGTTAGGAGCATCAAGCACATTAAATGTGAAGCATGTAGAGGTTCAGTATAAAAACGGGGAAAGCTATGTGGTAGAGGATAAAAATGAAAATATAAACAATACAGGATATGTACTGGGCTGTGATCCGTATTATAAGGTTGCCTTTAACCGGCTGGTGGATGTGGAAAATATAAAGGCAGTTGTGATTAATGATATAATAATTCCAGTGGAATAGAAAAAAACTTGAAATTTTCTGAAACTGTAGTATACTAAAGAAGAAAAAAATAGAAAAAGGGGAGCTTGCGTATCAAGCAGGCTGAGAGTAGGATGCATTCCTAGACCCGTAACCTGATTTGGATAATGCCAACGTAGGGATATAGCTTGAAGTTTATGCGGATATACCATCATTGGTATATCCGTTTTTTGGTATATTAGCAAAGGAGGAGCAAGAGTAATAAAAAGGATTTACTGCTTTATGCGGTGACAGATAGAAGCTGGCTGGGAGAGGATACTCTGTATCATCAGGTGGAAGAAGCCATTTTGGGCGGTGCTACGTTTATCCAGTTGCGAGAAAAAGAATTGAATCAGGAAGCCTTTCTGGAAGAAGCTAAGGAAATCAAGGAATTGTGCCGGAAATATTTCAAAACTGGCAGGCAGTGGTATCTGTGGAATTGCCGTTATCAGCGCTATTTTTGCAAAACCTGATATCCGGGCAGCAGCGGCAGAACTTCGCAGCCTTACAGAGAAAATGGTGAAGGCATGAGAAAAGGCGTTATTTTTGACGTGGACGGGACACTGTTGGACTCCATGAGTATCTGGGAAGATGAAGGCGCACGTTATCTCAAAAGTCTAGGGGCAGAGCCGGAAGAAAATCTGGGGAAAATACTCTATCCCATGACCATAGAAGAAGCGGCAACTTCCGGTAACAGGGAACATATTGAGACTGCTTTTCAACGTCTGGGAATTGGAGGATATTTCCAGAAGATTTTTACATCCTCCGAAGTGGGCGTGGGAAAATCAAATCCGCTGATTTATCAGGAGGTAGCCAAATTTCTGGGGACAGAACTAGAAGAAACCTATGTCTTTGAGGATGTGCTCTATGCCATTGAGACAGCGAAAAAGGCAGGATTTCATACCGTAGGTATCTATGATCAATATAGTGCAAGAGATACCGAAAAAATCAAACAGGAAGCAGAGTTCTATCTTGAGAGCATGGAGCACGCTTCCGAAATTTTGGAGAACCTGTAAGACGGGTAATCTGGCGGCGGATTGGGGGCACCATCTTGCGTCGCCTAAGAAAATTAATGCGCAGTGGAAAAGGAGAAAAAACATGAGAACAGCATTAACAATCGCAGGAAGTGATTCCAGCGGAGGCGCCGGCATCCAGGCAGATATTAAGACTATGATTACTAATGGCGTATACGCCATGAGCGCAATCACGGCCTTGACTGCACAAAACACCACCGGCGTAATGGACATTATGGAAGTGACCCCGGAATTTCTGGGAAAACAGCTTGATATGATTTTTACGGATATTTATCCGGATGCAGTGAAGATTGGCATGGTAGCAAACAGTGAACTTATTGAGAAGATTGCAGAAAAGTTGAAAGAATATAAGGTTTCCAAACTGGTTGTGGACCCGGTTATGGTGGCAACCAGCGGTTCCCGGCTGATTAGCGAGGATGCGGTGGCAGCTTTAAAGGAGCATCTGCTTCCACTGGCCATGCTTCTGACTCCTAACATTCCGGAAACAGAGGTACTGTCCGGCATTCGGATACGCACAGAGGAAGACATGATTGCAGCGGCAAAGAGTATCAGTGAGCAGTATGGCTGTGGAGTTTTGTGCAAAGGCGGTCACAGCTTTCAGGATGCCAATGACCTGCTGTACAACAATGGGAGCTATCAGTGGTTCTATGGAAAGCGTATTGATAATCCCAATACCCATGGAACAGGATGTACCCTCTCAAGCGCCATTGCAGCCAATCTTGCGAAAGGATTTTCCTTAGAAGAATCTGTGAAAAGGGCGAAAGAGTATCTCTCCGGTGCGCTGGCAGATATGCTGGACCTGGGAAAAGGCAGCGGTCCTATGAACCATGGTTTTGCAGTTACGGGAGAATTTGCAGGGGAAAAGGAGTGTTGGTTATGAAAGAATGCAGAACAGGACTTTTTGAAAATGGATTAATCTGGTTTGGCGCAGGGGTTTCCATTGCGGAAATTCTGACTGGTACTTATCTGGCACCCCTGGGGTTTCAGAAGGGGATTGCAGCTATTCTTCTGGGTCATCTGATTGGCTGTGTCCTTTTATTTTTGGCAGGGGTCATAGGGGGAAAAGTCCGCCAAAGCGCCATGGAAACTGTGAAAATGAGTTTTGGACAAAATGGCTGTCTGTTCTTTGCAGCTTTAAATGTTTTACAGTTGGTAGGATGGACTGCCATTATGATTTATGACGGGGCTTTGGCAGCAGACGGCATCCTGAATCTGGGACGTCTCATCTGGTGTCTGGTCATTGGCGCATTGATTCTGCTCTGGATTGTGGTGGGAATCACTAATCTGGGAAAATTAAACGTGGTGGCTATGACCGCACTCTTTTTCCTCACCCTGATTTTGTGCAAGGTGATTTTCGGGGATTATCAGGCAGCAAGTGTTTTAGGGGATGAAAGTATGACCTTTGGAGCAGCGGTAGAGCTGTCTGTGGCAATGCCCCTTTCCTGGCTTCCTCTTATCAGTGATTATACCAGGGAGGCAAAAGCCCCGGTGAAGGCTTCTGCAATCAGTGCCCTGGTTTATGGTGTTGTGAGCTGTTGGATGTATATGATTGGTATGGGAGCAGCTATCTATACAGGGGAATATGATATTTCCGTAATTATGGTAAAAGCAGGATTGGGCGTGGCAGGGCTTTTGATTGTGGTCTTTTCCACTGTTACTACCACTTTTCTGGATGCTTATTCTGCCGGAATTTCCAGTGAATCTCTTTGCTCCAAAATCAAGGGAAAACCTGCGGCAATGGTTGTGGCTGTTCTGGGAACAGTTGGAGCAATGGTCTATCCCATGGACAATATTACGGATTTTCTGTATCTGATTGGTTCTGTCTTTGCGCCTATGATTGCTGTTCAGATTGCAGATTTCTTTGTGCTGAAACGAGATGTAGGCAAGGAAAAGCTATATCTTCCTAATCTGGTGGTCTGGCTGATTGGATTTATCCTGTACCGTATTCTCATGCAGATGGACATTCCTGTAGGAAATACGTTGCCGGATATGGTTTTTACCATGCTTCTGTGCGTGATTGTTGGGAAACTGAAAATGGGAAAATCCATAAGAATTTAAAGAAGAATTTGAAGAAAAACAGCCCTATGAAACCGGAGGATTTGGAATATTTCTCCGGTTTCATGGGACTGTTTTTTTACTTATTTCAAAACATCAATAGCAAGATTATTCAACTTGCAAAGCGTATTTACCACAGCAAAAATCAGCACTGCCCCCAGGTTGGCAGTGGTGTTGTCCTGGTCAAACCGGGGTGAAATTTCGCAGATATCAAAGCCTCTCACCTGGCGGGTTCTCAGGCTATGTTTGAGAAGCGGCAGTACCACTTCCGGGTCAAGTCCCAGAGACTGGGTTGCGCTGACACCGGGAGCAAAGGCGGAGGAAAATACATCTGTACAAATGGTGATATAAGCGGAATCACATTCGTAAAGGAAAGTGTCGATTTTTTCCAGAATCGTAGAATAATTGGAAGTCTGGATTTCCTTTGCAAGAATATAATCTGCGCCGATTTCTTTGGCATATTTGAACAGGCTGACTGTGTTGCTGTGTTCCTGAATACCAAGAGGAAGATAGTGATAAACAGCCTGTTCTTTTTTATAAATATCTGCAATCTGGCGAAACATGGAGCCGGAAGAAGGTCCATGTTCATAAGGTCTTAAATCAAAGTGGGCGTCAAAATTAATGATTCCCATGTCCAGAGATTCTTTCTGTTTCTTCAAATTAGCCAACTGTCCCTGGAAGTGTCCAAAAGTGGTTTCATGGCCGCCTCCCAAAACAATGGGAAATAAGTTCAAGTCCAGAATCTTTTCTACTGCATGCCCAAGAAGCCGCTGCCCTTCTTCCATGGAAATCTCATCACAGAGAATATTTCCCGCATCAAAGAACTTTACTTCCTTAGAAAAAGTACAGGGGAAGTTGGACATTTGCGCCCGGATGAAATCCGGTGCAAGGGCAGTTCCCACACGCCCTTTGTTTCGTTTTACCCCCTGCTCACTGCAGAAGCCAAGAAATGCAAAGCCAAGTTTGCAGTTCATTGGTTCTGTAACTTCATTTAAGTCCAGTGGCTGAACCCATTGATGCCAGCGAAAGGCATCATAATCTGTGGTGCTGTCAACGCGCCCCTTCCAGCAGTCCATTGCAGCAACATAATTTGTCAATACCATAGTTTTTGCTCCTTTTTGGTTGAAATGTTACTATCAGTGTACCATCTTATATAGGAAAAAGAAAGTGGATGGAAGGTTTTTGTTGACAAGCTTCTGTGTGAATACTATGCTATACAGGCAGTAGGAAAAAGAAAGATTTACAGGATGTTTTGGAAATATAGAAGAGGGGAGCGTTTTCATACATGAATATATGGGTAAATAGAATCAGTAATTTTATAAAAAAGGAAGCAGTTCTGTGCATTGCCCTGGGGCTTGCAGTTTTATCTGTTTTCTGGCAGCCTGTGGACAGGGAATATCTGGAATATATTGACTGGGATACATTGATGCTTTTATTTTGTCTCATGGCAGCTATGGCAGGATTTCAGAGGCTTGGCGTATTTCAAAGGATAGGGGATGCACTTTTAGCAGCAGTGACAAATACCAGAAGTCTTCTTTTGATTTTATGTTTTTTGCCTTTTTTCTTTAGCATGTTTATTACCAATGATGTGGCTTTGATTACCTTTGTTCCCTTTGGGATGATTGTGCTGCAAATGTGTGGAAAAGAGAAGCTTGTCATCCCTTTGGTGGTGTTGCAGACCATTGCAGCAAATATGGGAAGCAGTCTTACGCCTATTGGAAACCCGCAGAATCTGTATTTGTACAGCAAGTCCGGTGCAAAGGTGGGAGATTTTCTTCTCTGGATGCTTCCCTATACCCTTGTGACCGGAATCTGTATATGGCTTGCAGTGCTCTTTCAGAAAAAAGAACAGGTAGACTACAAACCTGAAAAAAGCGGCGCTGTGTGGGGGAAAAAGCGGAAATTTTATTTTATCAGTTATGCAGTGCTGTTTCTTTTTTGCCTGTTAAGTGTTGCAAAGGTGCTGCCGCCGCTAGTTTTATTTCTTATGGTGCTGGCTTTTTTTCTTGTAGCAGACAGGAAAATTTTGTGGTGCATTGATTATGCCCTTTTGGGAACCTTTATAGGATTCTTTATTTTTATTGGAAATCTGGGAAGACTTCCTGCGTTTCGTGATTTTTTTGCCGGGATTCTCACAGGCCATGAAACTTTGGCAGGAGTGATATCCAGTCAGGTTATCAGCAATGTTCCGGCAGCTTTACTTTTGTCCGGATTTACAGATAAATGGGAGAGTCTGGTGGTGGGAACGAATCTGGGTGGTCTTGGAACTTTGATTGCATCTATGGCCAGTCTGATTTCCTATAAACAGATGGTAAGGCAGTATCCTGGCTTGAAGGGGAAATATTTTCTGTATTTTACCCTGGGAAATGTGGGAATGCTTGTTATTCTGTTAGGAGTTTATGGAGTGCCTGGAGCTTTTTAAGTAAACTCTTGCTTTCCATTCCAGGAAAGGTATGATAAAAAGAAGGAAAATTTTACGAAAGAGGAGTATATTATGCAAAAGAATCTTACGGAAGGATCGGTTACGAAAACCATTTTGTTGTTTTCCCTGCCTATGATTGCGGGAAATTTGCTGCAGCAGCTTTATAATATTGCAGATACTTTAATTGTAGGCAGGTTTCTGGGCTCCGGCGCTCTTGCGGCAGTGGGGGCTTCTTATACTTTAATGACCTTTCTCACCTCTATTTTTCTGGGACTTTGTATGGGAAGCGGCGCTGTTTTTTCTATACGTTATGGGGAGAAAGACCAGGAACAGTTGGAAAAAAGTATTGGAGCGTCTTTTTTATTAATAGGAATTACTGCGGTTATAGTAAATTTGGCAGTCTTTTTGTTTATAGATCCGATTATGGGGCTTCTTCAGGTTCCACAGGAAATTTATGGAATGATGAGGGATTATTTGTGGGTGATTTTTCTTGGGATTCTGGCAACCTTTTTGTATAACTTTTTTGCCTCTGTGTTGAGAGCTGTGGGAAATTCTGTGGTTCCCCTGGTATTTCTGGCAGCTTGTGCGATTTTGAATATTGTGCTGGATTTGTGGTTTGTTCTGGGACTTCAGTGGGGCGTAAAAGGCGCTGCCATTGCAACAGTAATTTCCCAGTATGTTTCCGGAATCGGTATTACCATCTATACTTATTGGAAAATGCCCCAGTTTCGGGTAAAGGCGAAATATCTTCATCCGGAGTTTTCCCTGGTAAAAGAAATCGCTCAGTTTTCCTTCCTGACTTCCCTGCAGCAGTCTGTAATGAATCTTGGAATTTTAATGGTGCAGGGGCTGGTAAACAGCTTTGGAACAGTGATTATGGCGGCTTTTGCAGCGGCTGTGAAAATAGATTCCTTTGCCTATATGCCGGTACAAGATTTCGGAAATGCATTTTCCACCTTTGTGGCGCAGAATTTCGGCGCAAAAAAAGAAGCCCGCATCCGGGAAGGAATTAAAAAAGCAGTGCTTATGGCAATGGCATTTTGTATTGTGATTTCTATTGGTGTGTTTGTGTTTGCCAAGCCATTAATGCTTATTTTTGTGCAGCCGGAGGAAACTGCCATTCTTGCTGCAGGTGTGGAATATCTGCGGATTGAAGGGGCTTTTTACTGCGGAATCGGATGTCTGTTTCTGCTGTATGGCTTTTATAGAGCGGTGAAGCTGCCGGGCATGTCTGTGGTGCTTACAGTGATTTCCCTGGGGACAAGAGTGGTGCTGGCTTATGCACTTTCTTCCATAGAGGCCATTGGCGTGACAGGAATCTGGTGGTCTGTGCCCATTGGGTGGGCGCTGGCAGATTTGGTGGGATTTTTGTATTACAGGAGGCATAAGAAGGAGTTTTTCAGATAAAGGAGATGGAGCTGCTACAGTGAAAATGTGGCAGCTCTGTTTTATACCCTGTTTAGAGTGACGTATTGGTAATATATTTTTGATTTCTACTGTTCGGTTTATCTGGGATTGTCATTTTTAGGGTTTGGTTATCAAGTAAAGGACGCATATATTTCAGAGTGAAGCTTTTTGTATTTTTATATCCGCAATGTTTTGCGATTTCTGCTTTTGAATGAGGTTCTAAACAAAATGCAAGGATTTCATCGTAAATAGTTACTTGGGTCTTAACTTGGGTCTTTTCATAAGGACCAATTTTTTCTACAGCAACTGAAGTCAGTGGAATAATGGTACGGAACACATCGTCTTCAATAAATTTTGGCATTCCACCGGAATAAAGCTGTGTATACTTGTAAGTATTTCGCATACCAGACCCAAGTTCATCGGCCAGCCCTATTTCCCGGAATACTTTTGAAATAGGAGGGTTTTTGGCATAAGGCTCAAAAGAAGATACATGTAATATGCCATGACCATGAGAGCGGTTTGCATTTTCTGTAAAAAGTCGGTTGCGTTCAATGACAAATTTAGCAACATATCAATAATCGACTTATGCCTCTTTCTGTGATATGATAATCCTTGTATTATAAATTCATAGAAAGGGGTATTTTCATGGAAAATACGTCTGAACAGAAAGAAAAACAACATATCTGCATTGGTCTTCTGGCCCATGTAGATGCAGGGAAAACCACCCTTGCGGAAAATCTGCTTTATCATACAGGAACCATCCGAAGGATGGGAAGAGTGGACCACCAGGATGCATTTCTGGATAATTATGAGTTGGAGCGTGCCAGAGGAATTACCATTTTTTCCAAGCAGGCCGGCTTTACTCTGGGAGAAAAAGAAATTGTGCTTCTGGATACTCCGGGGCATGTGGATTTTTCTGCAGAGATGGAGAGAACTCTTCAGGTGCTGGATTATGCAGTGCTGATTATCGGAGGAACAGATGGTGTACAGGGACATGTGGAGACCTTGTGGCGGCTTTTACGCCAGTATCAGATTCCTGTGTTTCTTTTTATTAATAAAATGGATCAGCCGGGGGCAGATCCGAAAGCAATTTTAGAGGAAATTCAGACCAGATTAGATGAGAAATGTATTGATTTTACCAAATCTCAGCCCAAGGAGGCCTTTTTTGAGAATCTGGCAGTTTGCGACGAAGCGGTGCTGGAAGCCTATTTAGAGAATGGAGAGATTTCCAGGGATGAAATTGCCTCTTTGATTGCCAGACGAAAGGTCTTTCCCTGCTATTTTGGCTCTGCCTTAAAATCCCAGGGGATTCAGGAATTTTTAAAAGGACTGGAAAGGCATACAGATGCTCCTGTGTACAGTTCAGAATTTGGAGCAAAGGTCTATAAGATTTCCAGAGATGAAAAAGGAAATCGCCTTACCCATATGAAGATTACCGGAGGCAGTTTAAAGGTGAAACAGGTACTTCAGGGAGCAGACTGGGAGGAAAAGGCAGACCAGATTCGTATTTATGCTGGAGCCGGATTTGAGGCAGTGAAAGAAGCCAGGGCAGGAACCATCTGTGCGGTTACAGGCCTTACCAGAACCCACGCAGGACAGGGACTTGGCAGGGAACAGGAGTCAGAGGAACCCCTGCTGGTGCCCGTATTGAACTACGAAATCCAGCTTCCCCCAGAGTGTGATGTGCATCAGATGTTCTTGAAACTTTGCCAGCTAGAAGAGGAAGAACCGGAGCTTCACATGGTATGGAATGCCCGGTTAAATGAGATTCACGCCCAGGTCATGGGAGAGGTGCAGATTGAAATTTTAAAAACCATGATTCAGGAGCGTTATGGAATTTCTGTAGAATTTGGTTCCGGAAACATTGTATACAAAGAAACCATTGAAGCTCCGGTGGAGGGAATCGGACATTTTGAACCTTTACGCCATTATGCAGAAGTACATCTGCTTCTGGAGCCTGGAGAACCGGGAAGCGGCCTGGAATTTGCCACTTCCTGCAGTGAGGATATGCTGGATAAAAACTGGCAGAGACTGATTCTCACCCATTTGGAAGAAAAAGCCCACAAAGGTGTACTCACCGGCGCGGATATCACCGATATGAAAATTACATTGATTGCAGGCAGAGCCCATTTAAAGCACACAGAAGGCGGTGACTTCCGCCAGGCAACCTATCGGGCTGTGCGCCAGGGGCTTCGGAAGGCAAAAAGCGTGTTGTTAGAGCCAGTATATGAATATTGTCTGGAAGTTCCCTCTGATATGGTGGGAAGAGCCATGACGGATATTCAGAAAATGCATGGCAGTTTTCAGGGACCGGAAATTCAAGGGGAAATGTCTGTGCTTACCGGTTCTGCGCCGGTTATTACCATGAGAGGGTATCAGACAGAGGTAACCGCTTATACGAAAGGAAGAGGACGGCTTTCCTGCAGCTTAAAGGCTGTCTCTTATACACATCTCCGAGCCCACGAGACTAGGCATGATCTCG
>ENA-UAHE01000710-UAHE01000710.1-human-gut-metagenome-genome-assembly--contig:-NODE-710-length-10933-cov-8.049550_pt1 | contig 10933 bp, 10 predicted proteins | sample MGYA00243416_ERZ654354 | MGnify/ENA primary metagenome ERZ654354 (study PRJEB26926, sample SAMN06165160) | human gut metagenome | biome: ENVO:00009003; feature: ENVO:2100002; material: ENVO:00002003...
AAATAAACAATATTTGCTTTTGCCTGAACAAGCGCATGAAAATAGAACTGGTCGACTGAAATTTGCCGACCGGGCAAACTGAAAAGTCCCGCCGAAGCGGGACTTTGTAAATTAAAACGATTTGAGAATATACTCGCTCATCTTCTCGCTGTAAAAAGACGGGTCGCTGATACATTCGCCTTCGGCAATTTTCGCCTGATCCAGCAGCAGCCGCGCTACTTCTTCGACTTTCGGCTTCAGGGCTTCGTCGCCCATTGCCTCTGCCAGCCGGATAATCAATGGATGATACGGGTTCAATTCCAGGATTCGCGTGCTGGCAAATGCCGTTTGTTGCTGATGGTTGCGCATCAGCCGCTCAAGATGAATGCTCATCTGCCCGGCCTCGACCGTCAGGCTGACCGGAGATTTGGTCAGTTTGTCGGTGGTCGTGACCTTGCCGACCTCGTTTTTAAACATTTCGCCGAGCAAATCGGTCAGCTTCTTCAGGTCGCCCTCTTCCGCCTTTTGGCCTTCGCGCTTAAACGACAGGTCAATATCTGCCTGCGAAACATGCTTAACGGCAAAAGTCTTGTATGTTCCGAGCGTTTGTGTCCAAAACTCGTCAATCGGGTCGGTCAGCAGCAAAACTTCCAGACCTTTTTCCTTAAAGGCCTCCAGCTGCGGATTATTGACCAGCGTCTTGACGTCATCGCCGGTAATGTAATAAATCGCCTTCTGTTCCGGCTGCGCGCGACCGATATAATCGTCAAGCGACGTCAGCTTTCCGGTGTCGTTGGTCGAAACGAAACGTGACAGCCCGGCAATTTCCTCCCGGTTGGCAAAATCCTCGTAAATGCCTTCCTTAAACGCAATGCCGAAAGCATCCCAGAACTTTTTATAATCCTCATAATCCTTGCTCCGTTTTTTCAGCTCCTTGAGGATTCTGGAAACCGTGCCCTGCCGGATTTTGGCAATCAGCGGCGACTGCTGCAGCATCTCGCGGGAAATGTTCAGCGGCAGATCCGACGAGTCGATAATGCCGCGCACAAAGCGCAGATAAGAAGGCAGCAGTTCCTCAACCTTCTCGGAAATAAACACGCGATTGACATAAAGTTTCAGCCCCTGTTTGCGATCCGGCTGAAACAGGTCATACGGCGCCGTTCCGGGAATATAGAGCAGCCCGGTATACTCAATGCTGCCCTCGGCCTTAAAATGCAGCGTCATCCAGGGTTCGTCAAAATTTTTGGAAACGTGATGATAAAATTCCTTATACTGTTCCGGCGTAATTTCGGCCTTGTTGCGCGTCCACAGGGCCGAAGCGCTGTTGACGGTTTCTTCGCCGGCCTCGCCCAGACACAGCACGATCGGATAGTTGATGTGGTCGGAATAGGTGCGGATAATCTGCCGCAGATAAATGCTGTCGGTGTAGTTTTTCTCGTCCTGTTTCAAAAACAGTTTAATCTCCGTTCCGTTGGTATTCTTCTCCGCCTCGCGGATTTCGAAGCCGTCCACGCCGTTTGAAACCCAGAACCAGGCTTTGTCTTCGCCGGCGCGCCGGGTCAGGATTTCAACCTTGTCGGCCACCATAAACGCCGAGTAAAACCCGACGCCGAACTGCCCGATCAAATCCACCGCCGAACCGTTGTCGGAAGCGTTTTTCACAAAATCGGCCGTACCCGACTTGGCAATCGTGCCCAGATGGTTAATCAGGTCGTCACGATTCATGCCGATACCGTTGTCGGCCACTGTCAGCGTGTTTTTCTCCGCATCCGGCGTAATCCAAATTTTCATTTCTCCGGATTCTCTGGCAATGTCCGGATGCGTCAGCGCCATATATTTCAGCTTGTCGCAGGCGTCGCTGGCATTCGAAATCAGTTCGCGCAGAAAAATCTGCTTTTCCGAATACAGCGAATTGACCACAATATCGAGCATTTTGCTGACATCGGCCTGAAAATTCAACTTGTCGCTCATTTGTTCCTTCTCCCGAAAAATATTTCTTCCGATTTATCCTAATATATGGGAAGCGGCGCGCCGTTTCGCAAGTTTGCCGGGCAAAAAAATCCCCCTCTGTCTTTTTTGCTTGCATTTCAGGATAAAATTGCTAAATTGGAGCCGATGTTTAAATGAACTAAATTAGGAGTTATATTATGGTTTCTGTTGTTAATGACGCTTGCGTCAAATGCAAATCCTGCGTAGACGTCTGCCCGGTAGACGCTTTCCATGAAGGCGAAACTCAGCTGGTTATCGATCCCGATACCTGCATCAGCTGCGGCGTATGCATTTCCGAATGCCCGCAGGAAGCAATCACTCCCGATGACGAAGCTGACGAAAAATGGGTTAAATTCAACGCTGAAAATGCCGCCAACTGGCCGAACGCTAACGAATAATCCGTTTGTCGGAACAATTTTCTGAAAAAAAGGCCTTTGTTTAAAGGTCTTTTTTTTATTTGCCCTCTTGCCTGTTTGCCCAAAGCATATTAAAACTCGGATAAAAGCAACTGAATTTAGGATAACAAAATGATTAACAAAGATTCCACCCTTTATGATGTCGTCGGCATCGGCAACGCCATCGTCGACGTTCTGGCCAAGGTTGGCGACGGCTTTCTCCGGGAACGCAGCCTGCCCAAAGGCGGCATGACGCTGGTCGAAGCGGCCGACGCCGGCAAAATCTATGCCGACCTCATCCCCGAACGCGAGGTTTCCGGCGGTTCGGCGGCCAATACCGTTTCCGGCCTCGCTTCGCTGGGCTCCGACTGCGCTTTCATCGGCAAAGTCCATGACGACGAACTCGGACAGGAATTCCAGCGCAACATCGGCGCCGCCGGCATTGATTTCTTTACCAGGCCGCTGACCGAAGGCCCCTCCACCGGCCGCAGCATTGTTCTGGTTACGCCGGACGCCGAACGCTCCATGTTCACTTATCTCGGCGCCTCCAAACGCCTGACCGTTGCCGACATCGACGAAGAAACCATCCGCGCTGCCAAAATTACCTATCTGGAGGGTTACCTGTGGGACGAAGGCTCTGCCAAGGAAGCCGTCATCAAAGCCTGCGAACTGGCACACAAACACAACCGCAAAGTCGCGTTCAGCCTGTCAGACAAATCCTGCCTGCTGCGCAACAAGGATGAAATCGTCAATTTGATAAAAGATCATGTCGACATTCTTTTCGGCAATGAGGAAGAACTCAAAACCCTGTTTGCCGAAGACGACTTCTACAAAGCGCTCGATTTGGTCAAGCCGCTGGTCGAAATCGCCGCCGTTACCCGCAATGCCAAAGGTTCGGTCGTTGTCAACGGCCGCGTCAAAATCTTTGTCGAAGCCGAAAAAGTCGACGACGTCGTCGATTCGACCGGTGCCGGCGATTTGTATGCCGCCGGTTTTCTGTACGGCATAACCCAGGAACGCAGTCTCGGCACCTGCGCCATGATTGGCGGCATCTGCGCGGCCGAAATCATCAGTCATTACGGCGCCCGCCCGGAGGTTTCGCTGCGCGGCTTTGTTCGCAACCGCCTCCGCCAATACGGCAAAAGGGCCTAAACCAAAGCCCTCTCCAAGGAGAGGGCTTTTTTTGACAGCGACATCTATTTCCAAAATCTCATTCGCCGCCAGCCGATTAAAAGAACGGCGGCGATAACTGTCAGAAACAAAACGCAGCATATGTCGACCAGAAACTGCGACAAAAAAATTACCGCCCTGACCGACAGAAATGCAGCTGCCAGAGACAGAACCAGCACCCCGGCAAACTGCATGGCGCCGGCGGTAAATATCTCGGCGTCGGGCACTGCGGTCAAAGACAAAAACAACCCTAAGATCGTCAGACATTCAACCAGCGCAATTCTTGGCATTTTCGGCACCAGTCCGGCATCGAAATAATTGCGAAGCACAAACAAATCGCCGTCTCTGCGTTCGGACAAACCGTTTCCGAACAATTCGCGAAAACGCCTGTATGAGCAGTATCCGCCCAAAATAACCAAGATGCACGCGTAAACCGCCGCGGCAATAAAAATAATTGAATCCATAAAGCAAAAATATTTAAGTGAATAAAAAATTTCAGCTAAATACAAGCTTCTCGGGCCGAATAATATCCAGGCTCAGAAAAATACGTTTTAAATCGCCAAAGATTTAACATCATTGCGCAAACTTTTCAATCAGATATTTCACTAAAATCTTGAATTTTAATTTTAAAGCGGTATTGTAGGGCGAATTTAATTACTGCCGGAATTTGAGTGCACATTTTTCCTTACGCAACGGCTCCGTCAAAAGAAGCGCCGCAATGTGCACAAAGGCAGCGCATGGGCGGTTAGGCCCATGACACGACAAGTTTTTAGGAAAGAAAAAACATGAAGAGAAGAAACATTGCCATTATTGCCCACGTCGACCACGGCAAAACCACTTTGGTTGATGGCCTCCTGAAACAGAGCGGCACCTTCCGCGAAAACCAGAAAGTCGAAACCTGCGTCATGGACAGCAACGATCTGGAAAGAGAGCGCGGCATTACCATTTTGTCCAAATGCACTTCCGTTCAGTGGAAAGATACGCATATTAATATTGTCGACACCCCGGGCCACGCGGATTTCGGCGGCGAAGTCGAACGCATCATGTCCATGGTTGACGGCGTCGTTCTGCTCGTCGATTCGTCGGAAGGCCCGATGCCTCAGACCAAGTTCGTTCTGGGCAAAGCCTTAAAAGTCGGCCTCAAACCGATTGTCGTCATCAATAAGGCAGACAAGTCCGACGCCCGCGTCGACGAGGTTCTGAACGAAATCTTTGACCTGTTTGTCAGCCTCAACGCCAATGACGAACAGCTCGACTTCCCGGTCCTGTATGCTTCGGGACGCAACGGCTGGGCCGTCAAGGACATGAACGACGAAAAGAAAGACCTTACCCCGCTGTTTGAACTGATTCTGTCTTATGTGCCGGAACCGGTCTGCGAACCCGACAAACCTTTCTCCATGCTGGCTACCACGCTGGAAGCCGACAAGTTCATCGGCCGCATTCTGACCGGAAAAATCCATTCCGGCAGCCTGAAAGTCAATGATTCGGTCAAAGTCATCAACGAACAGGGCGAAGTCGAACGCACCCGCATTACCAAAATTCTGGCTTATGAAGGTCTCAACCGCGTCAGCAAAGACGAAGCTCATGCCGGCGACATCGTTGCCGTTGCCGGTATCGTCAAGGGAACGGTTGCCGACACCATCTGCGCGCCGGAAGTTTCCGAAGCCATTCACGCGCAGCCGATTGACCCGCCGACCCTGGCCATGACTTTTTCGGTCAACGATTCGCCGCTGGCCGGACGCGAAGGCGACAAGGTTACCTCCCGCATGATTTGGGATCGCCTTTGCAAAGAAGCCGAAGGCAATATCGCCCTGCGCATATCCAAAACCGATTCGACGGATTCTTTCGAAGTCGCCGGACGCGGTGAACTTCAGCTCGGCGTTCTGATTGAAACCATGCGCCGCGAAGGTTTCGAACTTTCCATTTCCCGTCCGCGCGTTCTGATGAAAAAAGACGAAAACGGACAGTTGCTGGAACCTGTTGAAGAAGTCGTCGTTGACGTTGACGAGGAGTTTTCGGGCGTCGTTGTTGAAAAACTCGGACAAAAACGCGCCGAACTGATTGAAATGATTCCCTCGCAGGTCGGCAACAAAGTCCGCCTGATTTTCCATGCACCGTCCCGCGGCCTTATCGGCTATCACTCCGAATTTCTGACCGATACGCGCGGCACCGGCGTCATGAACCGCATTTTCTATGCTTACGAACCTTACAAAGGCGATATCGACACCCGCCGTAACGGCGTGCTTATCTCCAGCGAAGCCGGCACCGCCATCGCCTACTCGCTTTGGAAACTGCAGGACCGTGGTCCGATGTTCATTGATGCCGGCGTTCCGGTATATGTCGGCATGATAATCGGCGAACATACCAAATCCAACGATTTGGAAGTCAACCCGACCAAAGCCAAACAGCTTACCAATATCCGCGCTGCCGGCAAGGACGAGGCGATTGACTTGGTTCCGCCGCGCAAACTCACGCTGGAACAGGGGTTGTCTTATATTCAGGCTGACGAACTCCTTGAAGTCACGCCGAAAACCATCCGCCTGCGCAAACGGATTCTGGATCCGATTGCCCGCAAACGCGCCAAACCGGACCTGGCTTCTTAAGCTAAAACCAAACAAAACAGCCTGATTAAATCAGGCTGTTTTTTATGCAAAAATAAGACCCGCATTTCACGGGTCATAAATTTTTCTGAAGAAGTTTTATCTCAACGCATTGTTCAGATACGCTCAACACCGTCTTTCACATAGCCGGATGGCGTCTTTCCCTGAGAAAGCCAGTTCCGTTCTAATGTAGAATGCAAACTTTTGACAGCCCCTTCTTTAAAAAATTCCGTAACATTTGTCCCATAGTCTCTTTCAAGCCCCTGCGCCAGAGATACGACGCCGCCGGCAACCAGTTCCTTGCTCGCCGCCAAAACCTTGTTGTCTTTAATTCTCTTAATGTCCAGTTTGGCTCTGGCCGTTTCTAATTTCTGTTCTTTATTATCCATAAAACTTCTCCTAAATCCTCTTGCTATTTTTGTCTATTATCGCAATATAATCCCGTTTTGTCAACAACAAACTTGTCAGAAACTGCACAATATAAATAGATTATTAGCTATTTATACAATATACTACCGACAAATCAATAAAATTGTCTTAACAAATAACAGTTTTTAGAAAAAAATCGACGGAAAAACATGTCACTTTTCAAATCAATAGCCGCATTCGGAGGCTTCACGCTCATCAGCCGCGTTACCGGTTTTGTCAGGGATATGGTTTTGGCCAACATTCTCGGCGCCGGCGCCGTTTCCGACGCTTTTTTTGTCGCCTTCAAACTCCCCAATTTCTTCCGCAGTCTTTTCGGCGAAGGCGCCTTTACGACCGCCTTCGTTCCGATGCTCTCGCAGAAACTGGCGGTCGGCGAACGCGAAAACGGCATCAGATTCGCCGCACAGGCCATTTCCGTACTGGTATTTTTTCTGACTCTGTTCATTATACTGATGGAAATTTTCATGCCGGCGGTTGTCGTCGCCTTAGCGCCCGGATTCGCCGAAAGCGGCGGCAAAGTTGAACTGGCGGTTGTCCTGTCCCGCATAACCTTCCCTTTTCTGTTGTTTGTTTCCATCGTTTCTTTTCAGTCCGGGATTCTGAATTCGCTGGGACGCTTTGCCGCGCCGGCCGCGTCGCCGGTTATTCTGAACCTGATGATGGCGGTTTCGGCTTTCCTGTTCGCTCCTTTCGGCATTTCGCCGGCCCACGGCATCGCCGTCGGCGTCACGGTTGCCGGCTTTCTCGAAATCCTCTGGCTAAGCTGGTTTCTGCGGCGCGAAGGCGTGTTTGTCCGTCCCCATTTCAACATCGGCCGGCTGGTTCGCGACCCCGAAATCAAAACGCTGTTTCGCCGCATCGCTCCCGGGATGCTCGGTGCCGGCGTCTATCAGATTAACATGTTTGTCGACACGGTCCTGGTTTCGCTGGTCGGTACCGGCGCCATATCCTGGCTTTATTATGCAAACCGCATGCAGCAACTGCCGCTCGGCGTTGTCGGCGCCGCCATCAGCGTCGCTTTGCTGCCTATTCTTTCCCGCCAGCTCAAAACCGGCGACAATGAAGAAGCCTGCCGCACACAGGACAAAGCCGTCGAATACGGCATCCTGCTTTCGCTGCCTGCGGCAGTCATGCTGGTTATCCTCGCCGAGCCGATTATTAACATTCTCTTCCAGCACGGCAAATTCGGCGCGCATGATACGGTTATGACCGCCAACGCCCTGATTGCCTATGCCGTCGGCCTGCCGCTTTATGTCGTCGTCAAAGCGCTGGCTCCCAATTTCTTTGCCCGCGGCGACACCAAAACGCCCGTCAAATATTCCGTCGTCGTACTGATTGCCAACATTGTTTTTGCCCTGCTGCTGATGAAGCCGTTCGGTCACGTCGGCATTGCCGCCGCCACGACGCTGGCCGCCGTCATCTCGCTCTGGCAGTATGTCCGCGGCCTCAAAAAACGCGCTTATTGGCGGTTTTCGCCCGAACTTGTCAAAAAAATCCTGCTGATTGCCTTGTCTTCGCTACTGATGGGCATTATAATGCTTGGTGTTCAGACCGGCATCAATTTCGGTTTCGGCAATTGGCTGGCTTTCCCCGTTCTGCCTAAAATCGCCGTTTTAGGGCTGTTGGGCATTTTGGGGCTTGCAAGTTTTCTGCTCTTCGCTAAACTGACTCGGGTGCTGGACATCAGCGAAATTCTGAAAATGTTAAAACGCAAGAGGAAAAATAATGCCAAAGTTTCAGTTTAAGGACCTGACCAGCCGCACGGCAGCCTTTTTCAAACAAAAAGTTTTGCCCCGGCTTTCGCGTCTTCCGGACTATCTGGTTTTGTTCGTCAGTTCCTGGTGGCATGTTATTCTGATTGCTTTTGCGGCACTGGTTTTTCTCTATTACCCGATTGGCGGCCTGATGGTCAGCAGCATCGACACCAACACTTCTTACGAAATCAAGGAGCCTGAAACCAATCAGTCGGCAACGGTCGACATGATGGCATTCATCATTAACCGCGAAGTTAACGAAAAAATGTGGACGCCGAACCTGCCGTTCTTCTTTCCGTCTTATTTTCTCGACAACATGCCGGCGTTCCAGCTCGGCATGTTTGACACGCTGGCCAAGTTCTCCGCGGGCTTTGCCGAGCGCACTGGCAATCTTGTCATGGCTGAAGATTTGCCGCACCACCTGCAGGAAGCCGCCGTTCTGCTCAAATATCCGGGAACGGTATGGATGTTTTCGCCGACCAACCGGCTGTTGCCGGCACCTTCGGCCAATACCCAATACCGCAAGGCACGCAAACACCTGATAAAGTTCAATGCCGCGCTGGCCGACGGCAGCGAAGTCTGGTACAAAAACCCTGAAGACCTGACCCTGCTTCTGAACCGTGCCCGCTCGGATCTCTGGAAAAACGCCACTCGGCAGCTGGAACGCCAAATCCGCGAAAACAGCGCAGATTTGATTGACACGAAAGCCGACGATGTTTTCTATTACGGACAGGGCAAGGCCTATGCTTACTATCTGCTGTTTAAGGCGCTCGGGCACGACTACAAAAACATCATTGTCAAAAAAGACGCCTACGGTATCTGGACGTCCATGCTCAAAGCTCTGGAAAACGCGGCACAAATTAACCCGGCCGTTGTCCGCAACGGCAAACTCGACAGTCTCGGGGTGCCAAATCATCTCGCTGCCCTGGGATTCTATGTTCTGAAAGCTCAGACGCTGATGAACCGGATTGTCGACAAAATCAATACACCAGCACCAAACAAGGAATAACCTATGCTTATTGAAACCCAGATTACCCCAGACGTCAACGTTATCAACTTCTTTCCGGCCGAAAAAGTTCTGCGTTCCGGCACGGCCGAATTTGTTGACGCCAAATCTCTGCGCAAATCGCCGTTGGCCGAAGCCATCTTCGACCTCGGCGGCGTCAGGTCGGTCTTTCTCACTTCCGACATGATTTCGGTAACAAAGGAAAACAACGCGTCCTGGGACGACCTTAAACCGCAGATACTTGCAGAAATTATGGATTTCTTTGCCACCGGCGAACAGGCCGTCGTCGAAAATCCGGCCGACCGCAGCCCGGAAAACGTCATTCGCGAAATTACCAGCCTGATCAACGCCCGTATTCGTCCGGCCATTCGTCAGGACGGCGGCGACATCGTCTTCAGAAGTTTCGAAAACGGTGTCGTATATGTCGAACTGCAAGGCAACTGCAAAGGTTGCCCCTATGCTCTGGTTACATTGAAAGAAGGGGTGGAAAAAATTCTCAAAACCTATATTCCCGAAGTAAAATCAGTCGAAAACTACGATAAAGATGCCTAAATGAAAAAAATTCTGTTCCGGTTGTTCTTGTCCGTCTTTCTGGTTGCCGCCGCAAATGCCGCAGCCAAAACCAAAGTGGATATCCGGCCGGACGGTCTCTATCTGACTGACGTTACCGTTGCCCAGCTGGAAAAACAATACGAACTGTACGGCTATAAAGATTACATTTATATGCCCGACTGGGTTTATCCCCCCATCTTTCTTACCAATCTGCCGACTGACTTTGACAGGATTTCCGACGCCAACCGGCGCAACAAACTGTTCCTGCAGATTATCGGCCCGCTGGCGCTGAAGCTAAGTGACGAACTTCGCGAAGAGCGGCTGGCCGTACGCGAACTGCGCGCCGCATTTTTGGAAGGCGCCGACCTTACCCCCGAACAGGAAAGGTTTGTTGAGGAAAAAGCCGTCAAATACGACATTTTTACCCGCATGAAAGGCCGGCGCCGTTACGATATTCTGCTCAAACGGCTGGAACTCAAGGTCGATATCGTGCCGCCGTCCCTGTTAATGGCCGCCGCAGCCATCGAAAGCGACTGGGGAACCAATCGCATCGTCCGCGAAGGAAACTCGCTGTATAAGGAACTCGCCTGGTACACCGACAAAGGTCTTAAACCCCAAGACGACCGGCAGGATCAAAGTTATCGCTACAAGACTTTTCCCAGCCTTTACGATTCGATGAAATCTTATGCACTGCGCCTCAACAGCAGCGTTAACTATGAACAAATGCGCCTTTACCGCGCCGAAATCGAATACCGCGAAAAACCGGTCTTCGGACGTTCCCTGGCCCATACCATGTTGTTTGACTCCAATCTCAAAAACTTTGCCGGATTGCTGGACTACACCATAACTTTCTATGAACTGACCAATTTTGACGAAGCCGAACTCGGTTTCGTCAGGCTGCCCGACTTAGAGGACAAAAAATAAAAAAAATTTGACTAAACGGAAAGACCGCGTATTATATATGCAGATTTGTAACAAAAAATTAATGAGATTTTTGTACAATAATACATCTGTCTCTTATACACATCTGACGCTGCCGACGAACTCTAGGGTGTAGAT
>ENA-UAHE01000760-UAHE01000760.1-human-gut-metagenome-genome-assembly--contig:-NODE-760-length-10349-cov-7.152807_pt1 | contig 10349 bp, 9 predicted proteins | sample MGYA00243416_ERZ654354 | MGnify/ENA primary metagenome ERZ654354 (study PRJEB26926, sample SAMN06165160) | human gut metagenome | biome: ENVO:00009003; feature: ENVO:2100002; material: ENVO:00002003...
TGACAAATCTGATCGTTGTTTCCCAGATCAATCATCAGACGCAGCGGCTGGCCGAACCCGCGGCCGCTGGGAATTTCGGAAGCCTGAACCGTAAAGAACTTTCCTGAAGTGTCAAAAAAGATAATCCGGTCGGTCGTCTGCGCATGCAGAGCAATCTGCAACGCATCGTCGTCCTTGAACTTGAAGTCATCATCAAGGGCTGCATGCCCCTTAATACACCGTATCCAGCCTTTTTGCGACAGGATAACCGTAATCGGTTCTTTTTCGACAAAGACTTCCAGCGGCACTTCAATCTCTTCCGAGACCTCGGCAAATTCGGTACGGCGTTTGCCGAGAGCCGTCTTTTTGCCGAATTTTTCGCGTACGGCCTTGATTTCTTCGGCCAAAGCCTGCCAGCGTTTGTTTTCGTCGCCAAGCAGCGCCTCAAGCTCGCCCTTTTCGGACGAGAGGTCGTCAAATTCGCGGCGGATTTCGGTTTCTTCCAGTTTACGCAGCGAACGCAGCTTCATGTTCAAAATCGCTTCGGCCTGGTTTTCAGTCAGCGAAAATTCTTTCATCATTACCGCTTTGGCATCATCTTCTTCACGGATAATACGGATAATCTCGTCCAGATTAAGATAGGCAATCAGATATCCGGACAGAATTTCGAGACGGTTGTTTATCTTGTCCAGACGATACTGAGAGCGGCGTTTTAGAACCTCATGGCGGTGATTCAAAAACTCGACCAATACATCTTTAATGCACATAACCCGCGGAACACCATCGGAATCAAGAACATTCATGTTCATCGGAAAACGGCTTTCCAAATCGGTGTTTTTAAACAGATGTTCCATCAGAAGACCGGCGTCGACCGTACGGTTTTTGGGTTCAAGAACAATACGGACGTCATGGGTCGATTCATCGCGGACATCGCTGAGCATCGGCAGCTTTTTGTCCATCAGCAACTGGGCTATTTTCTCAATCAGTTTGGATTTGATGACCTGATAGGGAATTTCGGTTACGATAATCTGATACTGTCCGTGTCCGAGGTCTTCCTTCTCCCATTTGGCGCGAATGCGGAAAGTTCCCTTTCCCTGCCTATAGGTGTTAAGAATGCTTTCAAAACTGTCGATGACAATGCCGCCGGTCGGGAAATCCGGCCCCTTGATACGGCGAACCAGCGGTTCCATTTCGCAGTCGGGTTTTTCGATCAGATACAGAAGCGCGTCACAGACCTCGCTGAGGTTATGCGGCGGGATATTGGTGGCCATGCCGACGGCAATTCCCGCCGAACCGTTGCAGAGCAGATTGGGTACCATGGACGGCATGACGACCGGTTCTTCCTCCTCGCCGTCATAGGTTTCGCGAAAATCGACGGCATTGTCGTTGAGACCTTCCATCAGAGCCATGGCAAATTCAGTCAGGCGGGCTTCGGTATAACGCATGGCGGCCGCACCGTCGCCGTCGATATTACCGAAGTTTCCCTGGCCGTCAACCAGCGGATAACGTACGGAAAAATCCTGAGCCAGGCGCACCATGGCACCGTAAACCGCACTGTCGCCGTGCGGATGATATTTACCGATGACATCGCCGACGACACGGGCGCATTTCTTAAAACCGGACTTCGGATCCAGATGCAGCTGGCGCATGGCAAAAAGCAGACGGCGGTGAACCGGTTTCAATCCGTCGCGGACATCCGGCAGCGCGCGGTCGACAATGGTCGACATGGCATAAGACAGGTATCTTTTGCTCAATTCCTCCGAGAGGTGAACATCTCTGATTTTTTCTTCTACTTCCTGCATGTCAAAAATACTCTAAAATCGTTTATAGGCCTAAGTTATGCAGCAAATTAGCACGGTTCGGCGGGAATTTCAAGTTATGAGTTTGAAAAAAGTTTTTATTGAGGAAAAACTCGGTCATCCGCAGCAGATCTGCCACTTCCGAAAGTTCAGGATTATAGTTTTTATCGACAATATACTGCGGAAATCTGAACAGCCGGCTTTTATAAGGTTCACCGGCCTCGGCACAAACGGCGCGGCCGGTTTTAGGCGAAACGTAAGCCAGATTTTCGGTTGTGCCGGTAGCGGAACATTCGCTGAGATCCAAGCCTATACCAAGGAAATCAAGAAGATAAAATTCAAAGTAAGAATAATGCACTATCCAATTATCTTCATCTATAAAATTAAAAAAGCTGTCAATCAGATAGTAAAAGCGTTCCAATTCCGCCTTTTCGGGCATGCAGGCATTTGCCAGTTCGCAGAAAGCGGAAAGCGCGGACAATTTGCCGCTGCTGCCGAGAAAACGAACGGCAGTCGGCTTGAGAAGTTCGGCGCGAAAGGAAAGCATATTTTCTTCAATCCGGGCATAGGCATCAACCGCAATCAGGTTGCCGGGCTGATAGACGCCAAGGTTCTTTTTGCTGTGCCCACCCCGGACATAGCCGATAAGCTTGCCGTGTGCGCGGGTTATCAGAGTCAGAATAAGCGAGGTTTCGCCGTGTTTTCTGACATTGATGATGTACCCTTCGTCCGTAAACTGCAAATCTATTTCCTTGTCATGACTTCATAAACCCAGGCCGGCGGATTGGCGTCAAAACGCCAGGCGGAAAGAACCGCCAGCAGCGTGCAGGCCAGCAGCAGCCAAAAACCCCTTTGTTTGAAGAAATCTTTCATTTTCCGCATCTTTCGAAAAATTCTCCCCGGAATGCATCCGGGGAGAAAATTACTAATAATCGTGAATGATGGACTTGGTAACGCTGTCGTAAGTCATCAGCTCACTTAAAACCCGTTTCATGTCTTTAAGCGGAATCATGTTTGGTCCGTCGGACAGAGCCTTGTCCGGATTGTCGTGAGTTTCAATGAACACAGCGGCAACGCCGACGGCAACGGCAGCGCGGGCAAGCACCGGCGCAAATTCGCGCTGGCCGCCGGAAGTTCCGCCCTGCCCGCTGGGCTGCTGGACGGAATGGGTTGCATCGAAAATAACCGGACAGCCGGTTTCTTTGGCCATGATCGGCAGACCGCGGAAGTCGGTTACCAGCGTATTATAGCCGAAACTGGCGCCGCGTTCGGTCAGGCAAACATTGGCATTGCCCGAATCTTCGGCTTTTTTGACAATATGTTTCATATCCCAGGGTGCACAGAACTGACCTTTTTTAATGTTGACGACCTTGCCGGTTTTGGCGGCAGCGACCACCAGGTCGGTCTGCCGGCACAGAAAAGCCGGTATCTGAAGCATGTCAACATACTGGGCAACAATGCCGCACTGTTCCTTTTCATGAACATCGGTAACAATCGGAACGTTATTGTAGAGCTTTTTGATTTCCTCAAAAGTCAGCATTCCCTCTTCAAGGCCAACCCCGCGGGCGCCGTTGATGGATGTGCGGTTGGCTTTGTCGAAGGAAGCCTTGAAAATATAGTTTATGCCAAGCTCTCCGGTAATTTCGACCATGGCGCCGGCCATGTCAATCGCATGCTGGCGGCTTTCAATCTGACAAGGGCCGGCAAGCAGTGCTAAGGGCAGTTTGTTGCCGATTTTGAAGCTGCCGATTTCGATAGTTCTCTGTTCCATAACGGTTTTCCTTTGCTGCGTAGTTAAGAATAATCATGTTTTAGCAGGTTTGACAAAATTTGGCAACTCCGCATTTCAGATTTAAACAGAAAAGCCCCAAACCGCAGGCAACGGTTCAGGGCTGGCGCAAAGATGCAAAAATCATGCCTTAAGGCAGATTTCATCGACTTTTCTTTCAAAGGCATTTCTGGCTTTTTCCCAGTCTTCGGGGCGGACAATTTCCTGCGGCCGGTAACACTCGCACCAAACGGCATAAAGGCGGTATTTGTCCTTGCCGTCCATGTAGCCGCGAAAGTTGACGCCGCAGCGAAAACTTTCGTTTAAGCGGGACAAAAACTGCGGCAGATAAGTTTCCGGCGCATTGCAGACTTCGTCAAAATCTTCTCTGATTCCGAAAACCCGGCCGTAATATTTTTTTGCCGGCAGATAACGGCTTTGAGAAACGATTGCCGCGGCATTCGGGCTGCGGGTACAGTTTCCGGCGACATCGACGAAAATATTCTCGCCGCCGAAAGTCCGCAACAGCTTTTCGTCTGCGGGCAAAAGTTCCTCCGTCATACGGTCGGCAACGATTTTGCAACGCTTTTGACGGGTTATCCGGCAGAGATGACCGATGGCTATCAGAGCGGGAATGTCGTCGGCAAAACAGACAAACGCCGCACCGGGATTCAGTTTAATCCGAGGGTAGCTGCCGCGGGGATCGATAAGTTCTTCATCTTTGATTTTAATCATGCCGTGCAACTGATGCGCAGCATAAAGCAGTTCTTTGTTCATAATTTTCTAAAATTATAGGTTTTGTTTCGGCCAATTTAGAACCGGAAGCGTTTTATGTCAACAGTTTAAGGCCTTCAGGAAGAGCCGCACGCTGTTCTTCGGACAGATTTATGTTAAAAAGGCAGAGTTCCCGCAGCGCAGGAAGCCGGGACAGAATATTCAGTAGCCGGGGCAGCGTCTGCGCATAAAAATATGCCGCGCGTTCCGGGCTGTCGGCAATTTTCTTTTCCCTGCGGTACTTTTCCGCCTGACCGCGACGCCACTCGTCTTTGATTTCATTCAACGGCGGCAGCCGCGTCAGAGCCAGCACCTCAAGATTTTTTGCTTCAGGCAGCAAAGCGATAAACCTGTCCTGAAATCCGGGGCCGGCATTGTCGACCGTAAAGCCGCAGACCTTGCAGTCCGCGGCTTCCAAACGGCGAAGGCGCTCTTCGATGTTTTCCATTACAGCAGCCTGCTCTTATCTATCGCCGCTCTGACGAAAGAAACAAAAAGCGGATGCGGCGCAAAGGGTTTTGACTTCAGTTCAGGATGAAACTGGACGCCGACAAACCACGGATGATCCGGACGTTCGCAGATTTCGGGAAGCTTGCCGTCGGGCGACTTGGCTGCAATAATCATGCCTGCCTGTTTCAGCTGGTCCTCATATTTCATATTGACTTCGTAGCGGTGACGATGGCGCTCGGAAATTTTGTCGGTGCCGTAAATCTTATGAACCAGAGAATCTTTGTTCAAGACAGCTTCGTAGGCGCCCAGACGCATTGTGCCGCCCAAATCGCCGTCCTTATGCCGAACCTGTTTGGCGCCATCCTTGTCCCATTCGGTCATCAGGCCGACCACAGGCTCGCAGGCCTTGCCAAACTCTGTGGTGCCGGCGGTTTTGATACCGGCTATATTGCGCATGGTTTCAATGACCGCCAGCTGCATGCCAAAACAAATTCCCAGGAAAGGAACATTGTGTTCCCGTGCATATTTAATCGCCAGCATTTTGCCTTCGGTTCCGCGTTCGCCAAAGCCGCCGGGAACCAGTATGCCGTTGACTTCAGCCAGATAAGTGGCCGGATCTTCCTGTTCCAGCAGTTCGGAATCGACCCATTTGACGCGTACCTTGAACTTATTGGCGATACCGCCGTGAGTCAGCGCTTCATTCAGAGATTTGTAAGCTTCCAGCAGCTGGGTATATTTGCCTACAACCGCAATCTTTACCTCGCCTTCGGGACAACGAATCGTGTTGACAATATTTTCCCATTTGCTTAAATCCGGTTCTTTGCCGCAATCCAGGCCGAAATGTCGGCAAACCTGCGTATCCATACCCTCATGAGAATAAGTGACCGGCACCTGATAGATGGTGTCGACGTCAAGAGCGGCAATGACGTTATCTTCACGAATATTGCAGAACAAGGCGATTTTGCGCTTTTCGTTCTGCGGAATCGGCGTTTGCGAACGGCAAAGCAGCATATCCGGCTGAATACCGTATTCCTGAAGCTTTTTGACCGAATGCTGGGTGGGCTTGGTTTTCAATTCGCCGGCGGCCGGAATGTAGGGCAGCAGCGTAACGTGAATAAACATGACCCGGTCGCGTCCCAAATCATAGGCAACCTGGCGAATCGCCTCCAGATAAGGCTGCCCTTCAATATCGCCGACGGTGCCGCCGATTTCGCAAAGGACAAAATCTTCATCGGAAACGTCGGAATAAATAAAGTCCTTGATTTCGTTGGTAACATGCGGAATGACCTGAATGGTGGCGCCCAGGTAATCGCCGTGGCGTTCCTTATCGATAACGCGCTGATAGATTTTGCCGGTGGTTATGCTGTCCGTGCGCTTGGCCGGCACACCGGAAAACCGTTCATAATGGCCGAGATCAAGGTCAGCTTCGGTGCCGTCGTCGGTTACAAAGACTTCGCCGTGCTGATACGGGCTCATGGTGCCGGGATCGACGTTCAGGTAAGGGTCCAGCTTGCGCAGACGAACCTTAAAGCCCCTCGCCTGCAAAATGGATGCCAGCGAAGCCGACGCCAGCCCCTTGCCCAGCGAAGAAACGACGCCACCGGTAATGAAAATGAATTTTGCTTTGGTTGACAACACTTTATCAAGATTTGTCGGTTCAGTCATCTGTATAGTTCCCATGTAAAAATCGGTTGTTTAAAAGTGACAAAGGCACCGTCTCGAAAGAGGGTGCCTTATGTTTGAAGATTTCGGTCATTTATTTTCCGGCTACCGGAGCGCTCGGCGCGGCGGGCACGGTCTGGGCCGCCGGAGCCTGTTCCAGAATGGATGTCGGCTTGGGCTGGGCGCCTTTGTAATAAATCGAAAGAGAAATACTGGTCAGGAAAAACACCGTAGCCAGAATAGCCGTCAGCCGGGTAAGCATGTTTCCGGTACCGCGGGTGCTCAGTAAAGAACTTGCGCCGCTGCCGCCGCCAAGACCGTCAAGAGCGCCGCCTTCGGAACGCTGCATCAGAATCAGGGTTACCAGAAAAATTGCAACCAGCAGGTGGACGACCAACAAAACTGTTCCCATATTTTTTATTCCTTATTTCTTATTTTCCACAAACATTTTTGGCAATCGCCATGAAATCGGCAACCTTGAGGCTGGCGCCGCCGATTAAGGCACCGTCAACGTCGGGCAGAGAAAGAAATTCTTTGGCGTTGGCCGGTTTTACCGAACCGCCGTAAAGAATTTTCATCTTATTGGCGTTGGCTTTGCCGATTTTCTTGGCCAGAACCTTGCGGACAGCGGCGTGAACCTCTTCGACGTCTGCGGCCGTCGGCGTTTTGCCGGTGCCGATAGCCCAAACCGGTTCATAGGCGATAACGGTATCTGCCGCAGTCGAATCTTCGGGAACGGACCCTAAAATCTGGCTGCTGCAAACCTCAATGGTTTTGCCTGCATCGCGCTGCGCCTCTGTTTCACCGATGCAAATAACAGCCTTGAGGCCGGCAGCATGAGCGGCAACGGCTTTTTTGCAGACCAGTTCGTCCGTTTCAAAATGATCGGCACGGCGTTCGGAATGGCCGACGATGACATACGAGCAACCCAGGTCTTTGAGCATCAGCGGGCTGATGTCGCCGGTATGGGCGCCTTTTTCGGCAAAATGGACATCCTGCGCGCCGAGGGCAACCTTGGCGCCGCGCAGGGCTTTTTTGACCGAAGCCAGCAGCGTGAATGGCGGACAGACCAGAAATTCGCAGTCGGACTTGCCGAATGCCTTGACTTCCTGAGCAACGCCCTTAGCCAGAGCAACGCCGTCTTCCAAAAGGCCGTTCATTTTCCAGTTGCCTGCAATGAGTTTTTTTCTTGCCATAATCAAAATCCTTTTACCTGTAAATTTTTCATTGTCGTCTTTGTAGCACAACAAAAATATATTTTCCAGTCAAAAAAACTTTTCAACACGAATATTTATAAGATTGCATAAATTATTAAAATTACCTTATAATACCGGCAGTTTAAATTAACTGCATTTATAGGATTTTTCAGCAATGATGGATAAATTAGCGAAAGCTCAGAAAAACTGGATGTCGAAACTGGTTTTGATTTTGACGGCTCTGAGCTTTATGTCTTTGTTCGGCGTTTCGGGATATTTGACGGGTGCGGCCAGAAACAAGCCGGTTATCAAGGTTGACGACATCAGAATATCGCAGCAGCAGTTCAGCGCGCTTTTCGAGCAGGAACAGCAGATGGCCCGCAGCCTGTTCGGCGACAATCTGCAGATTAACGACGAAATCCGCAACGCCATGTTGCAGGGACTGGTTCAGCGCGAGCTTACCAACGCCATCATTGAGAGAACGGCAGACAAGCTGAACATGCACATCAGCGACAATCTGGTGCGCAAAATCATTTATTCGCAGGCGGAATTTCTGGACGCCAACGGCAATTTCAGCCTGGAACGCCTGCGCCGGGTCCTGTCCGCTTCCGGCTGGACCGAGCAGCGCTATATCGACGCCCTGAAAAAGGACATTGTTAAGCAGCAGCTGGTTCAGAATCCTTCCGTCAACATGAACGTTCCGAAAGTTCTGGCCGACGGGCTGGCCAAAGTCGAAAGCCAGAAGAAGACTTTTAAATACATTGTCGTTGACCCGGCAAAGGTTAAAATTGACCGCAAAATTACGCCGGAAGAAACCGAACAGTATTATGAAGACTTCAGCACCAATTTTATCGAACCCGAAAAACGCGACGTTTCCTTCATCGTACTGTCGATAGACGACATGGCCAAAAAAGTCGTTCCGGAAGAGGCTGACATTGAAGCCTATTATGAAGAAAACATCGGTCAATTTGAAACGCCGGAGACACGCAAGATTCTGCAGATGGTTTTTGACAGCAGAGAAGATGCCGACAAAGCCATGACCGAACTGAAAAGCGGCAAGGACTTTTATGCCGTTGCCCAAGAAACGGCCGGGCAGGACAAGGAAACGACAGATTTGGGGTATGTTGCCAAAGACCTGCTGATTGCCGACATGGCCGAAGACGTCTTCGCCATACGAAAGGGAGAAATTGCCGGACCGGCAAAATCCGATTTGGGCTGGCATATCATGAAAGTTACCGACATCAAGGCCGGTTCCAAGGCAGACAAGGCTGAAGCCCGCAGAAAGATTGTCGAAACGCTGAAAAAGGAACGCGCTTACGACGAAGCCTATACCGTTTCGGCCGAAATTGAAGACAAAATCGGCGGCGGCGCCACGCTGGAAGATATTGCCGGCGAAATGGGCGTCAGGATTCTGAATGTCAAAGGTTTGGGCGAAGACGGAAAATATGCCAAAGCGCCGGCAGCCCACACCGAGGTTCTGAAGTCGACCGAATTTGTCGACACCGCATTTTCTTACAATGTCGGCGAAATCAGTCAGGTTACCGAAACCGATGACGGCTTTGTCATTGTCCGGGTTGACCAAATTGCCGATGCTCATCCCATCCCGATGGAAAAAGTCAAAGGCGAAATTGAGAAAATGTGGGAAGTCAACGAACGCTCGGCAATCGCTCAGGAAATTGTCAACGACGTGATGCATGATCTGGAAAACGGCGATAAAATCGATGAGGTCGGGCAGCGTTTCGGCCTGACGGTAAAAAACACCAAGCCCCTGCTCCGCAGCGGAAGCTTTGAAGGTCTTTCGCAAGATTCGATGGTTGAGCTGTTTCAGGAAGGCTTAGGAAAACCGAAACTTATTTCTTTGGGCGAGGAAAAGATTATTGCCGTTGCCGACAAAGTCACTGACGCCGGAGAAAAACCTTCGGAAGCCGTTATTGACGGTGTCAAGCGCAGAGCCAGAATTGACCTCAGCCAGGATGCGGCGGCCAGTCTGGTCAACAGTTTCGGCGAGGACTATGACGTACGCGTCAAATATCGTCTTATCGGTTTGGCCGATTAGATTTTCACACTGAACATAAAAACGAAAACGCTCCATGAAACATGGGGCGTTTTTTTGGCGTTTTTGTCTAGACAGACCGGCAGAAATATGATATTTTGACGTTCTGATGAAAAATTAGTATGTTGATTATGGTGCGGTTGATGCGAAACTCTTAATTCGAAATTAAGACTTTCCAACACTGATTTTTCTTTTTCTGAATAAATATGTCGAACTTAAAACAATAAAAAAATGAAAAAGATTACATTAAGAGTGGGACAGGCTGTTGCTGCGGCGGCCGTGATTTTGGGCATCTATGCCGGTTACCTGTTTCTGATGGCAGGCCAGTGGTTTTCTATGGAAAGATATGTCGGACAGTTTTTTGAAGACGATTTGAAAAATGAACCGACTTTAACCATTACCGACGTTTCCGGCGGCTATCTTACATGGAGCCGGACAGTTAAGCTCAGCAACGGTCAAACCGTATTTTTCCACAGGGACAATAATCCGAGCGCATGGCAACTGGAACCCGGCCAGAAAATCGCCGTCTATATTGCCGCCGATGATTTGGCCAAGGAAAAAAACGCTTATTTTTGCGGCGCTTATGAGAAAAGATGAAAAATTGGTTTTTGTAAAAGCCCTCTCAGATGAGAGGGCTTTTTTGTATGACAAAAAAATTTTATGTAGTT
>ENA-UAHE01000780-UAHE01000780.1-human-gut-metagenome-genome-assembly--contig:-NODE-780-length-10159-cov-5.360550_pt1 | contig 10159 bp, 5 predicted proteins | sample MGYA00243416_ERZ654354 | MGnify/ENA primary metagenome ERZ654354 (study PRJEB26926, sample SAMN06165160) | human gut metagenome | biome: ENVO:00009003; feature: ENVO:2100002; material: ENVO:00002003...
GGTTATTTTTAAGAATAACAAGATTGATTTTAGGAGGATAACAAAATGAAAAAGTTAAGAAAATTGTTCAGACATTTCGGCGAGGCCGATAAGAACATTTGGGGTTATGTAATGCTTTAAGTATTCATCCCCTTTTTAAAGAGAGAATTTAGTTTTCAGTTTTCAAGGTGTTAGTTTAATTTTTTAAGGTTATGAAAAAAAAGATTATGAGTTCATTCAGACGTATTCTCGCAGAGGTAGGTCGTAATGAGATGTTAATGATGGGATATACCATCAAAAAGTAAAAAAACAAAGTTTTCAGGGTATTAGTTTAATTTTTAAGATTATGGGAAAAAAGATTGTAAGCTCTTTTAGAAACGTTCTTGCTAAAGTCGGCGAGAACTGGATTGAAGCAATGAAGTATTATAACTACCCGAGATGAGTGTAGTAGCAGATAAGATAGCGGGGGATATGTTCTGAGAATGTATCCCCCGCTTTTTTTTATTATTGCAGGTATTTATGTCAGCATATGCTTTGTTTTTTTATTTTTTCTAAAAAACGGTACAATGTGACTATTAATTTGTTATTTTTACAATGCACATTCATATAGTAAAGATATGAGATGTTTGTATAGATGAGCCGATATAGCCTTACGGTTGAATTGCCATTAAAAGGCTTATAATAATATATTAAAAGGCTTTTAATATGCAATTATAAGCCTTTTAATAGTAATTCATCATAGGCAAGAGACGGACAGGTTCGGCGAAGGAATGGATATAAGGCGTATGAACTGTCAGGTTGGGATATGAATGAAGGTAATCATACAGAGATTTTTTTTATGATTTGATTCTTGATTCGCATAAAAAACAAAAACTAATAACAAATAGAATAGCTATGAATAAAATTCGAAGTTTTTTTACATTGTTGCTGCTGATGATAGGGTTGTGCTTGTCTACCTTACAAGCCCAGTCATATAACAGCCTGTGGAAACAGGTAGAGCAAGCCCAAAAGAAAAGTTTGCCGCAAACAGTAGTGAAATTGACGGGGCAAATCTACCGTAAAGCCGAACAGGAAAAGAATGTTCCGCAAATGCTGAAGGCATATATTTGCCGGGAAGCCTATCAGGAAAGACTTACGCCGGATAGCTTGTATGTCAATTTGAGAAATTTGGAAAACTGGGCAAAATCGGAACAAAATCCGGTAAGTAAAGCTATATTGCACTCTTTGCTCGCTCGTGAATATGCTGATTATATGCGATATAACCGGCAGTTGTTGTCAGGGCGTACAGCTTTGGATACAGATGAAGCGCCTGCTGACATTCGCGAGTGGAGTAGTAATATTTTTGTAACTAAGGTGGATGAGCATAATCTTGCTTCATTGCAAGATTCCGTTCGTCTGCTTGAGGTGTCCTCCAAGGAATACGTGCCTTTTGTTGTACTGGAAGATGGTAGTCGTTTTTACGGTCACGATATGTATCATCTACTGGCAGCCCGGGCGGTGGACACTTATCTCTTATTGGATGGCTTTCGGGCGGACTCATTGCAACGTATGCGCATTGCCGGTATTTATGAGGGAATGATAAATACTTACCGGCATCGTGCCGGGGCTGAAGATGCGACTGTGTTGGCCACGCTCGATTATTGGAAATGGAAAAGAACCGGAAGTGGCATAAGCAGGGAGCCGTATGCCACTTATCGCGAACGGAAGGCGCAAGTTGACAAGGAGTATCTTGGTGCGTTGGACAATCTGATTCGAGAATATGGAGCGCGTGAAATTTGTGCGGAAGCCTATATCTGTAAAGCCGACTTGCTCCGTAACATGGGAGCATCCCATATGGATGAGGCTTTGCAGACGTGCGATGAAGGCGTGAAGCGTTATTCCGCTTATAAGCGTGTCAACGAACTACGTAACATACGGGAAAGCATCCTGCAACCTCATTTGGATATTAATACCCAGGGGAGTATCTACCCCGGTGACTCTTTGGAACTGAATGTGAGTTATCGCAACCTGAAAGGATTTACGTTGAATCTATATCGCACGGACTTGTCCGAGGTTCCCTGGATGGACACAGGAATAAACAATACTTTTTATCAGAAGCATGCCCGCAGGATGTCTGCCACTCATTTCGAGCTGGAACCTTTAGCTAAGAAGGCCGGGGAACCGGGAGAGTTATTGAACAACTTGCAACGTACGGTTTTGAAACTATATGTACCCGATGAACCGGGCGTTTATATATTGCAAATTGTACCCGATGCCGTAACAGCCCGTACGGCAGACCAGTTCCTTGTTTCGACTCGCTTCAAGGTGCTGACACTGGCTCTGCCGGACAATAAAATGGAAGTGGTTACGGTAGATGGCCGTAGCGGGCAGCCCGTTTCCGGCGCAAAAGTCAGTTTCTATTCCACTTATAATGAAGAAAATCGTAAACTGTTGCAGGATGTTATCACTGACGCCGGTGGAAAGGCTGTTATAGAATGGAATAAAGCTATCCGCAGCTATGTGGCACGCAAAGGGACGGATACTGCTATGTTGCCCCAAAGCATTTATCTGAATAGATATTACGAACGTGGTGAATCGGGCCCGGCAGAGCATATCACTCTGTTAACCGACCGTTCTCTGTATCGTCCCGGTCAGACTGTCTACGTCAAAGGGATTTCTTATGAACAAGCAGCCGATACGGCTCATGTCTTGGCAGGAAAGAATTACCTGGTACGATTGCTGGATGTGAACAGGAAAGAGCTGGTGCAGAAGAGTGTGGACACCAATGAGTTCGGCTCTTTTACAACAGAATTTGTACTGCCTGCTGTTTGCCTCAATGGCAACTTCATGGTTGAAGTAAAGGATAAAGCGGCTGTTCCCGTACGGGTGGAGGATTATAAACGGCCTACTTTTGAGATTGTGTTTAATCCTGTGGAACAGGCCTACAGTTTGGGGGATACGGTAAGTATCACCGGAAATGTCAAGGCATACAATGGTATGGCTGTTCAGGATGTACCGGCAGTATACACTGTGACCCGACGCAACCACTGGAGATATTGGGGACAACCGTCTGCCCCGCTTGTCTCAGATACAGTGCAACTGGATGCTAAAGGCAACTTCTCCATTCCTGTTGTCCTGACACCGGATGCTGATGCGGATTTGACGCGAGGAGAGCGTTTCTCTTATCAGGTAGAAGTGTCGGTTACCGGGGATGCGGGCGAGACCCAGACCACGCAATATAGTTTGAGTGCTGCCGGACAAGCCTATTTTTTTATGTCCGATATCAACAGGGAATTATGCCGGGAAGATTCCATATCGGGAAAACTGGCAGTGATGAATGCTTCCAATGAGACGTTACCCATGGAAGGAATGTGCCGGCTTTATCCGGTTATAGATTCTAAATCGGGGAAGATAGCTGATAAACCTGTCTACGAGAGTGTATTTACGTCGGGTGAAATAAAAGATTTTGCGGCCTGGAAACAATTGCCGTCGGGAGAATACCGTTTTATTCTGTCGGTTCGCGACCGTAACGGTAAAGAGGTTAACAATGCGGATAACGCGGTGAACCTTATGCTGTTCTCATTGGCGGATCCGCGTCCGGCTATGTTCGTAGAGACTTTCCTCTATGAGAAGAATACGGAGTTTGATGCAACTCATCCGGCGGTGTTTTATTTCGGTACTTCAATGCAGGATGCGTATGTTCTGGTTGATGTTTTCGGGCAGAAAGGGAGGTTGGAGAGCCGTACCTTGTCGTTGAGTGACTCAATTGTTCGTATGGAATATCCTTATCGTAAGGAGCATGGAGACGGAGTTGCCGTACAGTTCACTTTTGTTAAAAACGGTCAGTTATATACCCGCCGGGTAGAATTGCGGAAGCGTTTGCCCAAGCGGACACTGGATATGAAGTGGGAGGTTTTCCGCGATCGTTTGCGTCCGGGACAGGAGGAGGAATGGAAGCTGGTCATCAAGACTCCGCAAGGTTTTCCTGCTGCAGCCGAGATGCTGGCAATGATGTACGATGCCTCATTAGACCGGATTTATAGCCGTCATCAGTCATTGAGTGTCTATTACAATCGGTATATCCCTTATTTCTACTGGGATCTTAGTAGCAATTACGGAAAGAGTTATACTCCTTATTTCCCATTGAAGTCGTGGAGAGTTCCCGTCTGGCGTTTTGATTACTTCTGTTCTCCTTATAACGGAACTGCGGAAGTATTGCAGATAGTCGAAAACGATGCTGTCCTTTGTGAACCGACGATTGTCGGGTATGGAGCTACACGTACTAAAATGAAGACCGGACGGGCGGTTGAAGTGAAATATGCTCCTGCGCTGGCTGAGGAAAGTGTGACAGATGTTGTCTTTGAGTCGGAGACCATCCCACTTGATGAGCAGGCGTTACAGCCTATGGCAGGTTTGCGTACTAATTTTGCAGAAACGGCTTTCTTCTATCCTCAGTTGCGTACCAACGAGCAGGGAGAGGTCACTTTCTCATTTACTATGCCGCAGAGTCTGACACGTTGGAATTTCCGCGGTTATTCCCATACCAAGGATATGATGACAGGCATGCTGGATGCTACTGCCGTTACATCCAAAGAGTTTATGCTGACTCCGAATATGCCGCGCTTTGTGCGGGTAGGTGATAAGACACAGATAGCTGCCGGTATTGCCAATCTGACGGATAAGGAGATAAGAGGGACGGCCGTATTAACCCTCTTTGACCCGATGACGGAGAAGATTATTTCCACCCGTCGTCAAAAATTCTCAGTGGAAGCAGGAAAGACGGCATCGGTTGATTTCCGGTTTGACGTAACAGACCGTTACGATCTGCTTGGTGTCCGCATGGTGGCCGACGGCGGCACGTTCAGTGACGGTGAACAGCATCTGTTGCCTGTTCTGAGCAATAAGGAATATATTACAGAAACACTCGCCATGCCTATCCGTGGTGGGGAAACACGTACTTTCTCACTGGACAGCCTTTTCAATGGCAACAGCCGTACTGCGACCGACCGTCGCCTGACAGTGGAATTTACGGGTAATCCGGCATGGTATGCCGTACAAGCCCTGCCTGTACTGAGCCAACCTGCAACGGATAATGCCATTTCTTGGGCAGCTGCTTTCTATGCCAATACTTTGGCGGGCTATATCGCCAATAGCCAGCCGCGCATTAAAGCGGTATTCGACAACTGGCGTTTGTCGGGCGGAACAAAAGATACTTTCCTCAGTCAGTTAGAGAAAAATCAGGATGTGAAGAATATTCTGTTGGGCGAGTCCCCCTGGCTGCTCGAAGCCACTACCGAGACGGAACAGCAGCAGCGTATCGCTACTTTGTTCGATGTAAATCAATTGAATTACCGTAATATGGCGTCCTTGCTCAAATTGAAAGAACTGCAGAACGAAGAAGGGGCATGGAGCTGGTTTGGCGGTATGTCCGGCAACCGTTATGTAACGGGATATATCACCGGACTGCTTGTCCGGCTTTCTTTACTTACGGATAGGGCATTGCCGGAAGAAGTTGCGGTGATGAAAGCCAAGGCTTTTGACTATCTGAATGAAGAAGCGCTGAAAGAATATCGTGCTATCCGTAAGGCAGAGAAGAACGGGACTAAGATTACCACCCTGTCGGATGCCACTATGGAATACATGTATTTGGTGGCTCTCGGTTCGGTAAAACTCTCCGGTGAGTATGCAAAAATGTTCGATTACTTCCTTACCAAGTTGGGACGTAACCTTGTGAACGGTACAATGATTTGCAAAGCGCAGACCGCCATTATCTTGCAGAAACAGGGACGCAGGACGGAAGCGAATGAGTTTATAGCTTCTATTAAAGAACATCTTGTGCAAACGGACGAAATGGGAGCGCATTTTGCTTTCCATGCCAATCCTTATACTTGGGGTATGATGCCGGTTCCTGCACATGTGGCTGTAATGGAAGCCCTGCGCGAGGCGGGCGGCAACGATGCTTTGATAGAAGAAATGAAGCTTTGGTTGCTGAAACAGAAACAGACGACAAGCTGGAATTCTCCGGTAGCTACTGCCGATGCGGTTTATGCATTGCTTTGTCAGGGCAGCGATTTGCTGGAAAGTAAAGGAGATGTCCGCATCACTTTGGGAGATAAGGTATTGGAGACTTTCTCGCCTGCAAAGACCGCTGTTCCGGGATTGGGATACATCAAGGAGGTCTTTGTTCAAGGCAGTCCTGAGGTAAAGGTTAAGTCAGTTACCGTAGAGAAGAGAGATGCAGGCATTGCGTGGGGGGCCGTCTATGCACAATACTTGTCGCCCATATCCGATGTGAAGCAACAGGGCAGTGAACTGAATGTTGAGAAGAGACTCTTTGTAGAGCGTATCTCGGCCGACGGACAGAAGTCCTTGCAACCGCTGTCGGAGGGCACGCAGCTTTCGGTAGGTGATAAAGTCGTATCCCGGCTGACACTTAGTTTGGACCGGGCTATGGATTTTATCCAGCTGAAAGACCAGCGTGGAGCCTGCTTCGAACCGGTAAGTTCACTTTCAGGCTATCGTTGGAATAATGGCATGGGCTATTATGCAGAAGTGGAAGATGCCGGAACTAATTTCTTCTTCGATCATTTGGGCAAAGGAGTTTATGTATTGGAACATAGCTACCGGGTTGCTCGTGGAGGAATGTATGAAACCGGACTGGCTACCATAGAGTGTGCTTATGCGCCGGAATATGCTTCTCATTCTGCGGGAGGTACTGTTGTTATCAAATAGAGTAGATAGATTTAGTTGCTATTGAATGTTTATAGGTTATAAAAAGCGGAAAGAAAGTCTGCGTATATCACTTAAAAACTTTACATTTGTGCAGCTAATTTAGAAACAATATAAATGAAACGCAGTTTTATCACCTTATATGCGCTTGCTGCTACGGCATTGACTGCCGTAGCACAACCGCGTTTTACTTCCAATACGGAGACGTACGATTTCGGACAGATTGAATGGAAACATCCGGTAACGGTGCAATACTCCATTACGAACACAGGTAACCAGCCGCTGGTACTTACCGACGTGGAGCCCGATTGCGCCTGCTCCGTAGCCCGGTGGACAAAGACTCCTATCGCTCCGGGGGCAAAGGGAGTGGTCGATGTCACTTTTGATGCGGAGGCTTTGGGGCATTTCAATAAATCCGTAGCCATTTACAGCAATGCGCAGCCGCATTTGGTCTATTTGAAGTTCAATGGAGAGGTGGTGCAGGAAATAAAGGATTTTACTAAAACCCATCCGTATCTTATCGGGCAGATACGTATTGATAAGAACAGCCTTGATTTTCCTGATGTGCAAGCCGGCGAAAAGCCCGTCATGCATATTGGAGTCGTGAACCTGTCGGACCGTCCATACGAGCCTGTGCTGATGCATCTGCCGCCTTATCTGCAAACAGAGGTTAAGCCTAATGTCTTGCAAAAGGGTGAAAAGGGCGTTATAACCGTTACACTGGATTCCGAACGGCTGACGGACTTCGGGCTGACGCAAGCATCGGTCTACTTGGCGCGTTTTTCCGGTGACAAGGTGGGCGATGAAAATGAAATACCCGTTTCTGCCATTCTGTTACCCGATTTTTCAGGCATGACCGAGGCGGAAAAGGCAAATGCTCCCGTTGTCAATCTCTCCACAAAGGACATCGATATGAGTGCCGTATTGGCAAAGAAATCAAAGGCACGTCAGGATATTATCATAACCAATACCGGACGTTCTCCTTTACGAATCAGTAAGCTTCAGGTTTTTCATCCGGCTGTGGGCGTCAGTTTGAAGAAGAGTGTGTTGCAACCGGGAGAAAGTACCCGCCTTCGTGTTACTGTTGTGAAAAAGAACATTGGGAAGAAACGCCGTCATCTGCGTTTGCTGATGATTACGAATGACCCGATGCAATCGAAAGTAGAGATTAATATTAAAGCGAAATAATCAAACCATAAGTCTTATCATGGAACATCCTGAAAATAGCGGAGAATATAAAGGCTTGGTTGTCAATGCAGGCATTGAGCAACCTTCGTCCGTCAATCCTTATTTGAAGCGGAAGCCCAAAAAACGTCAACTTTCCGTAGCAGAGTACGTAGAGGGTATTATTAAGGGTGATGTTACGATATTGAGCCGGGCTGTGACGTTGGTGGAAAGTGTAAAACCGGAACATCAGGCCATAGCTCAGGAGGTAATAGAGAAATGTCTGCCGTATTCGGGAGACTCCATTCGTATCGGTATCAGCGGGGTGCCGGGAGCCGGTAAGAGTACGTCTATTGATGTGTTCGGATTGCATGTGTTGGAGAAATACGACGGGAAACTGGCTGTATTGGCTATCGACCCAAGCAGCGAACGCAGTAAGGGCAGCATCTTGGGCGACAAAACCCGTATGGAGAAACTTTCCGTTCACCCCAAGTCTTTCATCCGTCCCAGCCCTTCGGCAGGCTCATTGGGAGGGGTGGCACGTAAGACGCGTGAGACAATTGTACTTTGCGAGGCTGCCGGATTTGATAAGATATTCGTTGAAACGGTAGGGGTGGGACAGAGTGAGACTGCTGTGCACTCAATGGTGGATTTTTTCCTGCTTATCCAGCTTGCCGGTACGGGCGACGAACTGCAAGGTATCAAGCGCGGTATTATGGAAATGGCAGACGGCATCGTTATCAACAAGGCGGACGGAGATAATCTGGAACGTGCCAAGCTGGCTGCTACTCAATTTCGTAATGCGCTGCATCTTTTCCCGGCTCCGGAGAGCGGCTGGACACCGCAAGTGCTGACCTATTCGGGTTTCTATAATCTTGGAGTGCAGGAAGTATGGGACATGGTATATAAGTATATTGACTTTGTAAAAGATAACGGCTATTTTGAACATCGCCGTAATGAACAAAGCAAATATTGGATGTATGAAACCATTAACGAACAGCTTCGCGATAGTTTCTATCAGAACCCCAAGATTGAAGCGATGCTGGCCGGCAAGGAGAATCAGGTACTGAAAGGCAATCTGACGTCTTTTGTCGCTGCAAAGAATCTGTTGGATACTTATTTTGCAGAGCTGAAAAAATAAGGAATTTAATAGTTATGAATTATGAATTGGCTGCGCTGTTATGCCGCATGGCAATTCATAATTCATAATAAACGAAGCTTTGCTTCCTTACACCTCTTTCCCCTCTTTCTCGAAGTCCTTGCGTGACTTGCTTTGTGTTACGATATATACACCGAGAAACACCAGTGCAATGGCAATTCCTTTTTCCAGATTGAATGTTGCCATACCGATTACGACCGTAACTATTGAAGCTACGATGGGTTGCATATAGTTGTACATGCTCACTACTGTGGGACGCAGTAATCTTTGTGCCGTCATAATGCATATATAGGCAAGGAAGCTGCCTCCCACCACTACATAACCCACTTGCACCAATGCCGCAGTGGAAACTTCAGCCCATTGAATGGCGGCTATTCCATGATAAGAGAAGGGAATGTAGCACATTGAGGCGTATACAAACATCCACTTGTTCAGTGTAATGGGGGAGTATTTCTGGGACAGTCCTTTGAATACGGTCAGGTAGATAGAGAAGCTGATTTGGGCAATCAAGCATAGCAAGTCGCCTATGACGCTGCCACCGCCACTTCCGGTATTCTGGCTGTTCATAATCAGTATTAAGGCTCCCATTGCTCCTACGAAGATGCCCAACACTTTTTTGTTGGTAACAGGTTCTTTCAGATAAATGGCGGCTACAATCATGGTGACGATGGGAAGGGTGGTGGTTACGATGGATGCGTCGATGGGTGAGGTCATGGACAGGCCGAAGATGTACACTCCCTGGTTGAATACCAATGCAAAAAGCGTTGCAAAGAATATCTTCAACATGTCCCGGTGATCCACTTGTTCGCGTTTGCAGAACAGTGAGAGCAACCAGAAGCAGGCTGCCGCACCCACCATACGGAAAGTTGTAACGGACAAAGCTGAAAATTCAGCCAATGCGGATTTGCCGATAGGCGCCATTAATCCCCATAGGATATTGGCGGTCAAAGCAAACAGGTGACCTTGTATGTTCTTGCTCATATCTGTATTTCTTTTGAGCTGCAAAAGAACAATATTTTTTTGAAACAAAGAATAGTAAGTTACATTTTTTTTTTCTTTTATTTTGCCATACTTTTGTAACAAAGTGACAGGGCTTAAAATAAACACATAGCGAAAAAGTAAATTTGGGCAAAGCGTAGCGAATTAGCT
>ENA-UAHE01000815-UAHE01000815.1-human-gut-metagenome-genome-assembly--contig:-NODE-815-length-9834-cov-3.783822_pt1 | contig 9834 bp, 9 predicted proteins | sample MGYA00243416_ERZ654354 | MGnify/ENA primary metagenome ERZ654354 (study PRJEB26926, sample SAMN06165160) | human gut metagenome | biome: ENVO:00009003; feature: ENVO:2100002; material: ENVO:00002003...
GCCTAGTCTCGTGGGCTCGGAGATGTGTATAAGAGACAGGCGCAGGATGATGCTTTTGATTATGGTGCCTTTCTGGACCAGCTCTTTGATTCGGATGTATGGATGGATTTTGATTTTACAGGCAAAAGGCGTGCTGAATACCCTTCGTCTGAAGCTGGGATTCATTGAGGAACCTTTGAAAATCCTCTATTCTTATCCGGCAGTGGTCATTGGCATGATTTATGCTCTGCTGCCTTTTATGATACTTTCCGTATATTCCAGTGTGGAAAAAATGGACTGGTCTCTGGTTGAGGCTGCCAGAGATCTGGGAGCCGGAGCGGTACAGGCATTTTTTACCATTACGTTAAAGCTCACCCTTCCGGGATTGCTCACAGGAGTGATTCTCACTTTTATTCCTTCCATGGGGCTGTTTTTTATTGCAGATATTCTGGGAGGCAATAAAATTGTGCTGGTAGGAAGTGTAATCCAGGATCAGCTTACCAGAGGAAGCAACTGGCCTTTTGCAGCAGCGCTTGCAGTGGTGCTTATGGTGCTTACTTCCCTGATGATTGTGGTGTACCGTAAAGTCACCCATGTAAAGGATTTGGAGGGATTGTTTTGAAAAAAAAGTGGAAATGGTCGAACCTGTATCTAGTTATACTATTGCTTGTTATGTATCTGCCTCTGGCTATGGTGGTGATTTTTTCCTTTAATGAATCGAAATTATCTGCCAGCTTTACAGGGTTTTCCCTGAAATGGTACGAAACCCTGGCTCATGACAGGGATTTAAAAGAAGCACTGTTAAACAGTATTGCCCTGGGGCTGTTAAGCTGTGGAATTTCGGCTGTCATTGGAACCCTGGGGGCAGTGGGAATGGCCAGAGTGAATTACAAAAGCAAAGGAATGATGGAATATCTTTCTACAATTCCCATTATGATACCGGAGATTATTCTGGGCATGGTGTTTTTAGTATTTTTCTCCATGCTGGATTTACCTTTTGGTATGACAACCCTGGTAATTGCGCATACTACCTTCTGTGTACCATATATTTTTATGATGGTAAAGGCAAGGCTGGTGGGAATTGATAAATCTTTGGAAGAAGCGGCCAGAGATTTAGGCGCAGGACCTGTCAGAACCTTTTTTGACATTACCATGCCGCTGATTATGCCGGCAGTGCTGTCTGGCTGTCTGTTGGCCTTTGCCATGTCTTTTGATGATGTGGTGATTAGTATTTTTGTCAATGGCCCAAGGCTGAATACCCTTCCTGTGAAGGTTTATGCTCAATTAAAAACAGGCGTTACACCGGAAATTAATGCCCTGTGTACGGTGATTCTGGTTGTCATTGCCATGGTTTTGGGGATTTCCGCATGGATTGGAAAAAAATCAAGAAAATAAGGAGAATGTTTATGAAGAAAAAAATAATTGCAATGTTACTTTGTGCAGCAATGGTTGGAACTATGCTGACAGGATGTGGTGAGAAGAAGGAAGAGGATAACAGGGAACTGGTACTCTATACCTGGGAAGGGCTGTTTCCCCAGGAGGTGCTGGATCAGTTTGAAGAAGAAAAAGGAATTAAAATTATCAGTTCCAACTTTGACTCCAACGAAACCATGTTGGAAAAGGTGCAGCAGTCCGATGGAAAGGATTATGACCTTGTCATTGGAGATGATTACATTATTGAACAGGTGGTAAACAACGGACTGGCACAAAAGCTGGATAAATCCAAGCTGTCTAATTATGGGAACATTAATCCCCTGTATCAGAGCCAGTTCTATGACCCGGAAAATGAATATACCATTCCTCATGGGGCTGGTATTCCTCTGATTGTATATGACCCGGAGCAGGTGGACTTTGAAATTAAAGGCTACAGCGATTTGTGGAATCCAGAACTGGAAGATAAAATCGCTACCATTGCCAGCTACCGCGCTATTGAAGGAATGGTGCTGCTGACCATGGGAAAAAGCATGAATGAAGAGGATCCTGCAGTGATTAAGGAAGCAGGAGAAAAATTAAAAGAACTGGCCCCAAATATCCGTATGATTCAGGATACCAATACTCAGAATGCTTTGTTAAATGGGGAAGCGGCAGTGGGAATCCTGTATACCTCCCAGGTGATTGCAGCTCTTGCGGAAAACCCGGATTTGAAGGTGGTTTACCCGGAAGAAGGACTGGGATTTGGAATCATGAACTTCTATATTCCAAAGAATGCGCCGGATACAGAGGAAGCCTACGAATTTTTAGACTATATTTTGGAGCCGGAGGTAGCGGCAGAATGCTTTAATTTCCTTGGCTATTACTGCACTAATAAGGCTGCAGATGAGCTGGTAAATCCAGATCTGGTGGTGCCGGATTCTGTTACAAAGGGAGAAATCATTCAGAACGTAAGCCAGGAGGCCGAAGAAGTTTATAATCAGAACTGGACAGAATTTAAAGCAGCATGTGATTAAGAGATACATAAGATAAAAGAGAAAAAGAGTTGTGGTGCAATTGATTCGTTAACGAATTGACGCATTCCAGAATACCAATACCATTCCGGCTCAGCCTGCGCTCGCTTTGAGCCTGTAGTCTCAAAGCGTACTCGGCAGATTCGCTGGAACGGTATTGATAGTCTGGAATGCTGGTTTGTTGTTTGTGCTGCAGCTCTTTTTGTATACAAGATTATGTATTATGGTTAGGAATTGGCGGACAGGGTGTAGGCAGTATAAAATTCTGCTTTGTGATTCATGAGTTCCTGGAAGGTTCCCTGTTCTTTGATTTCTCCCTGGTCTATGTAGTAGATACAATCAAATTTTTGCATGTAACTGCCCTGAATATCATGGGTAATGATAACCATGGTACAGTCTGTTTCCAGGAGATGTTCCATGACTTCGTGGGTGGTTTTCACATCTAAGCTGGCAGTAGCCTCATCTGCAACAAGATATTGACAGTGACGAAGCAGGGATCTGGCAAGGGCAATGCGCTGTGCTTGTCCCCCTGATAAATTTTTTCCGTTTTCTAATAATACAGTCTGCAAGCCCTGGGGCTGCGCCTGGACATAATCAGATAAACCTGCCTTGTCTATGGCAGTTTCGATTTCTTCCGTGGAGAAAGATTCACCCAGACAGAGATTTTCATGAATAGTATCCGAAAAAATATAGGGGCTTTGAGGAATCATCATAATTCTTTTTAAGTCTCGTCCATCTGCCTCAATGCTTCCTTCATAGGTATAAAAGTAGCCGCACAACAGCTTTCCAATGGTGGATTTTCCACTTCCACTGCCGCCTATCAGGGCTATTTTCTGGTGTTTTGGAAGAGAAAGAGAGATATTTTTCAATGCAGGTAAAGCAGCCCCGGGATAGGTGAAACTCAAATTTTTAACAAGGATATGGTCTGCGTCTTCTGGGGCTGAAATCTGAGGCTGGTCTGCTGTTTCACTTAACATCCCTTCTAGTTTTTCTTTCACTGTTTTGGAGGCTTTTAATTTAGCGTAAGCGTCGGAGACCATTCTTCCGGGAGAAATGACGAAGTTGGACAGGGACTGTGCAGTAATTAAATAGCCCATAGTCAGTTTTCCATCATAAACCATTAAAACACCAAATAGCAGCACCATGGTGTTGGGAATCCAGGAAAGCAGGGAAGAAAGGACAACGGAAAGATTCAGCATTCCCTGGGTATGAAATTCTTCCTGTTGCAGTTGGTGTGCTTTCCTGGCATGTATATCTGAAAAATAAGAAAGGGAACCGGTGACCATTAAGGTCTCAAAGCCTTTTAAAAGTTCACCGGTTTTTGCGGTATATTCTCCCATGGTTTTGGAATATTGTTTTCGGAAAACGCCCATTTTTCTGGCAAGGAGTCTTGGAATTATCAGAGGAGCAATGCCAAGAAGCATGGAGATAACCAGAAGAAAAGGAGAAATGGCCGCAATCATTACCAAAGCTGCAAACATCATGCTTCCCCACATGAACATATGGAATATGCTCATATAGTATTCGTCATAAATCAGCCGAAGGTCATTGGTCAGACAGGAGAGCAGTTCACCACTGTTTTGAGATAAATAATGTTCCATGCTCTTTTTGGTCTGCCTGTCCATAATGTCTTTTCGGATTTGCTCGCAGCTTTTGCAGGCCATTTTGGTGAAGGACATTCTGCTGGCATATTCCAGCATGTGGCTGAGCAAAATAATAGCAATTCCCTGGAAAAGACAGAGGATGGCAGCCTGTTTATCCGGTGCGTCAATAATCCACTGCATAATATAAGATTTCAGAGGCGCAGCTACAGCAAGGAAGAGAGTACTGAAAAGAAAAAGCAGACATAAAAGCTTTTTTTTCCAGAAGATATTTTGACAAGGTTTGTTGAGTGTGCATGATTGGCAACCCCTTTCTGAATGTAATGTGATAAAAAATCAAATTCAGTATACATGGAAATGATACACATGTCAAAAAACATGTTGGATTTTGCAAACTATGTAGAATACAACACGTTTTCTGTCTCTTGTGCAAAGCTATTGAGCAGATGGAAAAAATAGAATATAATCAAAGAAAAACGAATTGGATTATAAGTATGAGAATAGCGATTTGTGATGATGAAAAAAGTGCAAGAGACCTTCTTTTGCAAATGTTATGGGAATATCCGGAAGCTTTTTCCTGTTTAGATACCTATGAAAGTGGAGAGGAATTTCTGGAATCCGGAAAGAATTATGACCTTTTGTTTCTGGATATTGATATGAAGGGCATGGATGGCATTGAAACTGCCAGGAAAATCCGTTTAAGGGATAAAAAACTGAAAATTGTTTATGTGACAGCTTACAGAGAATATGCGGGAAAGGCATTTTCAGTTCACGCTTTTGGATATTTGCTGAAGCCTGTGAAAAAAGAAAGATTGTTTGCCCAGATAGAAGATGCGAAATCCTATCGGGAGGAGGAAAAACAGGAAGAAGAACCTTTGGAATTTATGACTACAGAAGGCCGAACGCTTTTGCTGCCGGGAGATATTTATTATTTTGAATTCTGGAACCGGAAAATCAGATTGTGTACAAAAGAAGGCATTTTGGAAATGAAAGGAAAAATCGGTGATGTCAGGGACAGAATGGAGAAATATGGATTTGCAGCCCCACATAAAAGCTTTGTGGTGAACCTGGAACGGATTAAAAATATTAAAGGATATGAGATTTTCCTGATGAATGGAGCCTGTATCCCCCTTTCTCAGAAACAGGCGGTGGGATTTAAGGAAACCTTGAGTAAATATCTGGCAGACAGGAAGGAAGTGTAAAATGGAGATTCTATATGGAATCGATATTCTGGTATTAATCTTAACCGGGGGCTGGTATGGGTATGAGATATGGCATACCAGACAAAGAGATAAGCGTGCCTGTGTGTTTTACCTCCTTTTGTTTTTTGCCGGAGTTGTGCTTAGCTGGTCTTTTTCCATTTATATGGAAAATATGGTTTTTTCGGAAATTGTAGCCAGCAATTTTCTCTGGTTCCGCATTCAGGATCCCTTTTCGGAAGCAGCCAAAATTGGCGCTGCAAGCAGATGGGGTCTGGAAGTTTTGTGGGTGTGGATTTTATCCGGGCTTTTGAAAAAGAAGAAGGATACAGAAATTTTGAAAAAGCAGAAGTGGCTGTTTTGGGCAATGCCGGTTATTTCTGTATTTATACTGCTTTCCCTTTATTGGATGGGGGAGTATTATGTGACCTGGAACGGATATGGACTGATTCTGGTGAATGTTGTTTTGCTTTTTGCAATTAATGGATGTTCCGTTTATTTTTACCGTCTGGTGATTAAGGGGTATGAAGCAGAAAAACAATACCGCTTGTACAAACAGAGAGAGGAACTGGTATATGAGCATTATCAGAAACTGGAAAAAAATTATCAGGAATCCAGGAAAATTGTTCACGATATGAAAAACCACATGCAGGCCATGATGAAGTTGTATGAAGAAGGAGAGACAGAAGAGGCCCATTCCTATGGTCTGGAAGTGTTTCACCTGTTGAATCAGACTGGTCATATGTGGTATACAGAAAACAGGATGTTAAATATTATTCTCAATGAAAAGCTTTCCGAAGGAGAGATGGAGGGAGTTTCCTTGTCCCTGGATGTTGAGGAGCATAGTCTGGATGGTATCAGGGAAATTGATATTACTACGATTTTTGCAAATTTATTGGATAATGCCATAGAAGCGCTTGGAGTACAGGAAGAAAACAAAGAAAAGTTTTTGAAAATTTCTGTGAGAAGAGTCCGGGATTTTCTAATGATTGAACTTTGCAATTCCAAAGGAACCAGGCAGAAAAAGAAGGGAAACCACCAGGGACTTGGGCTTAAAAATGTAAAGGAAGCCCTGGAAAAATACGAAGGAACCTGTACCATAGAAGAGGATAAAAAACAGTACAGGGTAATTCTTATGATACCTTCGCTTTTTCATTCTGCTGTGGAAGAACAGGATAGAGAAACCTATAAAAAAGAATTTTAGAAAAGGAGCGTGTGTTAATAATGAAAAAATTAGCAGAAATTGTTGTGGTGGTATGTCTTATATTCAGTCTGACCGCCTGTGGAGGAAAGCTCTCTGAGGAATTTGAGGAAAAAGAAGTAAAAGAAGGGGCAGAAGAAATGGTAAATCTCATTAATGAGGGGAAACTTTCTGAAGTTTATGAGGATTCCTTTATACCTGTATTAAAAAACAGCGTGGAACTGGAGGAACTTCAGGAAACTGTTGATTATGTGCTGGATAAACTGGGAGAATTTCAGTCTTTTGAAAAAGTGCAGGTAAAAGGTGTGAAAGATAAAAACACAGGAACCCAGTATGCCACCGCAGTGGTGCTGGCAAAATATGAAGAAGGGAATGCCATGTTTACCATTTCCTTTGATACGGATATGATGTGCGCGGGGTTCTTTATTAAGTAGGTTTGAAAAGTTTTGGGGAGGGAAGGTCTATGAAATTTAAGGGAAAGGTCGCAGTATGGTACTGGGCAATCTGTATTTTGGCAGAGGGTGCTATGATATATAGCTTTTTTGTGGACAAAGAGGCAAGGATTTTTCTTGGGATTTCCCTTGTGTTTATGAGCCTTCTTATGCTGCCAATGCTGTTTCGCAATTATGTTCTTATAGAACAGAACCGGATTCAGGTTGTTTTTGGCTTTTTAAAAGATTCCATGGAAATCAGCGAAATTCGTGAAATTTACAGGACGCATAATCCACTGGCATCTACAGCCGCATCCCTGGACAGGCTGGTTATTAAAGGACGAAGACAGGAAATGATGTGTGCAGTATGTGACAGAGAAAGACTGCTTCAGGAATTAACGAAGAAAAATCCGGGTATCTGGATTCATTAAAAAGTGTAAAACAGCCGAAATAGTATCTTTATCATAAGTACTGTTTCGGCTGTTTATAAGGTTGTTTTTTACGCTTCGTCTACTTTCCAAAGTCCCAGCGCCGGGGTTTTTACAAAGTAAATTTCTTCTCCGCTTTCCAGCGTGTTCCAGCCTTCTTTTAAAGTATCCGGATTGTAAAGGGCAGCGGCTTCTTCGTAATCCATCCATTCATAACCCACGTTTTGAATCTCTTCTTTTGAGAGATTTTCCGGTCTGGTGCAGTAGGTAATGGTGAATCTTCCGTCCGAAGAACCCTGAATTAAATGGGCGGCTGCCATAATGCGGTTTTCAAACACGCCTTTGTTAAATAAATCTAGCACATAATCCCTGCCTTTATAGCCATAAGTTCTGGTCATGTTATCCATTTCTTCATTTTCCCCAAAGGCCTTTACGCCTGGAGCCAGAATAATCAGGTCGCCTCCATCTGCCACAGCCATGCGGGTGCGATAAACGCCCTTGTTTCCAACCCAGGTGGTTTTTAATTCATAAGGATCCAGATAAGTCACCAGTTTTTTTGCTCTGCGCTCTACATGGCAGATATTCAGCTTGCTGGCCAGCTTCACACCATATTCAAAAGGCTTTCTGGAAGAACCCACATACAAACCGTTTAAGCATACCTGTTCATCCTTTAGGGTTGTTACGGTCTGGATGTATACCAGTGGAACTTTGCCATCCAGGAAGTGCTGCTGTGCATAGTCAAAAACCTTACGGGCAGGAGAATCTGCCACGCCAAGAGCTTTTTCCATGCCGCAGATGGCGCTTAACATATGGGATTTGTTAATCATCTGTCGTCCGCCAACACCAACGAAAATGTTCTTGCTGTAATTAGCCATGCCCACTACTTCATGGGGAACCACCTGACCTACAGAGAGAATCAGGTCATAACCACCGTGAACGAGTTTTTCATTTACTTCTACTTCAATGTCTGTGGAATACAGGCCTTCAGAAATTTCTTCAATAATTTCTTTTGGTACGGTTCCAATGGAAATGGTATCTGTCTGCCAGTGATGCACCAGAAATGCTTCTTCTGGAATGACATTGGCAAACATTTTTTCTTTTTCTTCTTCATCCATGGCCATGTGAGTGCCAAGGGCAGGCATCACATGAACCTGAACAGAAGGAGACAGCTTTTTGTAAAGAATCTGTGTGATTTCCCCGGCATAAGAGTAGCAGCGTGTAAAATCAGGGGGGATAATCAAAACTTTTTTTAAATCAGGGTATTGAGCCAGCAGTTCATCCATACAGGATTCTACCTCCGATACAGAAATACCCTGGGCTTCGTTGGTAAGATAAAGTTCTTTCATAGGCTTAATCCTCAAATTTCAGAACGATTTTCAAAACATCCTGTGGATGCTCCTGAATCATGGTGAGAGCTTCCATAATGTCTTTGTAGTTGTAAGCTTTTGTCATTAACTGGTCCGGACGAAGAGTACCGTCTTCAAATCCTGCAATGACTTCATCAAAGCAGTTGTTGTTCAGACGGGAACCAACAATGGTAAGTTCTTTTTTGGTAATGTCTGCCATGGTAATCTGAGAAGGCTGGTTTTTCAGGCCGATACAAACCACACGTCCTGCAGGGCAGGCAAGCTGAACTGCCTGTTCAAAGGAAGAAGGAATGCAGACAGTGTCCACAACAACCGGAATTCCTTCATTATCTGTAAATTTCATAATGCGTTCTTCCAGATTTTCTTCTGATACCAGGACAACTTCATCTGCACCCATGGACAGCGCCTTGTCCAGACGTTCTTTTACCAGATCTGTCATCATAACCTGAGCGCCATTTCTCTTGGCAACCTGCATGGCGCAGATACCGATAGGACCGGAACCCATGATTAAAACCTTGTCTCCTTTGGTAATCTGGCCTCTTCGATTAATCTCTACACCAATGGTAAAAGGCTCTACCAGTCCCAGGAAGGATTCATCAAAGTCTTTATGGAATACATGAATGTTAGCTTCCGGGGCAACCACATATTCTGCAAAACCACCGTCACGATGCACGCCCATAACCTCTAGAGTAGAACAAACATTGTGGCGTCCAATGCGGCAGGCATAGCAGTGTCCGCAGTTTCTTACAGGATCCACAGCGACTTTATCTCCTGGTTTTACAGAAGTTACATTTTCTCCAACTTCAGTAACAATACCGCCAAATTCATGACCAATGAGACGTGGATAAGTGGCAAGAGAGTTGGTTCCGTTATAAATACCGATGTCAGAGCCACAGATTCCGCCGGAGGTAATACGGACAATCACATCATCTGGGTTCTGGATGGTCGGGTTTGGAACGTCTACGATTTCTACTTTAAAAGGTTCTACAACTTTAATTGCTTTCATAATACTTAACTCCTTTGCATATCATGTTTAATTGATATATTAGTTTCTTTGCTTTTTAATATAGCAGATAGAATTGAAAAGTGCAATGGAAATATATCACAAGAACAGAAAGTGAAAATTGGATATAATTAACAAAAAGCAGTGTGAAAAATGGAATAGATTGACTAAAATATTACAA
>ENA-UAHE01000821-UAHE01000821.1-human-gut-metagenome-genome-assembly--contig:-NODE-821-length-9773-cov-13.586232_pt1 | contig 9773 bp, 9 predicted proteins | sample MGYA00243416_ERZ654354 | MGnify/ENA primary metagenome ERZ654354 (study PRJEB26926, sample SAMN06165160) | human gut metagenome | biome: ENVO:00009003; feature: ENVO:2100002; material: ENVO:00002003...
GGACAGGAAGTGAGGATACACTTCCGGAAAATCCCAATTTAGGGTACCCTGCCCTAAATTGAAAAAGCTGAAAGCAACGATACTAATGCCCTCTCAGAAAGGAGAGCCCGCCAATGGCTGAAAGAAAGAGAAACAAAGAAATCCATTTTTATGTCACCGAAGAAGAAAGGAAGCTTATTCGCAGAAAGATGATAGAATCCAAAACAAAAAACATGGGAGCTTATCTGCGTAAAATGGCAATCGACGGTTACATCGTCAACACCGATACAACTCCCCTGAAGAAACAGTATGAGGAAATGCATAAGATTGGTGTGAATATTAATCAGATTGCAAAAAAGGTAAATACCACCGGAGATCTATATCCGGAAGAAATGAAAGAATTGAAAGAGATGGTGAAAGAATTATGGCGTATCTTAAGATCTTCCCCATTAAAGTAACAGACAAGAAAGCTCTGGACTATATTACAAATCCAGATAAGACAGATGAAAAACTGTTAGTTTCCAGTTTTGGCTGTTCCCCAGAAACTGCAGATCTTGAATTTTCTATGACAAGAGAATTGGCAAAAAAGAATGGAATGGACAAAGGCGATAACCTGGCATTTCATCTGATCCAGTCATTTAAACCTGGAGAAGTTGATGCCGAAACTGCCCATCGCCTAGGGCAACAATTTGCAGATAAAATACTGAAAGGAAAATATGAATACGTGATCAGTACTCATGTTGATAAAAATCACATTCATAACCATATCATCTTCAACGCAACAAGCTTTGTTGACCATCACAAGTATGTTTCCAATAAGCGGAGCTACCACAAACTCTGCAAAATCAGTAATCGTATCTGCCATGAAAATGGACTTGCCACCAGTATGCCAACCGGAGAAAAAGGTAAAAGCTATAAAGAGAATATGGAATATCATCGTGGCACCAGCTGGAAAGCCAAGCTACGTGTCGCAGTTGATAAAGCAATCTGGACTTCCATCAACTATGAGGAATTTTTACAGAAAATGCAGTTGGCAGGATATGAAATTCGACAGGGAAAGAATCTGTCCTTCCGGGCACCCGGACAGAAAAACTTCACTTATATGAAATCTCTTGGAAGCTATTATTCCGAAGACAGCATACAGCTGCGACTTGAGAAAAACCGTCATCAAGTGAAACTGCCACGCAACGCAACCAGAGAAGTGCGTCTGTATGTCAAGATGACCACTTACGTCACTACCGGAAATCGTGCCGGATTTGAGAATTGGGCAAAGCTGAATAACCTGAAAGAAGCTGCTATAACCTTTAATTATTTGTCAGAAAATAATCTTCTGAACTATGATCATTTCCAGCAGCATATCGCAGATATGTCCGGAAGCATCCATGCCACCGAAGAACAGATTAAAACATTGACCTCGGAGATCTCCCAGCAAAAAGTAATTCAGAAGCATTGTGATACCTACCGTCTCTGCCGGAAAATTGTGGAAGAAGGGAAGTCTGCAGCCAATCAGAAATCGTATAAAGCCAAGCATCAGGCAGAATACCAGCTCCATGATTCTCTGAAAAAACAGCTGCAGGAACTTGGCATAACAAAGATTCCTTCTACAACTCGCCAACAGCAGAAAATTGATACTCTTGAAAAAAATCTTTCTTCCATCAAAGATGAATTGCAGAATTTAAAGAAACAACAACAGAAGCTAAACATTGTCAGGGAAAATTTTGAGCATCTGCTATTGTCTTCTGCTCCTGCCAAAGAACAGGAAAAGGATCCAGCTAAAACCCCGGAGGCTTCCTTATAACTCAAAAAGGCAGGCTAATATTTTCAGCAAAACTATCTTCGGTTCTCCCTTGCCATTTTCAATAATTCTGATATACTGGAATTACCATAAAGAGGTAAGTAGGTAATCATCCGTATCTGTTAGCGTCCATATTTTTCTGATACACTCTTTTCATAACAAAGGAAGGAAACTGTATCATTATGAAAACAGATGAAAAAATCACGCTGTGGTCTGAAAGAATCCGTGCATTCCAATCCAGTGGGCAGACTTGCAAAGCATGGTGTCAGGAACATCACGTTCCAGTATCTACAATGAATTACTGGGTGCGCAAGCTGAAAACATTGGACGAACAATCGGATACTGATATGATTTTTGCAAAGATGCCAACAGAAAAAGAAATTTCGACGAATGAAACTTTGAACACCAGTCTGTCTCCAGTCCGTATTTTTATCACTAACAGTATTCGGATTGAAGTGATGCCAGAGTGCCCTTCAGAGCTTTTTCGTGTTCTGATTCAGGGATTAAAAGACCATGCTTGATCTGGCAGGTGGCACAACCGTTTACCTTGCCTGTGGAGCTACCGATTTGAGAAAAAGCTATCACGGACTGGCTGCAATTATCAAGCTGAAATTCAAACTTGATCCCTATTCGCGCTGCATGTTTGCGTTCTGCAACCGCAGGCGGACTTCTATTAAAATTCTGCAATGGGATGGATCCGGTTTCTGGATTCTGATGAAGAGGCTTGACAGGGATTCCTTTCACTGGCCGGATACTCCGGATGAATTACAGAAAGTAACCCTGAAAGAAATGCATTGGCTGTGTGATGGACTTTCGCTTACTCCAAAGGGCGCTTTTGAAGAAAGGCATCCAAAGATTGTTGTATAAAGAACAGATTTGTCAATTCGCAAAAAGCACGAAATAATCGTGGATATCGGTATATATTCCTACACTGTAAAACGTTGATTTTTCTCGAATAACAGGCTTTTTTATGTTATACTTGAATTATCATATAAGAGTTTGGAGATTACCGGATGGATCCGTTTTTTACAGAGGAACAGCTGAATAACATGAGCCGAGAAAACATGATGGAAGTTATGAGAATCATGCAGAATCAGGTTCGTAAAAAAGAGACTGAGGTACAGCTTCTGAAAGATAAGCAGAAGGAACTGGAATTTATGAATGCAATGCTTTCAGACCGTCTTGCTCTCGCACAGAGAAGACGTTTTGGTTCTTCCAGTGAAAAATACGCAGATGGATATGAGCAGATGGATCTGTTTAATGAAGCTGAAGCCAATGCCGATACGGATGCTGCTGTGACTGAAGAGGAAATTATTATTCCCTCTCACAAACGTAAAAAACGCACCGGCAAAAAGGAAGATGGCCTTTCAAATTTCGAAGTGACAGAAACAATCGAATATAAACTGACTGGTGAAGACCGCTATTGCCCAGACTGTGGAACAAAGTACAAGGTTGTAACAAAAGAAGTTGTAAAACTTTAATTCCCTCATAATTACCTAAAGTAAATCTATCTAGAGTTAGAACGATTTTTTCATAATTGTCACTGATTGCTTGTAAAGACTTCATCTCTGTTAAATGTTGATTCAGCAGTCATATCTGCTGTAACTTGAAAGTATTTTATTTCATCATTTTTTCGTGCGACAAAATCGACTTCATTTTCTCCAAATTTTCCAATATTAACTCGGAATTCTCGACGCAAAAGTTCAAAGTAGACGATATTTTCAATCGAAAAACCTAAGTCATACTTCCTTTTTGGTAAAACGAAATTTCTTAATCCCAAATCGACTATATAATATTTTTTATTGGTTTTAAGCAACTCTTTTCCCATAATATCGAAGCGATCAACCTCATAGAATATAAATGATTCACATAAAGCCTCAATATAATTATCAACTGTATTCGGCGATACTTTTCTGCCATTTGATATCAGATAATCAGTGACACTTTTAACAGAAACAGGGCTTCCAACAACGTTTGATAAAAATTTTGCAATAGCTTTCAACAAGGCAATATTTGAAACTCTGCGCTTTGATGGGGCTCTTTCCTTTCTGCTTTGTCTCTCCTCAATATCTTTGATAATAACAGTGTTATATATTCCTTCAAGATATGTGTTAATGATGACTGTTCTTCTAAGTACACTTGACTACAGATTCCTGCAGATGTCCTGAAGCTTGGAAATGATCTCATTGTTAACTGTATTTTTGCGACAGACCAGAGAGATTTTCCATGGAATAGCGTCATGGAGTTCTATTTTACGAAGGTCTGCAGGCAGTTCTTCTTCGGGATGGATATCTGCGTCAATGCCAATCCCTGATTTTTCCTGACAAAAGCGGTAGATTAACGAATTTTCCATTGTGCTGATCACGATGTTAGGAGTAAATCCGAAATCGCTGCAGCGCTGGATGAGATTATGATAGCTGGAATATTTCTGGTTCATGGAAATCAGCGGCTGTTCCTGCAGATCTTGGATACTGAGAATGTCCCTGGCATAATAGGGATGTCCTTGATAGACAATGGCGTTCATTTTTCCGGTATAGATAGTTGTAGATGTCAGTTCCGTATGAGAACAGGTCCCGATCATAAATCCGGCATCTAAGGTACTGTCAAGGAGCTTTTCAGTCACTTCCTGATTCTCCAGCTCATCCCATTGCAATTGCAGTTCGGGGAAGTAGTCAGTTAAATGGGAAATCTGTTCAAGCGGCAGTACGTTGAGTGAACCACAGGCAAAACCTATACGGATTGTGCGCTGACGATGGTTCAATTGCTGCATTTTTTGTTTCAGATCTTCTAAATGGTAAAGGAGCTCCTGACTCTGGGTATAGAAATAATGACCACTTTCTGTGGGAATTGTTCCGTTTGCAGTACGCTGGAAAAGTTGAGTCTGGAGTTCGTTTTCCAGTTTTACGATAATACGGCTTAATCCCTGAGGAGTGATAAAAATCTGATGTGCTGCTTTGTTGATGCTGCGTTCTTCGTATACAAGACGGAAACAGCGAATGTCTCTGGTATCCATGCAAATGTAAGCTCCTTTGTCTAAATAAATATAATGTTAGTATACGCTGTTTAGAAAAGAATAACAAGCTCTTCACTTCGTGCTCAGTAACACGCTTCTCGATGCACAGAATTTATGCTAATCGCATAAATTAACGCCGTATGTCTCGGGATTTTGACATATTCATACCAAAACACCTCGCAAAATAGTGGTGTGTGAACCTCCCAGTATAAAAAACTAGGCAAAGTAAAAAATGGAAAATAAAGCTGCTGAAATAAATTGTGCAGAAAAGAATGTATTATAAAGCTTTCTGTACGCACTCCTCAATATATTCCATTCCTAATTCTGTATTTAATGCAAGGTCAAAGCTTGCAGACATTCCCCACATACGTCCGGTATAATAACGGTAATTATCCGCACGGCGTTTATCCTCTTTGCGGATCTGCTGTTCTGCTTCTTTTGAGGTTACATTTAATTTCTGCATAATACGTTTGATACGTGTTTCCAATGGTGCGCTTAAGAATATTTTCAGAACATTCTTATCCTCACGAAGAACATAATCAGAGCATCTTCCGATAATGATACAGTTTCCTTTCTTAGCCAGATCTCTGATAACATTTGATTCTGCTTCGAAGATTTTATCCTTTGGAGCTTCCTCTTCTCTGTTTCCATATAAATACATCTGGTTTACGAAGTCATATAACAGACTGTTTGTCATAGTTTCCTCTTTACGACGGATAAATTCAGAGGTCATACCGGTGGTTCCGGCAATCATTTTGATAATTTCCTGATCATAGAATTCATAACCCAGTTTTTCAGCCAAGGCTTTTCCAATATCATGTCCACCGCATCCATACTGTCTGCCGATAACGATCACATTCTTATGTGCTGCATTTTCTTCTGCTTTTGATTTGCCGGATGTCTGGGCTTCGTTCCTGTACTCTTCAGGGAACAGGTATGTCTTTACGAAATCCAGTTTCTTTCCGAACAGTCTTGCGATAAAACCGACCAGTAAAGCTGCAATAACGGTACCTTCACGCACACCATTTAATCTGCCGGAGAAAATAAAGGAAAGAACACCTGCAATAATTGTCATAGAAGAATCAAAGATAATCTTGGTTGTTCCGAAATTTGTATGCCAGGTCTGGACAATCGCGCGGACAAAGGATTCGCCCGGAAGCATAACAACATCTGCTACTACTTCAACATAGACACCAAATCCAAGTACAATACATCCAAGAAGCAGAGTGATCACTTTCATAAAATAATTCTGCGGATTTACCCAGAAAAACAAATACATGGTAAGGTCAATGAAATATCCAAATGCGATGGATACAGGAATCTGAAGAATATTCTCTATCTTAAAGTTCTTTCTTAAAATGAGAATCTGCAGTGCGATCAGCAGCAGACTGAAAACGATTGTGAAATTTCCCAGTGTGAAAGGAAAATTCAAACTTAATACATAGGGAATAGATGAAATCGGGGATGTACCAAGACTTGCCCTGGTCACAAGACTGACTCCCAGCGAGTTAATAAACAGCCCCACTAAGAATAAAAAGTACCTTTTTAGTTTGTTCATAATAAAAAATCTCTCCTCTCATTTTTATAAAAACCTGTCAATGGCAGAATTCCTACCTATATATAATAACTTCAAAAAGACAGACCAGTCCTCAGGTGTAGGACTAATCTGTCGAAATATCGTTACTGTTCATGTGCCATTATCCCGCGGGGGAAGCGTGTTGCTTTGCACAAAGTGAACAATAACTGAATATCAGATATCCAGAGCTGCATGGTATCCTTCATATACTGCATTTGTGATTGTAGATACACGGTGGGCATCGCCGATCACTCTTACAAACGGTGCGCTGTCACGGAGAGAATCCGCAAGTGTGCTTCTGGAACGCTGACCGAGTGCACAGATTACAGAAGTTCCCGGAACCAGGATCTGCTGCTTATCTTCTGTTTCGCAGAGAACTCCGTCAGGACGGACTTCGAGACCGCGACATCCGGTATGTACAGTTACATATTTTTCAATCTCTTTTAAGAGAAGCGGACGATGCCGTACATTGGCATCCGGTGCAAGTTCTGTTCTCATTTCTACAAGATGAACCTGTTTTCCCTCCTGACCGAGATGAATCGCACATTCACATCCTGCAAGACCGCCACCAAAAACAACTACCTGATCTGTAACTTTTTCTTTTTCGAGATAGTAATTATTGACGATGACTACGTTGTCGCCATCCAGCCCCTTAATTGGAGGAACAAGCGGCTGAGATCCGACTGCTACGATCAATGCATCAGGTGCTTCTTTTTCTACATACTCAGGTGTGACTTCCACAGAAGTGCGGATCTCCACACCTGCATTTCGGGCAAAAAGTGCGTAGGTATTGGAGAGTTCATACATTTCCCTCTTAAATGGAAGTGCCTGTTCACTTTTCAGGATTCCACCAAGTTCTGCTTCTTTTTCACAGAGGATTACCTGATGACCGCGTCTTGCAGCAGTGTATGCAGCATAAAGACCACCAGGACCGCCGCCTGCGACAAGAACTTTCTTCTTTACAGGTGCAGGATATACTTCACTGCCTTCAATTTCACGTCCGATCAGAGGATTGACGGTACATCTTCTGGTGGAAGTTGCGGCACGCTCAGCCATGCAGGTAAAGCAGCGGAGACATTTTACAATCTCATTTTCGCGGTTTTCTACAACTTTTCGCGGTAAGAACGGATCTGCGAGAAGTGCTCTTGCCATATAGACGATATCTGCTTTTCCGGAAGCAATGATCTCTTCCATCTGGGCCGGATCATTGAGACCGCCGATGGTTGCCACAGGTATAGAAACATGTTTCTTGATCTCGGCTGCCAGATATACATTACAGCCATGGTCTTTGAACATAGATGGATGGGTATCTCCAAAGCCACGCTGGTAAGTTCCTGCTGATACATGGATCAGATCTACATAAGGTTCGATCGTCTGTGCAATACGAACACCCTCTTTCAGATCATATCCGCCCTCAAAAAGTTCAGAACCGCTCATACGGAATTCGATTGGGAAACCAGGTCCTACTGCTTCACGGACAGCTTTCAGAACTTCAACAGCGAGACGACAGCGGTTTTCCAGGCTTCCACCGTATTTGTCTGTACGTTTGTTAAAGTAAGGGGAAAGAAACTGATTGATCAGCCAGCCGTGACCGCCGTGGATCATGATCATCTGGAAACCGGCACGTTTGGCAAGTGCTGCTGTTTTTCCATAAGATGCAACAATATCCTGGAGCATTTCTTCAGTAAGGGCTTTTACCGGTACACCGTCCGGACGGACTGTATCACAAGCTCCCCACTGATGCATGGAATGCTGACGGGATTTATCGGTCATATAAGTTCCTGCGTACATTCCGGAATGAGAAAGTTCAAGGCTTGGAACTGCCCCATGTCTGGAAATCGCATCTGCTGTATAGGTTGCGGATGCAAGAGAATTCAGGATGGCAGTATCCAGATGATATGCATGAGAACCATCTGTTTCGGGGTGTACCATACATTCGCTGACTGTTACGGCAGCAGCACCGCCCTTGCCACGCAGTTCATAGAAAGCTGTTGATTTCGGACCGATACAGCCGTCATTGGTAATATCTGTTCCGCCCATAGGTGCAGAGAACATTCGATTGCGGAAAGTCACACGTCCAATCTGGATCGGACTGGATAAATGCGGGAATTTTCGTTTCATAAATATAGACTCCTCTTTTTTATATGTATTTTCGCAGATTTATTTCTGATATCAGATATTTGGACTACGACAGCTATTACTTTTGCTGCCGCGCTCTGTTAATAAGAATAACAAAAAAGTGCATTGTCATCCATCAGTAAAATGACAATGCACTTGTAACAATTTGTTGATACCTGCCTTTTTGACAAAACAGGAAGCAAAGCGGATGTTTCTTATCCTTTTGGATTATTCGTGACTGAATGTCCGACCCTGGGCATTATATCAGAAAACAGGAATGTTAATATAGATGATTTAGATTAATTCCAATAGTTCAATACTTTATTCGTATCATTATGAATAAAAAAACTCAAGCAAGAAAATCTGGAACTAAGAAAAGAACTAGATTTATTAAAAAATACAGGGCCTTCTTGAAGAAAACTATATTCTCCTTTTTCGCTTGCTTTTTTTCTTCTTTCTTCATATCTGTTTTTGGAGCATCAGAACGTGTCTTTTCTTGATGTCTTCTCTCTAAAATCTTCTCGGCTCTGGACACCGCTTCCTGGACAAGTTTATTCACTGATGCTATCTTTGAGCTGTCTCATTTCTTCATCATCTTTCACCTGAAATGGATGTTCCTTAAAGTCTCTAAGCCTTTCAATCTCAATTTCAATGATCTTTTCGTAAGTAGGTAATCATCCGTACCTTGATTTTCAAAACAAGCCGCCCATCGGGCGGCACATTTTATTTCTTCTCTTTGGTTCGAAATCCTTCCGGTAATTCATCTGACCATGGCAGAAGCCGATTTAGGTCATCCGGTCTACTGCAAATCAGTTAATAAATCTAGAAGAGAAATCTCTGTACACATAACTGTACACATAAAAACAATTTTTCCCATCCTTCATCTAAAAAAGACCAGAAGTCACCATTACCAGTTACTTCCAGTCTTTATAATTCTTACCTTACACCCAAATCAGCTCCTCTCTCCGGCTTATCTTTTCCCTGCTTTTCCTGGATGATTCTCTTATTGATTTCCAAGCGTTCATGGATTGACGGTTTCTTTTCTTTTCCTGGCATTTCCTTTTTCTGTGCTACTGCCTTTCTTTCAGCTTTCCCTGCGTCCTTAACTGCTGTATTTATTTCAACGCCAGCTCTTGGCACAGCCTCTCTGCTCTCATTTATCTCTGCTACCTGCTGTTCTCGTCTCTCCTTCACTCCTTTTTCTTCCAGACTGCAAAAGCTCTGCAAATACGGCAGTACATGATTCTGCATGTCTGTCAGATCTTCCATATACTTTTGGAACTCTTCACTTC
>ENA-UAHE01000822-UAHE01000822.1-human-gut-metagenome-genome-assembly--contig:-NODE-822-length-9772-cov-8.067202_pt1 | contig 9772 bp, 10 predicted proteins | sample MGYA00243416_ERZ654354 | MGnify/ENA primary metagenome ERZ654354 (study PRJEB26926, sample SAMN06165160) | human gut metagenome | biome: ENVO:00009003; feature: ENVO:2100002; material: ENVO:00002003...
CGAGATCATGCCTAGTCTCGTGGGCTCGGAGATGTGTATAAGAGACAGGGCCGGGGCCGTATATTTTTGACCTGACTGACGACAGCAAAAAGACTGACAATACCTTTCCATTTACAGATGACGGAAAAAAACAGTGTGTAGACTGGATTAATGAGGTCATTAGTGCACACTCAAACGAATATCCGAAAAATAAAACAGATGGAGAAAACCTGCTTTCGTAATGTGATAAATAATGTTGACACACCTGAAACAAAATGATATACTGTCAAAGTGTTTGCGGGCATGGCGGAATTGGCAGACGCGCTAGATTTAGGTTCTAGTGGGAGACCGTGCAGGTTCAAGTCCTGTTGCCCGTACTGTTTACAAGGGTTTCAGAGGTTTTTATTACTTCTGAAATTCTTATTTTTTTATCATTTTTCCTATACGAAAGGATACCACGATGCAGGCTTACAAGGATTTAGTAAAAGCACTTCCTGGCTTAAAAGAGGATATGCCACGCGCATTTTACATGCTCGCAGAGCTTTTTGATTACGGTTCATTTGATATATGCAGAAGTGATGACAAATATATAATCCCATATATCATGAATGATGCGGTGGAATGCTATCTGACTTTGGAAAATGCAGTGTTAAAGGGCGATTATCATAGCGAGGAAGAAATCATTTCGGCATCGTTGGTTTTAGGAAGTGAAAAAAGTTATGGACTCATTCTGCACCAGCAGGACAATGTGGTCACACTCTGGTTTGATAATTTGCATGTGCATGAGGCATGCTTTAAATACCATGAAATAGGGCATTTCTGGGTAAAGGGACAGGAACAGTGGCGCATGCTTGTATATATGGTAGGAACAATCGCGGACAAGTATATGTACATGGGAAAGGAATACTGCAACGAGACAGAATGCTTTATCCAGAGCCTTATTTACTTTGCACCGTTTCGCAGATGGACACCGGTACCGGGCGATTTGATGGAGTATCATTTTCCTGCCAGGGCAGAGGGAATAGACATTATGGAGGAGCTTTGCAGGGAGGTTTCGGACACTGATTATCTTAAGCTCATTGCACGCTACAGGGCAAATCCATGTGAGAAAACGGAAAAGCTTTTGAGCAGACATTTAGCCGATGCAAAAAGAGTACCACTTTATCAGTATATTTATAAGCTTGTGATAAAGGCATCAAAGGATTATCCGGAGAGAAATTACGGAAATCAGATAAATGAACGCATAAAAGAAAAGCGTAAAGCGCTTGAAAAGGAGCTGCTTCAAAAGGGATACACCGGAAAATACCCTGTGTTTTCAAAGAAAAATACGACTGTGCGTGTAATGGAGGAACAGCCCTACGTCACAGCATTTCTAGAGTGGGATGATTACAAATACAAGCAGCAGCTTATGATTTCTGAGTGCAGTTCAAAAAAGTATGATGGAATTAATGCTGGATTTTTTAAAGGAATAGGCAGACACGGACGCATTGTGCAGGTGTAGATACACATAAAAGTGTAAATATACTTAAAAGTGTAAACGTAAATAAAGATATAGACGTAAATAAAAGCCACGGAGCAATCCGTGGCTTTCATAATACGCTTATTACAAGGATGGGCTTGAGAAGACTCGAACTTCCGACCTCACGCTTATCAGGCGTGCGCTCTAACCGGCTGAGCTACAAGCCCTTGTGTTTTGCACAAAACGTATACTACAATATTTTTGGTGAGAAGTCAAGAGTTTTTTACTGGTTTTCTTTATTTCTGTCAATAATCAATCTTGAAGTAACTGTTCAGTACCTTATTCACACTCAAACTGTATTTCCACAACAAACCGCTTCCCCTCAAGCCTTGCTTCAATACTCCCGCCCATTCTCTCCACAAGTTCCTTTGCAATCGAAAGCCCAAGCCCGCTCGATGATATGCTCCTAGCCTCATCGGCTTTGTAAAAACGCTCAAACACCTTGTCCACGTCTATATCATCAGGATTTTTTACATCATTTGAAACCAAAATATGGACAATCCTATTTTTTGAAGTACGCTCGTCATCTGAAGCCCTGCAATTGCACGAATCCTGCTGCCTCATCTGTATGCAGATGCTCTTCTGCCCATGCACCAACGCATTTTTTATTACATTCTGAAACACCCGCCTGAGCGCCTGCACATTTGCAGTGATAAATATCGTATCCTCACATATATCAAGTGACGGCTCAATGCCCTGCTTTTTCCACTCCTCATAATAAGAAAACACTGTCTGCTTTAAAAGTCTGCTGACACAGCAATTAGACAGCTCTAGCTTAAAGCTGTCATTTTTAAGCTTTGTGAACATGAAAAGCTCCTCGAGCATATCCTTGAGGCTTGTGATACGCTCCTGGATGATATCTATATAATGCTCCTGCGCGCTCTTGTCAGTCTCATCCCTAAGCAGCTGAAAATAGCCATCCAGCGAGGTAAGCGGAGTGCGGATATCGTGCGACAGGTTTGTGTACGTGTCAGATATCATCTGCTCCTTTTTCGCTGCTGCCTCACGCTGCCTGTGCCATTGCTCTAAAAATCTGTTTATTCGCTCCTTAAGCCTTCCGATATCAGCCATGTTGGTATCGGTTAAAAGGAGCATATTTGTATCCTTTTCGCATAAAAAATCAAGCTGTTCATTAATGTCACGAAGCTGTGCCCTTATTTTTACGAGCACAGCTATTAAGACAGCTACCGAAACTGCAAGTATTACAGTCAGTATTTTCCAAATCATGTTTTATTCCTCATTCAAAACACATTATATATCCCTGCGTTTAAATACACCGTACACTGCAATCAGTGACACCACTGCCCACACAGCGGCTACCGCAAATGCACCGCCTACGGTCTTTGCAGACGCACTCAGATCAAGCTCAGAAATCTGATTAACAATAAGGTAATCATTTATATCAAAGTTCTTTACTCCGATTTTTTCAATAAGTATATTGATTCCACTGAAAATCAGTGTAAAGATACCTGTACACATGCACACAGCGATAATCATGCTGATTACATTGTTTTTTATAATGATTGCCATTGCCATGACAAAATATACAAATAAAAGTGTGACCACATACTGGCTGCCAAGCATCTTAAATAAATCTGCTGCATCTCCGAATTCTGCTCCATGTAAAAACAGCGGAGTCGCAATACACTGTACAATCACATCAAGTGCCATAGCCACAAGTGTAAATACCGAAAGCGCTATCATCTTTGAAAACAGCAGCACTCCACGGCACTTCACCTGTCCGCATACGCTCTTTATATAGCCGCTGTTTAGGTCTGCTGTTGAGAAGAGCACCGTAAATATTGCAAGTAAAAGTGCCAGGTCAAGACCTGCTATATCGCTTTCAACCATATCGGCTATGGTCGGCACCTCATCTGACATGTCGGATTCATCCATTTCAAGCCCGACTGTTGCCGTTGGTCCATTTGACGATTCCGCTGATGCTGTATCGTATTCATCTGCTATCTCACTGTCTGACTCACTTACCATAGTGACATCATCAGTTGTTTCCACGATGCTCTCTGTCGCCATGCTTCTGACAAGAGCTGTCATACCGCTCATAGCTATTGCGAGTGCCATAGCTATTACAAGTATAACATAAGCTGACTTTGTATGTATCAGTCTGTAAATATCCATTCTTACCGCATTAAACATTTGTCGCACCTCCTGTGATACTAAGGAAATATGTCTCAAGCTCCATTCCTGTGACCGCTAGCTGTGCCACCGAAACTCCTGCTGTGACCAGCGCTGTATTTAAGGCGGCGCTATCATTCAGGCGCTCATAGACATCTATATGATTTTTGTCCACTATCATGTAGTGCACAAAGCCCATCTTATCGAGCACAGGCACTGCTTTATTTGGATTGTCCACTGTCAGTGTAATCTTCTCACTGCACTTGGAAAGCAGCTCCTCTCTGGTAATTTCCTGAAGCAGGGCTCCATTATTTATAATGCCGTAATCTGTGGCAAGCTTTGAAAGCTCCTCCAATATATGGCTAGAAATAAACACAGTCATATCCTGCTGTGCACACAGATTCTGAATCGTATCACGCACCTCTGCAATTCCCTGTGGATCAAGTCCGTTGATAGGCTCATCAAGCACTAAAAGGTCAGGCTCTCCAACCAGCGCCATGCCGATTCCAAGCCTCTGCTTCATACCAAGTGAAAAATTCTTTGTCTTTTTCTTTCCCACATTTAACAGACCTACCCTATCCAGTATGCCCTCTGCATAGCCCTTTTTACTGATGCCGAAGAGACGGCACTTCATCTCGATATTTTCCTTCGCCGTCATGTTTGGATATACACCCGGTGCCTCAATCAGGCAGCCCACTCTTGAGCGTACCTTTGACAAATCCTTTCCAGCGTATCCAAACATGGATATCTCTCCGCTTGTCGGCTTTGCCAGACCACCGATCATTCTCATACAGGTAGTCTTGCCGGCACCGTTTCTGCCGATAAATCCATAGATTGCACCCTTTTTGATGTGGATATCCACATTGTCAACCGCTTTCTGGTGTCCATACTGCTTGGTCAGTGCCTTTGTCTGCAATAATATTTCACTCACAATCAAATCTCCTTTTCTTTTTTCCTTAGCAACCCTTTAATCATAATATAAATGTAAAATCCTAATACATCGCTAACAAAAAGTAAAAAAAGAGTAAAGCTTGTTTACCTTTACTCTTTCATTTTGTAACCGATGCCCCACACTGTCTCTATGTACTCGTCATCGGTCAGCTTTTTTATCTTCTTTCTGATATTGCTGATGTGCACATCAAGAGTCTTTGTCTCGCCAATATACGGCTCATCCCAGGCATATTCAAATATGTCCTCCTTGGCAAACACCTGTCTGGGATGCGCCATGAGAAGCTCGAGTATGGCAAACTCCTGCTTTGTGATGCCGTCAACAGCATTATCAGCTACATAAAGCTGTCTTGAAATCCGATCGAGCACAAGCTGTCTGTGCTCTATTTTAGCAGGACCCGCTATGTATGTATTTGCAGTATCTCCCTGCCCGGTATCATTTTCTGCTTTTGTCTGGTTTTCTCCTGCCTTGCCCGACTTTGAAGGCACATCTGCCACCGCATGACGCAGCTGCACAGCCACTCTGGCAACGACCTCCTTTATCTCAAACGGCTTTGTGATGTAATCATCAGCGCCTGCCACGAGCAGATTGATTTTCTCATCCAGCTCATCCTTTGCCGTAAGGATTATCACCGGAAGTGACGCATCCATCTGCCGTATCCGTGCCAGAAGCTCCTCCCCTGAAAGCCCCGGAAGCATCAGATCCAATAGCACAAGCGCATAAGCTTCCCTGTCCAGCTTAAGCAAAAGCTCTCCCTCTGTGCCTGACCATGCCTGTCTTGTCCTATATCCAGCTTTTGAAAGCGCTGTCGCAAGCAGATCATTAATGTCCTTGTCATCCTCTATTATGAGTATCTCCCCGGATTTGTTGTCTGTCATAATATTCCCTTTCTATATCCATTGTACCACTTCTATAATAACACCTCTATACTGACAAAATCATGCCGGACGCATTTATCTCACTATGCGTCCTATTCATTTGAATCCGCTATTCAGTTGTTTTTGCAAACTTTAGTTTAGTGCCAATGCACACAAAAAAAACAACAGTAACTTTTTTATTCTAGAAATATCCCTCGACTCCCTGCACCAGTCCGTCTGCCAGATTTTCAAGTGTGGCATCGCTGTGGTCAGAGCATGCGTTGCCAAGCTCTACATCCACTGACGGAACTGTACTGTATGAGGTCTGTGTCAGGTCTATTGCCATAGAGCCATTACCGTTTATCTTTGCTCCATGAGCACGCAGTCCTTCTATCAGGCTTGCCCCAAGTGCATCATGCTGCTGCCAGTGTGATGCAACCGGCTCCATACCCTTTATGCCGCCCGGCACTGATATGTAAAAGCAGCCCTTATCGTAGCTTAGTCCGTCGCCATCCCAGTGCAGAGCAATATGACAGTCTGCCGCATTATTGCAGATGACAGTACGTGCCACATTGTCAAGTTGCACATCGCTTCCGTCTCTTACCATAAGCACATCATAGCCTGCCGCAAGCAGCTTGTCCTTTAATATCTGCGCCATACGGAGTGTGACAGAGCTCTCCGGTGTACCGTCATTAAAGGACATACCACCTGAAACTGCTACTGCTTTTGTTGCACCTGCGCCTGTTGTACCACCCGTGGTCTTTGCCGAACCATCCGGGTGACAAAGAGTCTTCACCGAAGTTCCTCCGCTTGTACCGTGTCCGGCATTGACACCTACTACTATGTTTTTGCGGTTTGCTGTAGCCTTGTACATGACCGCACAGCCTGAATTTATCGCTGAATGGTCTGCATACTGCCATGAAGGATTTAGTGATACTGATTCTCCATTCTCATAGGATGCTCTTTCTACATACTGATAAGAGGAATTATTATCACCTGAATTGTTCTGCTCCTCGTCCGGCTGTTCGGCAGTCTGTTCTTCCTGCTGCGCTTCTGTCTGCTGTGTTTCTTTTGCGGCCTCTGTTACCACCTCTGTCACGGCTTCTGTTTCCGTAGGCATCTCAACCTTCTCTGCAGCCTGTGTCTCTGTTGCAGGCTCTGTCGGTGTATCCTGTGCTTTTTTGCCGCATGATGCGAGGGTAAATATCATCATGCCTGTAAGTAATATTGCTGTAAATCGTTTCATTTATTAAAACTCCATTTTCTTTTTACTACATTATAGACAACCCCATGATATTGTTCAAGTATTAGGCAACATTACTTTCATTTTAGGGGCCAGTTTTAAATAGTCAATAGAAATTGTATTTCCTCTAAAAATCAGTTATACTATATGTGAATGCATCGAACATATTTTAACTTGGGAGGCTTGCATGGAAATATTAAAACTGCCTGTTGGAATCGAAAATTTTGAAGATATACGAAGGTCTGGATTTTATTATATAGACAAAACTATGCTTATCGAGCAGACTTTAAACAATTGGAGTAAAGTAACGCTGTTCACCCGTCCAAGGCGCTTTGGAAAGACTCTTGGCATGAGCATGCTGCGCTCATTTTTCGAGATTGGCACTGACAAATCACTGTTTGACGGATTATATATTTCACAAGATAAATCTCTTTGTGATGAGCATATGGGCAAATATCCTGTGATATTTATTTCACTTAAGGATGTCGAGGGTTTATCATATGATGAGGCATTTCAGGTATTCTCCAGAATTATAGGAAATGAAATCAGCAAATTCTCCTTTTTGGCAGAAAGTGATAAATTGACAGTTTTGGAAAAAGAACAGTTCAAAGGATTACTTCATATAGAAAAGGGAAAGTTTATTTTTGACAAGGATACATTTACCGCTTCATTAAAGCTTCTTTCCCAGCTTTTATATAAGCATTACGGCCAAAAGGTAGTCATCCTGATAGATGAATACGATGTGCCACTCGACAAGGCATACCAGAACGGCTACTACCATGAGATGGTCTCTCTCATACGAGGCTTGTTCGGACAGGCACTAAAGACCAACGATTACTTACAGTTTGCTATTTTGACAGGCTGTCTTCGCATATCAAAAGAAAGCATATTTACAGGATTAAACAACTTTGAAGTCGTTTCAATCATGGATTCAATGTATGACGAGTGCTTTGGCTTTACAGATAAAGAGGTTCAGGAAATACTTAAGTATTTTAATCTTTCAGAGCATTATGCAGATATAAGGGAATGGTACGACGGCTATCATTTCGGCAACACCGATATCTACTGCCCGTGGGATGTCATAAGATATTGCAAGAGCCTGTGTGCAGATCCCACTGCAAAGCCGCAGGACTTCTGGTCAAATTCAAGCGGAAATGCTCTGGTCAGAAGCTTCATTGACAAGGCCGATGTCCAGACCAAGGATGAGATTGAGCGCCTGATAACAGGCGAATACATTGAAAAAGAAATATCCCAGGAGCTGACCTACGATGAAATTGACAAAAGCATCGCAAACCTGTGGAGTGTGCTCTTCACCACCGGTTACCTGACCAAGCAGGGCGTGACTGACGATGGCAAGGTGCGTTTATCAATACCAAACCGTGAGATAAAAAACCTTTTCATCAAAAAAATCCGCGAATGGTTCAGCGATACAACTGCAAATGACGGAAAGACACTTGAACAATTCTGCAATGCATTTGTGGAGAAGGATACTGAAAAAATAGAAGAGCTTTTTGGCGATTATCTCTGGAATACAATAAGCATAAGGGATACCGCAGTTGCCAAAGATAAAAAAGAAAATTTCTACCATGGTATCCTGCTCGGTCTGCTGGGCTACAAAGCAAGCTGGCTCATCAAATCAAACACCGAATCAGGCACCGGCTACAGTGATATCCTCGTTGAAGTTCCAAACAACCGAACCGGCATCGTGATAGAGCTTAAATATGCCGAAAACGGCGATATGGACGCAGCCTGCAGTGAGGCACTGAAACAGATTGAAGAAAAATCATATGTGGATAAGCTGAAGCAGGATGGCATGCGCAATTTCATCAAGTATGGAATTGCTTGCTTTAAGAAGGATTGTAAGGTTGTGGTAAGTGAATAAGGCACGCATTTAAACAGGCGTAGAGAGACTAGCTCCACGCCTGTTTACTATTCTTTTAATACACATTTTGTAAGTCAATATATTAATTATTTCTTTCTATTATCATAAACACCAAGTACTTGTACTATTAATGCAAGCAACATAATAATAAATAAACCTATACTATTTCCATATAAAAATATAGTAAATGCCTGTATTGCAACAACTACCCAGTTACCTACTAATAAAATAAGTTCAAGGTTATTTTTCATATCCATTTCTCCTAGTATTTTACTACATCATATCATATAACTGATTTTCCAAACCAAGCATAAAGACGGTACCTGCAATGGTACCAGCCAGTCCCATACGGCTAGCAGTCCCAATTACAATTGCTCTAGTCTGCCATTTCCACTTAGACCATTTTTTAGCAGTATTTATGCCAGCATGATATAATCTTTTACCACATACCGTTCCTCCAGCATATGTGGCACCATATATGGTTATTACCGTACCAACTATAGTTGCTACTGTTGTTACAGCTATTCCTCCTTCCGTATAGCACATCTCCTCTTCATCCATTACAGCATAACTGCTTGGGAGCACCAGTGCTCCATCGTAACACATATCCATATATGTGTACCACCTTTTCTCTTTGTTTTATTTTTGCCATTCCCATCTGCAGACAGTATCACACCTGTGATAAGAGCCATTGATATATCCATGATAAGCGATAATGCTATATTTGTAAACATTTAAAATCACCGGAAGTGTATATCTGCTAAGGAATCCTTCCCTGTCAACCTTAACCGCCCAGCAGTTAAATCCAAGCTGCTCTGCACATTTTGACAGAACTATGAGATTTGTTCCTTTCTTTTACATCATATATGTGCAATGCCACTTATTATCCCACCAACTATAGACACATTCCAAAACATATGCAGTACGATTGCTGATAGGATATTATTAGTGCGTAAATATACATATGCACATCCCATTCCAAGTATGAAATATATTAATAAATTGCTTATTTCCTGCATAAATCCACTCTGGTTTAAGCTATTTATGTGAAACATTGCAAATATAACGGCACTTATTAACATATAAACAACATTATCTGCCTTTAATATAGTTTTTAGAATAGTAATAACTGCACATCGATTAAATAATTCTTCTAATACTGGTGAAACTGTCTCTTATACACATCTCCGAGCCCACGAGACTAGGCATG